>Ga0114973_10003654_pt1 | contig 10786 bp, 17 predicted proteins | sample M_140807_MF_Meta_FD_87025 | JGI IMG/M metagenome (GOLD analysis project Ga0114973, IMG submission 87025) | Freshwater microbial communities from Lake Montjoie, Canada to study carbon cycling - M_140807_MF_MetaG | ecosystem: Environmental > Aquatic > Freshwater > Lake | place: Lake Montjoie... | reverse complement strand
TGAAGGATTAGAAGTAAAAACAATATCAAGTGAAACTGAAAAAAACGAAAGGAAAGAGATAATAAATTGGTTTAAGAATAATAAACACGCTATTCTTTGTAATGTAGGAGTACTTACCACAGGATTCGATGAGCCAACAGTAGAAACGATAATTTTAAATAGAGCAACTAAAAGTTTGTCATTATACTTGCAGATGGTAGGTAGAGGTTCGAGATTATCAGAAAATAAAGAAAAGTTTTTAGTTTTAGATTTAGGTAAAAATACTACAAGGCATGGAGCATATACAGATTTTTTTGATTGGCAAAGCTATTTTAAACATGGTGCAAAATTAAACGATGGTAAAAAAAGCAATGGAGTAGCACCGGTAAAAGAATGTCCTGAATGTCATTATTTACAGCATACAAGAAAATTAGTTTGTATCAGTTGTGGACACGATTTTGAAGAAGAAGCAGAAAGACAAAAACAAGAAGAAAAAGAGCAAAAATTAGTTTTATTAATCAGTACAAAACCAATTGAATTACCTATAAATAGATTGTTAGCGATGGCAAAAGAAAGAAATTGGAAACCTTTTGCAGTATTACATAAGATAGCAGACCACCTAGTAAATTATTATTCTAAATATAAAGATACGGAAGGATTGAAAGAAATTATTTATTCTGAAATGTTAAAAGAAACAGCAAAATGGTGCGAAGAATATAATAATAAATATAATAAATGGATTCAAGACAAAGCAATTGAAACACTAGAAAGTAAATTAAAATTAATAACACATGAATAGAAACGAAGATATTTTACAAGGGCAGATAGTACAATGGTATTCTTTAGAGTATGGTAAAAAACACGATAAATGTTTATTTCATTGTAATAACAAAGCCAAAAATAAAATTGAAGGTAACAGAATGAAAGCTATGGGAGTTAAAACAGGAGTACCTGATTTGATTCTAGTAGTAAACGAAAAAGTTATTTTTATTGAGTTAAAAACAGAAATAGGAAAGCAAGGCAAAGAACAAAAAATATTTGAAACTCAGGTAAAAAGTTTAAATCAAATTTATGTTATTGTCAGAACGTTAGAAGAGTTTAAAGAAATATGTAAAAAATATTATTAACCAATTCAATTAATACACCCACTAAATTGATTAATACACCCACTAATTCAATTAATACATGGGGTAATTCAATTAATACACCCCATAAATAATTCAATTAATACACCCAATTGATTAATACAGAGGGTAAATTGATTAATACATAGGGTAAATTGATTAATACACTAGACTTTAAAAAAAAATTTATATCGTTGGCAAAAAAGTAAAACAAGATAAAAGAAAAAAAGAATCAGCACCACTATATAAAAAATCAAACAGGATAAAATAAGTAAAAAAATTAATACCGGATAAAATTTTGATTCAATAGAAAAAAAGCCTAAATAATCAGTCAATAAATAACCCTCTTTTTATTGGGTAAAATTAAACAGGATAAAATAAGCAAAAAAATATTTTTTTTTGAAATTAAATTTTAATGACCCTTATAAATAAAGGCTTTCAGCAACTATATAGATAAAATTTATAGGCTATATAGAAATAAATTTGCTAAATAAAAATACATTATTGTACATTTGCAATTAAATAAATAATAAAAACATGAAAAAAACAAACTACAGAATTATAACTGATAAAAAATTATATCAGGAATCAGGAATAATAAAAATATACGGTACGGGTTCAAATATTGGTTCATGGTTCACACTAAATGAGGCTAAAAAAATAGTAAGTGAAAATAAAAATTTTACTATAATAGAAATTTGTAATACTACCGGCGCAATACTTTGGGAAGTATTATAAATAAAATCTATACCACTATAGAAAAAATCTATTTGACTTTTTAATAAACATAATTGTATATTTGCAATAAATAATAAAAATAAATAAAATATGAAATACAGAAGTTATATTTTAACACACGAAGAAAACGAAATGATAGAAATACATAACACCAAAAAAGCGCTATTTGAATATTTAGAAAATAGTTTATATGCAAACCAAGATTGGAGTTTGTGTGTTCAAACTTATTTTTTGAATATAGATGGCTATTTTATGTCTTATGATAGTAAATTTAATTTTGATAACAGATAATAATAAAAATAAATAAAAAATGAACACACAAATTTTAAAAGAGAACTGTTTAACAGATAATCTGTTAATAACTCCATCAAAAAACAAAGTATTTAAAGGCGGTTACATTGGAATAGTAAAAGAGTATTTTTTCCAAAATTCATGGAGTGACAAAGAAGTAATAAAAAAATTTAGGAAATACGAAACATTAGAAAAGTATATATCAAAAAACTATCCTGATTTTCAAATTGAGAATATTTACATTGATTAATAATAAATTAAAAATATAATAACATGAATACACAAAAAAAAATACAGGAACTAAAAAACAAAGTAGAAAATTTAAAAAGTGAACTACAAACCGAAATTTACGAAATATGCGAAAATTTAGACTATCATAACTCCTCAAATTTTAGTTATAATATAGACCGTTTAAAACAGTTTACAGATGGATTAATTAACTTTGAAATGAGAGATATAGACCTCTTCAATAATTACGAAAATTTGCCTTATCAGGTGCAAAATATCATTAATGAAATGAATAGTAAAGAACTAGACTATATAGGCTTAATAAACTATAATATCAGAATGATAATAGAGGGTTATTATTTTGAATATGGTCTAGACGGAATCGCTTATAATTTGCGCAAAATTGAAACGATGCAGGATATTATAAACACTGATATATACAAATTACTTTAAACAAATTTTTTTAAACCCTAAATAATAAATAAAATGACAACACAAACAAAAAACTATCAACACATTTTTAACTCTATTATTAACAATATACAAAATAGACAAACAGAATTTTTCGAAGATTTGAGGCAACAAAATAGTATTAATGACACACTAGATAATTGGCGCTTTTATAGTTATCTAACAAAGGCAAATAAAATGAAATCATGGCAAAGTGTAGGCGACTTAAAAAACTTTATACAGGAAAAAAGAATAAAACAAGATGCAAAGTATATAAATGAGCAAAAAAGTCGTTTAAACGCTATTTTTAACGCTAAAGAGGTTAAATGTATTACTTTGTCAATTGATTGGAAAAAGTCGCAAACGTGGGGACATAATCCACTAGAAACCGCAAAAGTTACATATCTTGACAATATAACAGAAACATTTTATTCTGATAGGGTAACAGGTGCGGGATATGACAAAGAAAGCACCGCCTTTGCCAACGCTATTAATCAAGTTAACGGAATATTAAATAAAATGATTAGTATAAAAAATGACAATATAAGCAAAGATAATCGCGACTTGTTTGGGTACGGTACTCAGGGCGATTTTATACCAACTTTTGCCGGAGGAGTGGGCGTATCTTGTTATTATAATGTATTTGAGTCAATAGGCTACAAATTAAACCACATAGCAAATGGGCAAACTTTTGATGTTTACACAATTGAAAAAATATCAGAATAAACAATAATTTTTAACACTTTAAATAATTAATACCATGATTAAAAACCTTATTATAATAGCGCTTTCTATAGTTATTTTTGTGAAATATACCGTAGAAAGGCACACACTAAGTCCTCAATTTACTTTTGACACAGGCGCAATTGCTGACTTTCAAGCCTCAGATAATTACTACCGACTTGAAATTGACTACACTACAGACACGCCTATTATCAAATTATTGGATATTCAGTGCGCAAATGTTCGGATAGTTGCTGATATGTCGAATGATAGCCTATTAAATCGAACAATTACACTAGATAACGAATAAATTAGAACAAACATGAATAAATGCAAATTTTGCGGTGCGGGTGAACTGCCAACTATCAAACAATTAAGATTGATACAGATTAACAAAAAATTAACTAACATTCAATTGGCTAACTTGACCCAATTAGACAAGGGCTTAACCTCTAGAATCATGCGAGGGATTAACGATACAAGCGTAACCAATTATTTTAAAATCAAAAAAGCAATTGAGGACTATTAAGCGCAAAAAATAATATTATAACTTTGCCGGTATATTAATTTATACCGGTTTTTTTATGAGTAAAATTTTAATCATTGGTGATATACATGAGCCCTTTTGTAAAAATGGCTATTTAGACCACTGTAAACAAGTTTATAAGCAATTCAATTGCAATAAAGTAGTGTTTATAGGTGATATAATTGATAGTCATTATTCATCCTTTCATAATACAGACCCTGACGGGTTAAGCGCATTGGATGAATTGAACACATCTATTAAAAAATTGGCTAGATGGTACAAAGTTTTTCCAAAAGCAACCGTAATAATAGGCAACCACGACAGGATAGTGTACCGGAAAGCCTTTGCGCATGGAATCTCTAGTAAATGGATTAAGGAATATAAGGAAGTATTGAAAGTACCTAATTGGCAATTTGTTACAGAGGCGCAAATTGATAACGTTATTTATGTGCATGGAGAGGGTGCAACTGCATTCACAAAGGCAAAGACCTTATTTCGTTCTGTAGTTGCCGGACATTCACATACTAAGTGCAGTATTGAATACCTGAATAACATATTCGGGATGCAGGTAGGTTGTGGAATTGATAAAGACGCTTACAGCATGGCGTATGCACGAAACTTTGCACCGCCTCAAATAGCGTGTGCGGTTGTTATTGAGGGCAAATTACCAATAATTGTGAAGATGAATGAATAAGGTAATAAATTTACATATATATAACTGCAAAGTTAACTTTATTATTACTCAGGATATACACAAAGAAATTAAGCGAATAGGAAAGAAGCACAAACTTAATTTCACTTTGGATTGCGAAGTTGAGGGAATAGTTTTTTACTTTGATATATCAGAATACTACATTATAATAAATAACATATACTTAAGTCATAATACCTTAGCGCATGAAATTTACCATTTAGTAGTAAAAGTAACAGAAAATAGAGATATAACAGACGAAGAGGCTCAGGCGTGGCTATGTGGTAAAATTACTCAGGATATATATAAACATATTGAAAAGAATAAAATAATAGTTAAATGAAGATAACAATACAACAAAAGAATACATTAATAGAAAATAGAAAGATAATAATTGACAGCCAACATAACTATACGCCTGATGAATTGAATTTACTCTATACTTTACATAATAGCATATATAAAACTAATAAAACGCCTATAAATTGCGCCTCATGTATTCAAAGCGTTATTATTTCACTACAAAAGGCACTATCAAAGGTTATTTAATATATGGAAAAGAAAAAGAAGTTTTTAACTGAGGTAGCACTCAGAAACGAATATATAAAACTATTTGAGGCAGGAAATACGGAAAATACTAGCACTTACAATGATATTAGGCAACGTTTTACCATTGCGAAGGCAAGACACATCAAAATATATTATAAAACGCTAGAAGAATGGTCGAAATTCAAAGATATTGCAATTGTCAACCAAATACAAGCGAATACAGAAATAGGCTTAAAAAGTGGCATTAAATCAAAAATAGATAGGTTACTTGAATTACAGGAACAAATTAAGAAATTGAATGATGAACTAGAGGCAAATATTATGATAGTATCTACTTTTGCAGAGGGTGAACTATTAACAGGTACAAGACCAATGAATGCAATAGAAAAAACGACTATAAATAAAACAATAAAAGAAATCAGAGCAGAAATAAGTAAAATTGAGGGTGATTATGCGCCTACGAAATCAGCACAAACAAACTCAGCAGGGGAAGATGTGGCAACTGTAGCACCTACAATAAATGTATTTTCTGTTAATGCTAATCTTTCACACTCAGAAACAGAAGTAAATGTATAAATTTGATGTATCACCGGTATATTATGCAAATTATAATGCAACGGAACAAGTAGTTATCAATCAAGGAGGTACTGATTCCGGCAAAACTTATGCAATTATGCAGTTATTGTTTACAATTGCAACGACTAACAAAGCACCAACGGAAGACCCTATTATAACGGTAGTAGGTGAAAGTGTACCAAATTTGAAAAAAGGGGCTTATAGGGTAGCTAAAAATATTTATAATTCAAACGAAGGCTTAAAAAAGTATGTTAAGAATTGGAACGAAACGGATAGAATGATATATTTTAAAAGTGGGTGGATTATTGAGTTTACAAGTTATGAGAACGAGCAAGGCGCAAAGCAAGGTAAAAGGCAGTATTCATTTTTTAATGAGGCTAATGGCATAACGTGGGGTATTTTTTGGCAAGTTGCAAAGCGTACGAGGGTAAGGACATTTGTAGATTATAACCCATCAGCACCATTTTGGGCGCATGACAAGTTAATAGGAACGGATAAGGAAACAAACGATATAGGTGCAGATGTTAAGTTAATTATTTCAGACCATCGGCACAACCCATTTTTATCAGAGGAGGAACATAGAAGAACGGAATCTATTAAGGATAAGGATTTATGGAGGGTTTACGCAAGGGGTTTAACAGGTAATCTTGAAGGTATCATCTATAATGATTGGCAGGTAATTGATTATAACGATTTTCCACATCAAAACGACTTTATAGGAGGTTTAGACTTTGGATATACGAATGACCCTACAGCAGGTGTCAAAATTGTAAGAATTGGGGAAAGTATTTTTGTGCATGAGATATGCTATACGCCCGGAATTGCACCTATACAAATGAAACAAATATTTGAGGCTAATGGGTTTACTAGCAGTACTCCGATATATTGCGACCATGACCCTGACCAAATAGCACAACTAAGAAGATTGGGAATGAGGAATTGCTTACCTGCTAGGAAAGGGCAAGGTTCAATAAATGCAGGTATCATCAGATTGAAAGAATTTAAAGTATTTTATACATCTAATTCATTAAATTTGCATGAGGAACGACAAAAGTATATGTGGGCAAAGGATAACAAAACAGGGCAAAGCACCAACACACCTATAGATACATTTAATCATTTAATGGATTCAATAAGATACGGAGTTTATACACACTATTTTAAAAAATAAAATATGAATATATTAATAATTTACCTTTGTTTTTGTTTATTTATTGCTTATAATATGACTTTAGATGATAATGCGAGTAATAAGATAATTTCTTTTATTATTTACTTTTTTCTTTGTCCTTTTTTTATTAGTAGAATAATTTGGAATTATTTAAAAAATAATATTAATAAATAAAAAATGTTTATCTTTGCATAATTACAAGACGTTAAATGGATTTAATTAAATTAGTTTCTAATAAGATTGAAAGAATAGATAGTAATTTTACTACAAAAAATTATAATAGTACAAGTTATGAGTATTTTCAAGAATTTGGAAATTCTTTTAATCCAAACACTTTTAGTCTATCAAATGCGACAATAGATAAAGCCTATCAATTGTTGCCTATTTTGCCTACGATTATAAATAAAAAATCGTCAATGTTTAATAATGGTAAATTATCATTATTGAATAAAAAGGGTGAAGAGGTAAAAGAGAATAGACTTTTGAAATTACTTGCACAGCCTAACCCATTACAAACAGGAGGGCAGTTTTTATCTCAGTCTTATGCTTTAACTCAAATTTACGGAGTTTCTGTATGGTTGATTATAAAGCCTTTCAAATCAATTGTGGGTAGAATGTATATTTTGCCTAATCAATTTTTGCAAATAAATTATAAGCAAACTAATTACTTAAATGCTGAAAGTATATCAGACCTTATAGATTCTGTTTATTTTACTTATAATGGTGAAACTACTCAGTTAAATAAGGAAGATTTATATTTTTGTACCGATACTACAACAAGTTTAGATAGTCCTTTATTTACACAAAGTAGAATTACACCTTTAACAAATCAAATAAGTAACTTAATTGCAAACTACGAGGCAAGAGGTATGCTAATTAATAGTAGAGGTGCATTAGGTATATTATCAAACGATTCAAAGGATGTAATAGGTACAACGTCAATTGATGCAGAAGATAAGCAACTATTACAAGAAGATTATAAGAAATATGGTTTAAGTAAATCACAATGGCAAATAATTATTACTAATATGTCATTAAAATGGCAACAAATTAGTATGGATGTTGACCAATTGAAGTTATTTGAGAATGAAAGGTCTGATTTACATACAATTTGCGATGCTTTTGGATTTAATTATAATTTATTATCAAATGCAGAGGGTACAACCTTTAATAATCAAACTGCTTATGAAAAGGCAATGTATCAAAATGCTATTATTCCTGAGAGTGAAAATATCATATATCAGTTTAATGAGGCTACTTTAACTTTTGATAATGGGTATAGATTCGTAATTGATTACTCACATTTACATTTATTCCAAGATAATCAAAAGGAGAAGGCTGAAATACATAGATTAAATGTTCAATCATTTACCGAGCAGTTTTTAAAATGCGCAATTACACACGATGCTTTGATGTTGGAGTTAAAACAACCAATTAGAAAAGAATTTATAGGTAAGTATTTAGATGAATTACCTCAATTGTGGGATTTATATAAAATAAATAATAATCAAAATGAACAAGTTAACGGACAAGGAAATTAAAGAAATTAAAGAAATAAAAGATAAGCAAATTAAATCTACTAAAATAATTACTAAATGATTTATCAAATTTTCGTACAAAATAATACAGGTTACTTTAGTTTAATTGAAATTGAAGGTACTATTACCATTGATGAAAAAACAGGGCAAAGTATTATTAAAAATGATAGAAACGAAATTTTAGCAATTGTTCCAACCAATATGTTAATAACATTAAAACAAAATATAGAATAAATGAACTTTACAATACCTACAAATATTACAACTAAAGATGAATTGTTTAAGTATCTTAAAGACAATAAGAGTACTATAATTCAAGAAAAGAAAAGCGCAAATAAAAAATGCGATGTTGTTAGCTATCAAATGCCTTTAGTAAGTACAAAAGGTGATTATGAAAATAAAGATGTAGCAATGACTACAGATAACATTGAAACAGGGTTTGTTTTATTGAAGTTTGTAGGTAATACTACTAATTTATTAGATAGCCACATGGATGTGCATATTCCTAAGTTATGGAATAAAACACTAGCTGATAACGAGTATTTTTTACATTTGCAAGAGCATGAAATGGAGTTTGATAAGGTTATTGATAGCAAAATGAAATGTAGTGTAAAGAATGTTAAATGGAAATCATTGGGCGCACCTTATGAGGGAAGTACTCAGGCTTTATTTGGTGAATCATTAGCACCGGTTGATAGAAACGAGTATATGGTAGAGCAATACAAGAAAGGTTATGTAACTAATCATTCTGTAGGTATGCGATACAAAAATGTTGTAATGTGTGTTAATAGTGAAGAAAAATACTATGTTGATGAAAAAGCAAATTGGGATAAATACTATCCAATGGTTGCAAATAAAGAGAAAGCAGATGAGTGTGGGTATTTCTTTGCAGTATTAGAGGCTGAACTAATAGAAATTTCAGCAGTTGTAAAAGGTAGTAATACGATTACACCTACAATTTCAGTAACAGAATCAAACGTAGCCGGTTCTACCACTACGACTAATATAGAGCCGGTAAAATCCACTCAAAAAAAGGTTGATTATTCAAAATTAAAATTTATTTAAAAACAAACAAACACAAAAAAAATGGCAAAAATTACAGATGCTCAATTTGCAGAGCAAATCAAAGATTACAGCGAGGAACAAAAAGCGATGTTACTTAATGTAAGAGAACAAGTTAAAGGTCTTGAATTAGCAATGAATGCTGAGTTTAAAACAGCAGAACAAGTTGAGGCGGATTTAACAGCATTAAAATCTCAGTATGCTACAAACGAGGCTTTCAAAGAATTGCAATGTCAATTAATTGAAACAGCTACTAAAGTTGCAAACATGAAAAACAAAAACTTAGAAAGTGCAATGAGTTTCAACGAAGAAATTTCAAAAGCAATTGCTGAGAATGCTACAGAAATCAAAGAGGCTTTCAAAAACAATCGTGTACATGAAATCGCTACAAAAGTAGTTGGTACAGTTACTACAGCTAGTGCAACTATTCAAGGTTCTACACCTACCTACAACCAAGCAAACCCTGCGAATGCTAATGTAAGAGAATTAAATGTTTTACCTTTATGTACTTCATTTAGCACTAACCAAGCGTCTTTCCCTTACACTGAAACTATCCCTAAAGATGGTGATTACACTTTCCAAACAGAAGGAAGTGATAAAGCACAAATTGATTTCAAAGTTGAAACAAGATATGCCGCACCAAAAACATTAGCTGCATGGATTAAATTAACAGAGCAATCAGTTGATGATATTCCTTTCTTGCAATCAGTTGCTACAGATTTATTGTTCAAAAAACACAATTTAAAGAAAAACAAAGCGTTAATTGCTGATTCTATCACAGTTGCGTCATCTTTCACAGCAGGTGCATTAGCAGGTACAGTTGCTACTCCAAACGTAATGGATGTAATCAATGCTTGTGTAACTAAAATCTATTCAACTACAAATTTCGCTGATGAAATGCCTTACATGGCAAACGTAGCGTTAATGAATCCAATTGACTTCTTTGTACAATTTGTTAGTGCAAAAGATGGTATGGGATTACCTTTATATCCTACAGCGTCTTTATTCAACCAAGTTGTTATTGGTGGTGTATTAATCATTCCTGAGCAATCAATTGCAGTTGGTAATGTATTAGTTGCTGATATGTCAAGAATGAACGTATCTAACTACAAACCTTACACAGTTAAAATTGGTTATGTA
>Ga0114973_10003652_pt1 | contig 10792 bp, 25 predicted proteins | sample M_140807_MF_Meta_FD_87025 | JGI IMG/M metagenome (GOLD analysis project Ga0114973, IMG submission 87025) | Freshwater microbial communities from Lake Montjoie, Canada to study carbon cycling - M_140807_MF_MetaG | ecosystem: Environmental > Aquatic > Freshwater > Lake | place: Lake Montjoie... | reverse complement strand
TGATGCAGCCGTCGCTGATCTAGCAGAGGCGGCTGGACTCCCTCGTCATGAACGCCCAGTAATGACCCAAATACACTGATAATGAACGGGAAAAGTCTGTTTGATAAACACAAACCACTCGCCTTCTTAAAGTTTATTGAAACCTCTATTTGACATCCCTCCCGCGCGTGTTATAGTGCAACACCGCCAAAAGAACAGCCAAACATCAAAGCCTATGCAATCAGACACAAAAGAGTTTCCAGCCTCAGTGCTATTCTACACAATCAACAATCCAGGACAATTTGTTCCAAAGCAGCTTGACGAGTTGCTTGCTTGGATGACAGGTGAAGTGTGGGTTTATGAGAATTACGAGGAAGGAATTAGCATCATCGTTCCTTGGCTGAATGTTTGGTTTCCAGAGATTAGCAAAGCAAAAGCCTTGTCAGAGCTTCCAAGCACCTACCACGTCCCACAAATCAACCGATAGAATCCAAAGTTATGTCTTTACCAATACTTATCAAACACGAAAGCCCAGTCGGACCATACTGGTATCATCCAGATCATCCTCTTTGTCAAGATGGACAAGTCTTGTGGGAGCTGCCAGAGTCAGAAGAAACTTTAGAAGAAACTTCAGAAGAAACTTGTCAAGACGAAGTTAACAACTAACTACAACTTTATATGGCATCATGTCCTTTACCTGATAATGTATCCGAGTTCATCCCGCGCAAAGGTGCGGAGGATTGGCGAGGGTTTCCTGAGAGACGCTTGTGCATTCACAAAAACGTAGTCATTGGTGATTTCATTCCACTTGCAACAAACGGTGTCATGTGTGTGATCGAGTTTCTCAATGGCTCCATGGGGACGATTCACCTGGAGAACATCGAGTGGCCTGAGAAGCAGCGAAAAGAGAGTAAGCAAAAGATACCTACGGAGCCTAAGGTTTCCAAACGACCCATAGGCGCCGGTAAGCTTAAGCTAGCCGCCAAAAGCCTCGGAGTGACTGTGGAGATGTTAGAAAGTTTGCTAACCAGCCTCAAGGTATGACAACACCTATCTCTCCCTCAGGCATCGAAGCACAAATATGCGAAGATATAGCTCGTCGCCAGCAGCTAGGCATAGCAAAGTATGGAACCACAGTCAGTGACAATCATTTAGAGCTACTCGCTTGGCTCCAGCACGCATACGAAGAGTCCCTAGATCTTTCAATCTACCTCAAACGCACCATCGAAGAAATCAAACGCAAGCAATCTATATGAAACTCCTCAAACTTTCCCTCTATCACATCTGCCGAGTCATCACAATCATCCTCACCTTGCTTCTCATGGCATTGTTGATCGGAGCCTTTTAGTCAGCAAACCACAAACACATATGAACCTAGACACACAAACCGAGCTTCAAACTCTCCGCACCGAGCTTAAAGCAGCTCAGCAAGCTGCCGAAACTCTAGCTACCAGCATCCGCAACCTACGTCATCAGCACGGCCGTCACAACACAGGCATCGCCTACGATCTCTTAATGAAAACCCTAGAAATCTACGAAGCCAAAAGCAAAACACTATGACCCGCGAAACTCACATCAAACTCCTTCTCCAGCATCTCGATAAACTCCTTGCCGAAGCTGAGAAGCGGACGGCTGGGAGGTGGAAGGCAAAAAACTTTAGTGTTTTATTGAATGATTCAGAGTATCTTTCAATATTAGAATCTTGGACTACTACAGCAGAAGATGCAATCTTCATAGCCTCCTGCGCCGGTAACGCCGAAGCTGGATGGCGAGCAACACGGGCCATTGCCTCTTGGATACTAGCAACTGATGCTCAAAGCAGCCTACTAACTGACTCCATCCTCGAATCCTGGCCCATAGAACTACTACAATGACACAAGAACAGAAAAGACTCAAAATCGCAGAAGCTTGTGGCTGGAAAGGCATCTCAAGCCTTAACACAGGCTATGCTCCTTGGCGCAAAGAATCTTACGAGCAAAGAATCAAAGCCTGCTCCAGTGCAGACTTAGACAGTATCCCACTAGATCCTTTACCGGACTACTTCTCTGACCTCAACGCCATGCACCAGGCTGAGAAAGCTATAACGGACCCTTTTCTCTGGAATCAATATGAAAATAACGTCGCAGATGCTATGAAATACACTGGATGGATTTGTCACGTATCCGCTTCCCAACGCGCCGAAGCCTTTGGCCTAACCCTAAATCTCTGGACCAAAGCCCCATGACACCCTACCTAGCCTACCACATCCAGCACAAGCACTCAACTCTCCGAGACCTTAACGGCCTTGATCCAACCATCACCATTTCCACACCAATCATAGTATGGAACACCTGTCAGCTCCCCCCTTTACCTCCCCTAGCCCTAGTCTCCCTCCAGCACTCCGGCGCACCACTTCACATCATCCGTCTCTCTGAAACCAGCCGCATCCCACACAACCAAGCCTCTCTCTCCGCGTTACCACCTAACACCGACACGAGCGCAAGCGTATCTCAGCTTTCAACAAACTGAAACCACTATTTGACTTCCCCTTGGCCCTAGTGTATAGTGCCTGCGTCGTGAGGAAAGAAAAACGCATCGGCGCTACCAGGGAACAGAGCTAATGAAACAAGCCTTTCCTCACGATATAAATTTCGAGACACAAGTCTCCTCCTTTCTCAAGCCAAGAAGAGTGAACTGATACTTATCTCACGGAACTCTTCAAACTTGAAAACGGTTAAAGTCACACCGTAAGCTGACCCAAACAAAACAGATAGACAAAACGATAATGAGCAAAATCTACATCAACTCCACCCTTGGCTTCAAAGTTCCCGTCAAGATTCCTTTCAGCACTCCTGCTGAATACGATGCCTTGGTAGGCCAGCCTGACGCATGGTTCGACAGCATCTGTGCTGTGGAGTGTTACAGCAACTTCAACACAGCTTTCGGCAATGCACTGACTAAGGCACTTGTTGAAACAACTGGCGTTGAGGTTCCAGATGATCCAAAGAAGCCAGCAACGACTGGTGCTGATGGTGCTGTGATCGCAGCTGGCAAGCTGACTCCTAAGCATTACATCCGCCTCCTGCTCGCTGACAAGGCGATCACCGAGGAAGCCCTGGCTGACATCGTCGCCAAGGTTGCTGATGCAATGCCAGCACTGGACGTGTCTCCGTCGAGCCGCTCCAACGCAATCCCTAAGGAAGTCATGGCAAAAGCCAAGCAGTGGATTGCAACTGCTGCAGCCAACAACGTGCCTCTTGACATTTGGCTCGCCAAAGTCGAAGACAAGTATCCTGGTGCTCCAGTTCCTTCGGAAGAAGATGGCTTCAGCGAAACTGCTGTGGCGCGCATCATCATGCACGTTCAGGCGGCTCAGCTGCAGGGTATGATGAGTATCTAGTTGCACTGAGGGACGAGTGCTTACAGCGTTCTTCCTCACTGCTTCTCCCTGTGACTCGGAGGGCTTGTATCCGAGTCAATTCAGTTCCCAACAATTTATTTTATGTCCATAACTCTAACAAAGCTTCCACCTCCTGCCAACCTAGGCATTATGAACGGCTGGACTAATCAACCACTTGCTTACACAGTTTGTCGTGAGCAAGAACATCCAGTCAAAACTACGTCCCCACGTGGCAATCGCTCCGGTATCCACACCTGCGTCTGCTCCACCTGCAACATAACCTGGTCCTACGACACGTCCGACTAGCCTCACGGTGCTAAGCATCACCTTAAACTGCCCCGAAGTGTGCATCGAATGCACACCCCTGATCAAGCTCAGCGCAAAACGTCTTGCAGCCTACCAAGTATCACTGTAACGAATCTTGGACTTTCAATAGAGCCTAGTGTAGCAAAGTTAGCGCTTAGCAGGGTGCTCTGCCGCTTTGCCGTGACCACTAGGCTCTATTGAGAGTAATGCAAAATTCTATTAACCGTCGCGTGAAATAGTGCCTCTTACTCTCTCGTCAAGGTCACTCACGTGAAACATGACGTTAACTTGTTGACCGTGATAGAGAGTTGGCCACTTGAACTAAGCCATCGACATAGAGCAGAGGATAGTCGTTAAACGCATTCTGCCAGCCTCGGCTCCGTCACTGTAACAACGGGCACAAAACCAGAACACAGCAAAGCATGGAAAAGAAGAAACCAAACCTATCAGTTGGCCGAGGCGAAAAGCTTCCAGTAAGTCAAGGTGCTGGACTTACCGCTAAGGGCCGTGCAAAATACAACGCAGCCACCGGCTCTAACCTTAAACCACCTGCACCAAATCCAAAAACTCCAGCAGACGAAGCTAGAAAAGACAGTTTCTGTGCTCGGAGCCAAGGTTGGACAGGTGAGCGAGGCAAAGCAGCACGCAAGCGTTGGGAGTGCTAAAACATCCAGAGACTAAGCAACCTGCTGACAATGTGGTAGCTTAACAATTTCCCTCTATGTCCCTCCGTTCCAAACCTTTCGACACCTACCCTGGTGCTCCCTTAAGCGACAGTAAAATACGAGCCTACATACTCGCCGGCAAATACGGCCCAATCCTTCAAGCCGCCGAAGCCGCCCGCTCCAAAGGCCAACGAGCCAAGGTCAGCCAACTTCCTCCCAAGCCAAAGCCTTTGTCTAGCTCGAAGTCAAAGTCTAACTTGGACACAGTGATGGATGAGCTGATGGATCTATAATCGCTTTCTCTTTATGTCATACCCACATCCAAAACTACGCCCTTACAAGGCATACGTTCCTAACTCCAACTACCTCACTACTGAGGCGTCGTTCCGTAAGCTTGAGCCGTTCATTGAACGCTTCATGCGAGGACTTCCCGATGCAGTCACGTATCAAATCACAAACATCAAGCCCTCGACTTGGATCAACTACATGCGCAGGACGCTTGGAGCGTTGCTGCATCCTTCATGTAATTGGAAAACCAGTTTCGACCTACCAAAGCTTCGTCTCCTTCTCCTAGACGAGGGCATTGCGCTCTCGGCTCACGATGGTAAGAAGATCGCGACCATGTCACTGCGAGGTGATGAAATCATTGAGCCTACATCGCCTCGACTTGTCAACGACGTTACGATCAATGCATCGGACTACACGACGCTTCGTGCTCTGTTGCATCTCAAGAATCTTGACTTAATCCCTAACCCATTGACGCTTTCAGGTGTGTCTCATAGCGACTACCCTACGCTGCAGAATGAATTTCCTAATATTTCCCTTGGTAGCGACGGTGACTTAACCGTTGTATTCTAATGAACTCAGTCCCCAGAATCAGTAATCCATACCCATCAACCGAGGAACGTCATGTTCTTCAAACCTATATCGGCCAAAACGATTGGGAGTTCTTCGAAGCACAAGTGCGCTCCACTCGTGGTGTCGCTGCTAACGTGCTGGCTAATGCCATGAAGACTCTCGTTGCAAAGCTCCGAGCTGCTAACCTACATCCACAAAACAATGAGTCAGAAATCCACAAAATTATCCACAGTTTCATTCAAGGAGTTTGAGTTCGATCAAATCATGGGAGTCGATGCGACTCAAATGAGCGACGAGAACATTGACTCGCTGCTTCGTGAAATGCGTGAACGTCGAGTCAGCGCGCCGACACGCAGAGCGGAAGCTAAGAAAGCTAGTAAGAAACTTGCTCCTGAAGTGTCGGGTATTTCAATCGAAGCACTAATGAATATATGAGCACCATCGACGACCTACTCTCTATCGAACTCACCGGAGTTCACACACAGCCTGCTCCAGCTCTTGGCATTACCAAGAAACTGCTCAAGCACCATCAAGGCAACGAATACATCCTTGAGATCGACAACACAAGCCTGGAAAGCTTCCTCGCGTGTGATCGAGCTAGCCAGTATCGACTCGTCTACTCTCGCACCACGCATCCAACCGCAGCACTAATCTACGGCCAAGCGATTCACAGTGCCCTTGAGTATTTCTACAAGCATGGACCTAACATCCCTGCGATGCTAGCCGCTGGCGAGAAAGAACTGCTTCGACTCCCAGAAGACTCCGAAGAGTGGAGAAACTATTCTGCTCTTGAACGCACGGTGCTGAAATATGTCAAAGAATACGCTAACGAGCCATTCGAGCCAGTCCGCATCGACGCCAACACACTTGCCGTCGAGCTTCCTTTCTCTGATCACATCGGCGAGATGGAGCTAAACAAGACACTTGCCTTTGACCACGCCACACTTGTAGCCGACAGCCACGACCTTGACACGCTGCCTGTGTTCATCTCCAAACTCCACATCGTATGGACCGGAGTGATCGACGCCATCGTAGAAGAGCAAGGTCGCCTCTGGGCTATGGATCACAAGACTTCCTCAGTCGTCGGTCCATCTTACTTCGAGCAGTTCAGCTTATCTCAGCAGTTCGTCGGTTACGTTCGCAGTGCATCAAAAATCCTCGGCAAGCCTCTCAATGGCGCACTCCTAAATGTCATTGCAGGCCGCAAACCCACAGCTACTGGCAAGTCTCTCGAATTCCACCGTCGATATTACCCATATCCTACTTGGCTCCAGGACGAGTGGACTTCTGACATTATGACACTCATTGCTGACTTCGTCGATCGTCTCACCACCGGCCACTTCCCCAAGAAAACCCTTTGGTGCACAGGTAAATTCGGCACGTGTCCTTACCTACCTGTGTGTCAATCAGACCCCGACAAACGATCCTATATGCTACACTCTGACAGCTTTGCAAACAACGTATGGAATCCATTAAATAAATAACACTATGCACTGGCTCTATCTCCTGACAGCATTCGTTACTGGCTGGCTTATTGGCGTAGCTTCACTTGCTTTTCTTCTTGAATACTTTTTGCCTCCAGAAGATCAAAGCACCTACGCTGACGACGAAGACACAGACTAATCTCCACACTAATACTCTATGCAATCCTACACTAATTTCCGCAACACTTCCAAGCCAGCTATCCTCCTCATCGGCCCTCCTGGCACTGGTAAGACTACCCTCGCAGCTATGCTCGGCAAACCTTACCTAGTGGAGCTTGACAACAACATAGCTGGTGCTTTCCAGTTCCTCGGTGCCAAGAATCTTCCTTGCTACGCCTCCTTCGACGTTCCCCACATCAAACCTGATGGCAACGTAGTTCCTCGTGTCGAGCGTTGGAAAACTATGAACGCTTGCATTAACGCAGCACTCAAGGAAGCTCCAAGCATCACAACGATTGTTGTCGATTCACTCTCTTCACTCATCGAAGTCGCTCTCGACGAGGTTCGCCGCCAGAATGGTCGCAAGATCGGCGACCCAGCCAAAGGCGAGAAAGACGATCCTTTGCAGATCCAAGATTGGGGTAGCTTCGGCGGACTCCTTCGCCAGTGGTTCATCGCGCTTCGTGCTTCTGGCAAGGTGCTCGTCGTCATCGGTCACATCACCACCGACAAAGACGAAATCTCTGGTGTCCTTCAGCAATTCATCAACCTTCCTGGTAAGTTTCGCGAAGAAATTGCAGGACTGTTTACCGAGTGTTGGACCACAGAGATCGAGGAAGAACGCAAAGATGGTAAGACAAGTTACAAATACCTCATTCGCACACGTCCAACATCCTCTCAACGCTCCCTCGGACTCAAGTCTGGCATCCAGCTTGAACCCAAGCAAGAGGTTGACTTTGCCAAGCTCAACTCTTTACTTTTCCCCACTACATGACACGCACATTCCTTGTCGCAGTCAACATCGCCGACACAGAAGATCCAGCACTGACCGCAGAAGACCTTAAAGAGAGCCTGCTCTCCGACGGTTTCTCTGTTTCATCTGTCTCTCCCTGGTCCTCACCCGGAGCAACTCAGGCCGAAGGCACTGCACTTCCTATTTCCTTTCTTTGAAAACCCTTTCTCACGTATCCACTTTGGAGTTCCACTCCACTACAGATCTCATTAGGCACTTAGACCTAATAAGAAACAAACCAAAACAAACAAAACAAGCACAAACACATATGAGCGACAACGAAAACACTGAAATCCTCGACCTTGACATCAACCTTGCCGACGTTGACACGTCAAACCCTTCACTTGCTCCAGGCAAAGTGCCAATGACCATCGTCAAGGCTGACGTCCAAGCGTGGAAAAATGACCCAAGCAAGAAGTCCCTCGTGCTTCAGCTCAAGTCCATCAACGAAGAAACCGGCACCCGAGGCGAAACCTTGCCTCCTGGTATGACAATGTTCTACCGAGCAAATCTTCAGCAAAACGATTCAGCTTACGATTTCCGCAAGGATCTCGCCAAGCTTTCTCTTGCTGCCTTCGGCGAACAACGTAACTTCAACCGTGACTTCATCCTCGATCTACCTACCAAGGTAGTTCTCGTGACGATTAAACCCGCCAAGAACACAGACTTCGGCGAAACCGAAATCAAAGCCCTTGAGAAGTATGAAGAATAAGAAAGCCACAAAACTCAATCCATTAGTAACCAAGGCTGATACAGACTACGTGGATCACCAAGCCGAAGTCGACGGCCTACATGCTCAGTTCTCCGAGACGCTCCAAGAGCGTCGAAACAGCATCGACGAGGTTAAGTCCATCAAGTATGACCTTAACAGTGTCGAGTATGAGATTCGTGACTACGAAGCCTCCCTGCATCGTCTCCGCATCCGTGCACGCGAGTTAACAACACTTCTACGCGAAACTGTCACAGCAGCTCAGCGCGAAGCCGAACTCATCGCACACTCCTAACACCAACGGACCTGAGCACGTCCTTAAACTGCTCTTTTTTTATGCCTTTACCCACACCTCTTTTCCCATCCCTTACCGCTGGCAGTTTCGATGAAGAAACCCAACGCGTCCGTTTCGATCATATCCAAGGAATCACTGCAAAGCAATTTATTCTCACTCAACTCATCGCAGCCACAGTCGTCAGTGGCTTACCAATCAATACACTCACTAGCACCACTTCTCACATCTTTCCTTCCCTTTCAACCCTAGCCGATCGCATCCTCCATGAAACCAAGTAATCACCACACCTCGTCCGAGCAGATCCCCCTCACCGCCTTCATCGTCGAGGACCGTCTCCGTGACGACGACGAAACCGTGCGCCAAGCCATCGAACTATCCCTCGCACCTTCCATCGCACAGCACGGACTAATCCATCCTATCCTCCTTAATCGTGTCAAAAAGACCAAAGGCAAAAACCTTCTCGGTGACGAGATCGAATCCGACCTAATCCTCATCGCTGGTTGGTCTCGCTGCCAAGCTTTCCTATTACTAAACCACACCTCAATCCCCTACACAACTCGCGACAAGCTCTCCAAAGCTGACGCACTCATGCTCGAAGTCGAAGAGAACACTCGTCGCACCCGCATGAAGTGGACCTCCCGAGTCCTTGCCATCAAGCGCGTCCACGATCTCCAAGAATCCGAAAAAGCCAAGAAGTTCGAGGCCTGGGGACACCGTGCTACCGGCGAACTCCTCGGCGTTAACCGTGCCACGGTCACGCAAGCCCTAATGGTAGGCAAACTCATCGAGTCCGGCGACACCGAAATCATCACCGCAGCCTCCTTCGACGCGGCCAAGCAAATCTGTCTCAAACGTAAAGAGCAAGAAATCGAGCGCATCCGTGCAGCTCGCACCGTAGCCACCTCCGTAGCTTCTGCCACAACCCACACCACAGCCTCAGCACGCACGCCTCCCAAAATCTCGGGCTTAATCCCTAACACCAACAGCGAGCCAGTGGTGCTTCAGGAGCAGACGTTGGTTGATTCAAAGGTCATTGATTTGTCCTCGATGATATTTAATGATGCTTGCGTCTATCCTAACAACACTCAGCCAGGGTGGATGACACGTCAGGCTGCTGAGTCTTTCGACCTTGTTTTTACTGATATACCTTTTGGTATTGAGATGTCTAACTTAGACATTGTCGATCTTGGTGATGTGGAGGCTGAGCATGATGTTCAAGAAAACGTAGATCAAATGCTGCCTTTTCTCTCTGAATCCTACCGGCTCCTCAAGGACAAATCCTACTGCATCTTCTTCATGGACCTTAAGCACTGGGAGAAGCTTGCAGATTGGGGCAGTCAGGTAGGCTTCAAAGTCATGCCGTATCCAATCATCTGGCACAAGCTCTCTACAGTCAAAAATCGTGCAGCCTCCAAGTGGTGGCCGAAGAAGATCGAGTATCTCATGGTCATGGCTAAGGGAAGTGCAACGCTCAAGGAGGCTCAAAAAGACCTTATCATTGCAGCCTCAGGCGATGTGGAACGTAAGAAATACGGACATCCGTTTGCTAAGCCTTTTGAGGTTATCAAGACTGTCCTCGATCCTGTCGTTCAACCAGGCTACAAAGTCCTCGATCCTTATGCTGGCTCAGGCTCTATGGTATGCTCCATGATCTCCATGGGCCTAAAGCCTGTTGCGATTGAAAAGAAAGAGGAACACTTCACACGTCTCAAACTCAACGTGATGGAAACCTACACACGGATTCTTGGAGATAAAAAACCTACGTTTGTCTAAACTTATGGAACTCATCAACGATCTAACTTGTTTCAATCCTGACTGCAAGCATGTGGGACTAACTGTCACCAAGCTTCAAACTGCAACTAAAGGAAAGCAAGTCTGGCATCATCACATCACTTGTCCAAACTGCGGTTGCTCTGGTCCATCAGACACAACCTGGCTCTTAGCTCGCAATCATTACGAACATCTCTATGCCCAGCTTACTTCCAAGTAGATTCCCAGAAATCGAGCAAGATTACAAGCTTGCCATCATCGGATACTCTCCCGATACAGAAGACATAGCCTCTGCGATTCCCTTCTCTGGCACCAAAGGACGCTTTCTGCACTCTGCACTTGTCAAAGCTCAAATGCTTTCTTCCTCGTGCTTCCAAGGACACGTGATCAATCAC
>Ga0114973_10003650_pt1 | contig 10795 bp, 9 predicted proteins | sample M_140807_MF_Meta_FD_87025 | JGI IMG/M metagenome (GOLD analysis project Ga0114973, IMG submission 87025) | Freshwater microbial communities from Lake Montjoie, Canada to study carbon cycling - M_140807_MF_MetaG | ecosystem: Environmental > Aquatic > Freshwater > Lake | place: Lake Montjoie... | reverse complement strand
TTTGGAATTTGTTTTCAGGATAAAAAAGATAAGCGATATGATGAGTACGAGATAAAATGCAAAGATGTTGGGATGGGGGAATGTGCTGCTGATCCTTTGCGCTTCTGGATTTGCGTACCCCCCTTGGTATAGATCAAGAAATGCATAGGTGACAGGAATTATTGAAGAAAGCACGATGGCTTTGATTGAATAATGCAGGTCGTACCGGCATCTCGGTAAAAACGAGGGCGCCAAAAACACGGCGAAATTGGTCAAAAAAGATAGGAAACTACGGACCCCATAAAGTGGTTCAGCTGCGCGAGCGGCGCTGATTATCATGACGAATAAAATGGGGGACCATATTGCGAAAGAGGACCAGCGGTTGTCTTTAGTTTGCTCGGCTAGGCATGCAGCCGCGATCAGGATGACAAGCGCATTCAGAATGGCACCGCCTCCAACTGGACCCAGCTTGATCGTTTCGAGCAGCGGGTCAATGGGTGCTCGTGTGAGGATCAGTAAAAGTAAGCAAAGCTCCTTATTGATGGTCAGTAGAAGAAGACCTGCAATGGAAATTGGGAGGAGCAGAATACGACTCGACCCGCTACCCGACCAATTCCCTAGGCCTACAGCGATCGCGCCAATGGTGATGCCGGCGAGGGTAACAATTAGCAGGTATTGGGGCGCCGTCCGCTTGAGGGCACTCACCGCTTGGTAATCTGCAGGGATCCCTCCGTGTCATCCAGAGAATACGCACCGGTGACCGTTTTCAGGAAGGCGTCTGCCGCTTTTCGGCATCCTCCCCAATCATGGTAGTCATCGAGAATGACACTACCGCCAACAATCAAATTTGGGAAGATTTTTTCAAGGCAAATTTTTACGGGGTCGTACCAATCAACGTCGATATGGGCAAAAGCGACAGGTTGCTTGATGGTCATTTGCTCCTGCACGAGACCCCGAATCAAGGTGATATTGCGTTCTGAGCAATTCAACCCGAAATCGGCGAAATTCTGCTGAACCCGCTCGTAGAGGTGATCTTGGTAGCCGTAGTACTCGTCGCCGTCGATTCCCTCAGACGCACCGCTCGCAATCACCTGGTATCGGCGATGGACATCCGGCGTATCGTCAGCGCTGGGCGGAGGGATCATTGAAAATGTGTCATAGCCCAAAAATGGTCGGTCTCGTCGCTTGATCGAGGAAATGAGGATCGCGGAGCCTCCGAGCGCACAACCCGCCTCGATAAACGTACCGTCGAGTTTTCGCGCTTCAATTGCTCGGCAAGTCTTTGAAATCAATGCCATCTTGCGCACGGACAAATAGGTCAGCTTGCGCTTCTGGATGCGGTGGATCAGTCGGCGGTCACGAAAGTCTTTCAGCCGGTTTTTGACTTGGTCTAGCATGGACTGACGCTCCAGTAATGGGCGGTTGATGGGCTGGATCAGATGGACGGTTATTTCCGATGTTGGCGCGTCGGATCCCGCGCAGCATCCAGGATTTGACGGTTCTTAATTCTGATTTTCGGTAGGCAAAGCGAGTCGCAAAGGTCAGGGACCTTGATGCCATCGTCGGGATCGATCGAATTGAGATGACTCGGCGGAATGCGAGTTCCCGGTTGGCGCTTGATTGAGATGGAAGGATCTTTGAGATCAGGGCCGCAGCCGCCTGGTATTCTTTTGTAAAATCAACCTGAACATTCATTTCGCCTAATTCAGCTAATTGGTCTGCATGGTTGCAAAGAGATGCGGGGTCAAAGTGTTCAGTGCCATGTACGAGCGCAAGAGACTTTGCCAAATAGCGGGAAATCCTGATGGCTAACTGAAGCTGCTCTGATTGATGCAGCACGGACACGTTCGAATCGTGCCATCGGTACTTGATGAGATTCTGGTTCACATTGATACACTTGGATGTCAGGGCCAGTTGCCCAAATAAAAAGTAATCCTCGGCAAGACCGGGAACGTGGAGTCGGTCACTTGGGCTCACCGTGTTGATGAAATCCTCGCCGTAAGAGGCCCCACGAGCATTAAGATCCTTGAGGCGCATGGCGACCGTAGGATGTGCAACCGGGGTCTTGAAGATTGCACTCGCTGAGAGGTCTGCGGAAGTGAGCGGCACATCGATCTCGCCCAGATGCTTGCCTTCGCCGTTGATGATCTGGCCTTTTGAGCCTGCCAAGACCAGCGCTGGATCTGCCAGAAATACTTCTGAGAGGACGGCCATTCGGTTGAGGGTCGAGATGTCGTCAGCGTCTTGCCTCAAGACATAGTTGCAGTCACAGTGCCTGAGGCCGAAATTCAGTAATTCGGATAAGCCCCCAGCCTGCGGTAAGGAAAAGACCACGATTCGACTGTCGCGTTCTGAAACGCGCTGGGCTAATTCGAGGCTCCCATCCTGGCTCCCGTGGTCGAGTATCAGGAGACGCCAATCGACATGGGTCTGATGGACGATGCTCTCAATCGCCTCGGTCAGATAGGCGATACCATTTTTAACTGGTAGCAAGACATCGAAGTCCGCCATGGAGAGCCTTGTCTTAAAGGTTGTTTGTTTTAAAAATTAATAGTATCGAGACTCGCGGTTCGGTTGCTTAAAATTTGCGATGCAGAGTCCCTTTGCAATTTCCCAGTGCAGGCGCGCTCTGTCGGGATGGTGTCGCAGGGTGGCTAGACCCGCGCGAAGGATGCGGAATGCGATGTGTCGCGGACGGAGAAGATTTCGATTCGTGAAATAGGCGATGGAAATCTCTTCATTGATTGATTTTTGAATATTCTTTTTTGGATTGAGATACTCAAGACTTGGATGTTCGATCTGCAATGCCCGTCCAGCCTTGGCACGCAGGTACCAACCCGCCCATTCCTGATCTTCTGCAGAGAAAACTTCGGTTCGGAATGGTCTGGCCAGGGCCTCCGCCCGTGGGACAAATGCACAGACTGCGGAGAGTCCGTTGTAGCCATCAAAGGTCCGCCCCTCAGTGATCTGAAGCCGCTGTGAACGGAGGGTCGTTGGTTTCCAATAAATTACCCCCGCATCGTATTGTTTGCCGAGGGTTCTCCCCTCTTCGATGAGTGTCCGGTCACCCAGGACCACATGTGAGCTCAGGAGGAGAACCTGAATGCCCCCAGCGGCTTCGATACCGAGATTGAGCGCATGGGCGAAATTGAAAGGAACGGCTGGGTACTGGATGACAAATTCGCTCAACTTAAGAAGACGTTCGCGGCAGAGCGAATCGAGCGAGGAGTCGACAATGAAAATGCGGCGCGGGGAGTCACTTTGTTGACGCAAGGCAGCGATGCATCGCTCCAGCAAACCGCTTGCATGGTCCGTTCGGATCACTGCATCGTAGGGCGGCAAAGGGCTCTCTGATTGGGGGTTCGTAACTGCAGGGGGGGCGCTGGGATTCATCGGGTCTCAGGACTCGGTGGCGCAATGGGCGAGGCGTTGGAGGGCGACTTCTTCGGCTTCCTTGCGGTTAGTCACTAGTGACAGTAGAGGGTCCTCGCGATACCAGCATCGGATGAATTCGGAGAGTTTCCCGTAACTGTTATCAATGACGACGTGTGGGATCTGGAGGACCATGCAGAGGATGTGGGCATGAAGTCGATCGGTCACGACCACGCGGCCCTGGGATAGGAGGTGTGCTCCGCGTTGAACGCGTTCCCACGCGAGTGCTTGAAACGCCCGGTGGCCGGCTTGTTGGACTTTTCGGACCCGCCCCCATCGAGAGCTTGCGGCTTTTTTTGCCAGCTGCGTGAGTTGCTTTAGGGGTGTTTGGGGTTCATCCAGCCAGTCCGTGCAGGAGACTTGATGCCGCGCCAGTGCGAAGTCTTTGAGGTGCGCTTGTCCAGCTTCTTTGTCGGTTCGGGCCAGGACCAGAACGTCGACGGTTGGTCGATCACGCTGAAGCCTGCCCGTCAGCATCAATGCAGAATCAGGGCAAAGCAAAGTCGTCACCTGTAACTGATCGCGAGCGATTGCTTCGCTGCGGCGATCGCGAACCATGAGCCAGAAGTCGGGATGCGCGCTCAGTCTGCGTTGTGTGCGTCCGAGTGCCAGTTCGGATTCGAAATGGATGGTTTGCGGCAACTGGACGATTCGGTAATCAGGAAACCGCTGGATAACGGCCTCGCGGAAGGCTTGATAGATTGGCCAGACGGTCCCGAAATTCCCGCCGCCATGAAGCAGGATCTGGCCAAATGGCATGCGCCAGCGCAGTGCGGATTCGTTAAAGGACGTCACATCGCACGTATAGCGGATGTCGTGCCCAGCCTCTCGCAGTGCGATGATTTCGCCCGCCCAGATCGCACTGTCGCCGACATTGCTATGGTCTGGAAAATCGAGTAGCGCCGTCGGCATTCCTGGGATCAGCGCTTGCGCGTAGCGCGCACCGATGAGTTCGCGGTGATTGAATTCGTTCGGGGTGGTCATCGTTGGGGCGCTGAGTGGTCATTCAAGGGGCTTGTGCGCTGTGTGGATCGCACCATCGCTTGAATTTCGGTCAAGACGGTCTTGGCTTGGCGCTTAAAGACCAGGAAGATTGTGCTTAGATAGAGTCCAATGCCCAGAGCCCACCCCGTGAACAGGCGCAAGCTCGGGGCCCAGAGGCCGGTCGTATCTGAGTTGAGCCAGTACCAGACCGCCAGGGATGCAATTGCGCTTGCCATCGATGCGGGTAATAAGTTTTGAGCGTACCGACGGATCGAAAGACCGCAGACCTTGCGGACGAGGATCAGGTTGATGGGGTAGACGAGAAACCCGCGGATGACGAAGGCAGATGCCACTGCGGTGACGCCGAAGCGAACCGCCAAGAGGAATCCGGCGGTGTTGAGAATTGCGTTGAGTAGGCTGAGTCCAAACACGAGTCGGGCGTGTCCGCTTGCAAGTAGAAGCGGAGCGTTGAAGTAGCTCACTGAACTCAGCACTCCCCCAAGGCAGAAAACGGCGAGAACCGGGGCAGCTTGTTGCCATTTTTGGCCGAAGAACACCGTAATGAGGTCTGGTGAGGTAGTCGCCATCAGGGCGAAGGTCGGGAAACTTAGCAAGGACGTGCAGGCAATCAGCCGCAGAAGTACCGCTGCTGCGCGCTCTGGTTCTGCAGCAAATCTGGCGAAAAGTGGCAGTGAAACTTGATTGACGGCGGAGAAGAGCCCCTCCATGGCAATTTGATAAAGCCGTTGTCCGGTTGCATAGAAGCCCAGCGCATTGGTCCCAAGTTGCGAGCCAATCACGAGTGAGTCGAGGCGCTGGTTGGCGATCTCGAGGCCTCGCGCGCCGAGGATGGGGAGACTGTGCCGGACGGCTTCGATCCATGCCCGACGATCGAAATGCCACGAGGGCCGCCAGGGTGAGCACCACACCAGTACGGCGCTCATGAGGGCCGCTTCAAGGACGACCTTTGCGACCAAAGACCAGTAGGAAAGTCCGGCGACTACACAGGTGATGGCTGTTAGCGAACCTAAGGTGCAGGCGAGCAGGGAACCTATCGCGATGATGCGGTGCATGAAATGAGTTTTCAGGAGAGAACACTGAATCGCTGACGCTGCTGAAAAAATCGGGGTGAGTGCGAGCGCTCTCAGAACCGGAGTTAACTGGGGTTTTTCGGACCAATTGGCCAGGGCAGGCGCGACGGCGACTAGGGCGCCGGCCATCAGTGCCGAGACGATGACAGTTGACCACCATGCGGAGTCAAGAGTGTCCGCACCCTGAGGCGGGGTGGATTCAATCCAGGTGGTTATTCCTAAATCTGCCAGGCTGCCAAGACAGGCCACGATCGTGATGGCGAAAGCCACGAGTCCGAGGTCGGATGGCTCTAGAAATCTTGCGATGACAAGGTAGTGCAGCAGCGTGATCAAGCGCACCCCCCAAGCCTGTCCCAGCGACCAGAACAGTCCGATGGCGGTCTGTCGTTTGAGTCCGCCGAAATCTTGTGTTCGCAAGAATCAGTTCTTCAGTCAATGTTGAGTTTGGTTAAGCATTGACCCCACTACGATGGTTCCGTTGTCCTGAAGATGTTGTTTGAGTTCGATTAGACCAGTCACGTGTGTGTGATGTTCGCGGGCAATCAATAAGGCCGAACCGCACTCTCCGGCGATTGTTTGAACATCGGCATAAAGTGCGCCAGGGGGTGTGTCGAAGATCAAATGATCGTAATCCTTGCGAAGGATTTCCATGAGGTGCTTGAAGGCGCTACGACCAAAGAGTTCTTGAGGATTCGGTGGAATTGTTCCGGCTGTTAGTACGGATAGTCCATTGAGCGGGACGATCGGCGTGATGGCCTCGGGCCCACAACGGCCAGCGAGAATGTCCGACAGTCCCAGCCTCGACCCCAGACTGAACAATCGGTCCTGGCAGGGGTTCCTCAAATCGGCATCGACCAATAGGGTGCGCGTACACAGTTGAGAGAAGACAATGGCAAGGTTGGCCGCGATAAAGCTTCTACCGTCATTAGAACCGGGGCTGACAATCGCCAACGCCTCGTGCCCCGGAGCCGCGGAGAACCATCGAATTTGGAGTTGGGTGCGCAAGCTCCGAAGTTCTTCGGTAACCGGAGAAAATGGAGCGAATGCCGCGATCAACGTATGGCTCAGACTTCCGTCCGATGCGGTGAGATAGTGGTAATTGAACTGATCCGCGAGGGCACGGCGAACATCTTCCGAGCGGAGTAAGCCAAGCGCGATGCCCGCGTCGCCAAACCGAATGTCTTTGGACTTTTGAAACTCAAGGATGCGTTCCGATTCATTCGGGCTTAGGCGACCACATTCGACGAGGACCCGGCCGATCGGACGTGTGGGGCCTTGTGGGCTGGCGGAAAGCGCGGCGTGCGAAGGTTCGGTTGGATCGAGGCCCTCACCCCTCATCAGGCTCATCGGCGTGGCCCCAGCACAAGGCTTCCGGTGATGTTGGCCGCCGCCCTAATATTGCTCAAAAGCCGACGTGTGGGCGATGGCGGTTTCGCAGAAGGGATTTTTCCGAGTAGGGGGAGTTCGGACAGGACGCTCAAATCTTCCGGACTTCGGACGAGTCGTTGATTGATTTCAATCAGGTAAGCGAGTCCAAATCCAAGGGTAAGCCCTGAAAAAATGGAAATGATGAGATTCAGGGTGACTTTAGGCTTTGTAGGGCTGACCGGGGTCGACGCGGGAGTGAGAATGGTCACATTGGTCTGCTGCGATTGACTTTCGAGGCGGACTTGCATGGACCTCGAGCTCACCGTCTCGAGTGCTCGCTGGGCAGATTCGATATCGCGTTTAAGTACTGCGATTTCGTCCCGTTGCTGGTTGAGACTCAGCAAGCGCGATTTTTGGGACTCAATCGCTCGCGTAATTTCCCGTTCTTTGTCCCGGCCCACGGCAAAGTTGGTTTGGATGCTATTGGTGATTTGACGTATTTCGTCGGCAAGTTTTGACTTCAGCGTGATGAGCTCGGACTCTGCTCGACGAGTTTGTGGATGGTTCTTTCCCAGGATGGCATTACTGTCTTCGAGCTTGGCGCCGAGTCGGTTGATGTCTGATTTCAAGTTCATGATCACCGGGCTCTGCATGACCTCAGGTAGCGTGCTGGGATCGTTGGCCAAGCTGCGCTTGCTTGCGCTATCGGCCGTTTGTGCCTGCAAGACGGTGAGTTGCTGAGAAAGCTCGCTGAGTCTGGTTTTCTCATCGTCCAGATGTTTCTCGCTGATTGCGAGGACATTATTTTTGCGCTGATAGGCGGTTAATGTCTGCTGGGTGGCTTCGACCTGCTCGCGAAGGGCTTTGGTTTGTCCTTCAAACCAATTGGCGTACTGATGGGCTGGTTCTGCCCGCAGCTGAACATTGACGTCGATATAGGCTTGCGCGAAGGCATTGGCGACCAATGCCGCAAAGGCTGGGTTGCGAGCGGAAAAATGGATGCCGACGACATTGCTTTCTTTTGACGGTTTGACCTCAAGCTTGTCCTGTAAGCCGCTACTGAGCCATAGCGCAAAATCCTGTGGCGGTTCGCTCCCCTCTAGCCAACGCTTGGCCGCGTCCAACCCGGTTTGGCCAGCGGCTAGCCAATGCGATCGCAGGGTTGGGTCGTCCTCGAGACGTAAGTTCTTGACGACCTGGTGGGCCACCCGATCGCTCGTGATGATGTCGATCTGGGTCGCCATGTAGCCCGGGGCGATCAGGGCCGGTAGCATCAGACCCGCCACTGGATCTGGGGACTTCACGTCAATCAGGACTGCGGTCTTAGCAACAAATTGCTTGGGCAGTAGCACGCTGATGACCAGTGTGGTGAGTACCGTTGCGAGGAGTGCGGCGATCACGACTCCGGAGCGAGCGCGGAGGATACGCAGGAGCAACTGGGGGGTCATGGTCAGCAAGCGCTCCTTGGCGGTCAGTGCTCATGATGACCTCGCTGGGTTGGGGTACTAGTGTGGCAAGTCACGAACAACCGTTGTGGTGGAACCCTCGGGTCGGGATCGGCTCGATAACTGGCGGATTTTTGCCATGACCAACATGGCCAAGAACTGACTGTTCGTCGTCAAATATCGCTTCCAGAGTCGCTCAGGTTCCTGGAGTGCGCGAAAGAGCCACTCAAGGCCGACTCGTTGCATCCACACGGGGGCTCGCATGACTTTGCCCGCGACAACGTCAAAGGTGCCACCGACACCCATCACGAAATCGACGCCAAGTTTCTCGCGCCATTGATGGATAAAGTTTTCTTTTCGCGGCGAAGTAATTGCAACGAACAGGAGCTTGGCTCCAGAGGCCTTGATGGTCGACACAACCGCTGCTTCATCGTTCCAGAAAAATCCATGGTGATAGCCAGCAATCTGGAGCGATGGGTGCTTGCGCTGAAGAACCTCGGCAGTCGCCTCCACCACGGGCTCTTCGGCGCCCAGTAAGAACACTGGGTATTGATACTGCGCACTCATTGCGATGAGTTCATCAAACAAGTCAATGCCTGCGACCCGTTCTGGGATCGGATGGCCGAGAAACCGTCCAGCCAGTACGACGCCCATGCCGTCAATGTTAATGAGGTCGCAAGCCTTTACGGACTCCCGAAGTCCCGGATCGGCCTGCATGTTTACCAGCTTGGCGACATTGACGACGACATGCTGAGTGAATGAACCCGATGCGATATTGGTCTGGATGGCCTCGACGGTTTCAACCATCGTTGCGCAATCCATCGGACAACCCATGATTTCAATTCGTTTCATTGGAGGGCTCGGCGCAGTGGCGGTGATAAAAAGCGAGGGCGTAATAGGCCCACGCCTGTGTCCAACGGGTGTAGTTGATCCGGTTCGTCAGCCAGCGGTGTTTTTGATAGACGAATCGATCTCGGGCCGGCTGATACAGACGTTCAATGGCCCGACTCAGAATGAGGGCTGATTGTTTGCGTGCGCCCGGACCGTTTCCGGTCGTCAATAGTGTGATCACGGCCTGCGCCACGCTGTGCATGTCGAGGGGATAGATCGAGGTTTTGTAGTAGCTGACATCACCCGCTGGCGTGATGAATGTGCTGACGTAGTAGTCGTAGCCGCGCCGAATGCAGTCATCGAATTCGACGCTTCGGGTGACGTCGCGAATGAGGCAGAGGGCTTCGAGGTTGTAGCCCGTGTGAAAGCCGTCGACGAATTGGTGATGCCGACGTGTGCCGTAGACCCAGGATCCGTCAGCAGACTGGGCGCGGACGGTTTCTCGGGTCACTTGTATCGCTTGGTCGACTAGATCGGGGCGGCCGGTTTTGTGTCCTGCAAATGCGCACCAGGCGGCACCCCAGAGGCTCGCGTTGTGGACGAACGCGGTTTCTCCAGGGATGTACGCATAAAAGGAGTGGCCATCGTGCTCGGTGTAGAGGTGGTCGGCCATGAATCGTGCAGAACTCAGAGCCAAAGCCATCAGGCGACTGTCGGATGTTTGTTCGCCTAATGCATAAAGCGCTCGAGCCACGTAACAGGTGGTGATGATGTTGGGTTTTCCCGCCGGGACGTGGAAAGCGCGCGCCTGCCAGTCAAAGTGGTAGCCCCAGCAGGGGGATTGCCAGTGTTCTGGATCGCTTTGCTGACTGATTAGCCATAGTCCCAGACGTTTCGCTTCATCGAGAAATTCAGGCCTTGATGTGCGCCGATAGTCCTGTAGCAGACCTGCCAGGCAAAGGGCAATCCCTTTGGGGTTGCGCATTTTGGGCACTTGCAGAATCGGACGCAGATTGATCGGCAGGTGTTTGCCAACCTGAAGCCAAATCAGTCGTGCCAGGCGGTTTTGATGAAGCGGGGTTGCCTGGAAGAGCCTGCTATTCAAAAAATCAAATGGATCGTGGCCGGCGTAGTCGTCCGACTTGATTGAGGCAAGCAATCGTTCATTGAGCGCGATGAGGTCAGTCACCGACTGATCACCGATGGGTCGTTGATCGCGAGCCTGCGGTAGGTGGTGGCAACCTGATCGGCCAAGCGGTCGTAGCTTCGGTGCTCTGAGATCCATCGGCTGCCTTGCGCGCCCATGCGGCGGGCCTTTTCGGGATCGAGCAATAGCGTTCGAATCGCTGCCATAAATGCATCGACTTGCATCGGTACACAAAATCCGCCGCGACTCTGCTCCAGGACCCATTGTTGGTCAGGAATGTCATTGGCCACGCAGGGGATTCCGAGGGCGAGGTATTCACCCACCTTGGTGGGTGAGGACACATCGAAGAGAGCCCCCCGCGGGATTGGGGATAGACCAATCGAAGCACTGGCGACCCAGCGCAGGGCTTCGCTCTGCGCAATCCAGCCGGTCAGGTGGACATGCTTGGCGAGGTCACGTTGGATTAATTCTTGCCGGATCCAGCGCCGGTCGTCCTCGTTGAGCCCATCACCGACGAT
>Ga0114973_10003649_pt1 | contig 10797 bp, 7 predicted proteins | sample M_140807_MF_Meta_FD_87025 | JGI IMG/M metagenome (GOLD analysis project Ga0114973, IMG submission 87025) | Freshwater microbial communities from Lake Montjoie, Canada to study carbon cycling - M_140807_MF_MetaG | ecosystem: Environmental > Aquatic > Freshwater > Lake | place: Lake Montjoie... | reverse complement strand
TAGAGGCTGAAGTCGGCGGGCAGGTGATGGCCATGAAAGATGTCCCGCAAGAGCCCCTGAAACCGCGGCGCGAACAGGATCGTGTGGTGGGCCAGGTTTGGATACCGACGGTTGGTGCCGAAGTACAGCACGAACAACGACATCGACCAGGACATTCGCTCCAGCCGCCGCTGCCGGCGGCCGGCTGCGGCGACCCCGCGGTAGAGCGTCGCGTAGGTATGGTGGACGTCGGCGTTTGAGACGACGACATCGAACATCTCCGGCGGCCCGCCGGCGGCATGGATGACGTGCCGAGTCGCGTTGCCGGCAGCCTCGAGCGTGACTCGATCGACCGGAGCTGCAAGTCGGAGCGTTCCGCCGAGGTCGTGGAAGAGCCGCACGAGACCGCGGACGAGCGCGCCTGTGCCCCCTTCGGGAAAGAACACGCCCCACTTCCGCTCGATCCAGTGGATCAGCGTGTAGATGGAGCTCGTCTCCAGCGGATTCCCGCCGACGAGCAGGGGGTGAAAGCTGAACGCCTGCCGGAGGTGCTCGTCTTTGACAAATCGTGAAACGGCCGCGTAAACGCTCCGGTCGGCCCGCAGGCGGGCCAGCTGCGGGGCAGCTCGGATCATGTCCGTGAAGTGCAGGAAGGGGACAGCGCCAAGCTCCTCGTACCCCTTGGCAAACACCTGTCGGGCATAGTCGGCGAAGCGACGGTAGCCTTCCACATCGGCGGGGTTCACGCGCCGGACCTGTTCGATCAACCCCGCCTCGTCGGCGACATAATCGAAGGCCACGCCGTCGCGCCACTGAAGCCGGTAGAGGGGGGTCACCGGCAACAGGCGGACAAAGTCGGCCATCCGTCTACCAGAGAGCTCGAAGAGCTCCTCCAAGCAGTGCGGGGCGGTGATCACGGTCGGCCCGGCATCGAAGATGTAACCGCCATCCTCGTAGACCGCAGCCCGGCCTCCAGGCTGGTCGTGGGCCTCGTAGCAGACCGTTTCGAAGCCCATCGACTGGAGACGGATGGCAGCGGCGAGGCCGCCAAAACCGCTCCCGATCACGGCCGCTCGGCGGTGCAAGCCTGTGCCTGACCGCGGCGGACGCCACCCTGCAACGGTCGAAGTGTTCACGGCAGAGCCTCCGTCGTCGTCGGCTCGTTGGCGACCCGCAGGGCGTCGCAGATCGCCGCCAGCGGCCCGGCTTGAGGGGCTACGTCCGAGGCGGCGGTGAGCCTGTCGACGGCCCGGTCGAGCCGGGCGTTGATCTCCGCCGCCGCTCGGCGGTGGGTCGCGTCGAGCAGATCCTTGGCGAGCGGGCGGAACTCTGCCCGCTGCTCTTCCGCTTGCCGCAGCCGGCGTTGCCAAGCTGCGAACTCCCGAACCGACAGCTCGCTCGCGGCCCAGGCCCAGGGCCAGGTGACGCGGCGGTTGCGAAGATCGTCGCACCGATCTGAACCATCGAGCAGTTCGCAGAGCTCGTCGAGGTCGTTTTTCATCTGCAGGCAGATCCCCATCCGGCAGCCGAAGGCGGCCACCGCTTTCAGCGTCTGCGGGTCTCCGGCGGCGGCGTGGGCCCCACACCACGCGGCCAGTGAAGCGAGGCGGCCGGTCTTCCACCGCGAGATCGCCAGCGCCGTGACCCGGGCTTGCCGCGGCGTGACCTCGTCGATCCGCGTGGCCAGATCGATCGCCTGACCCTCGTGACACTGCCGTGCCACCGTGATGAACCTCCCCACGAGCGCCGCCGAACGGGCGGGTTCGTCCAAGGCGGCCGCAGCGAGCTCCAGAGCGCGGAAATACATCCAGTTGCCCGCATTGACGGCCCGAGCCGGCCCGATCACCTGGTGGAGCGCCGGTTGGCCGCGGCGAGTGAGCGAGTCGTCTTCGAAGTCGTCAATCACGAGCGAACCGGCGTGCAAGAGCTCGATCGCATCGACCATCAGCGTGGGAGCCGCGCAACGGCCGCCGGCGAACGCGTAGGCCTGCTCGAGCAGGGTGCCCCGGAGCCGCTTGCCGCCCACACCGGGATAGAGGTCGGGGGCGAGTTGGAGGGCCTTGGACCAGCCGTGCCCCGTGCGGGTGGTGTGGTGCGTCGCGCCAGCGAAGCCGAGGAGATTGTGAGTCATGTCGGCAGCGGTCCCGGGATTGAGACAAACGACCTCGCGAACCGAATCGGCGCCAGGCCGATGGGCGGCCAGCCGATCATGATCCGAGCCGCATCAGTGAACGTGAAGCGATGGGCATAAAACCGGGCGATTCGCGCTTCCGGCAGGACACGATAGAACCGCTGGAAGATCTTCCAACGGTGTGCGGGCCTGACCAGGCAAAACAGCAGCCGGTTGAGAAAGCGGGCGAATCCTCGCCGCAGCCGGTCCTCCGCGGCCGCGGAGGCGACCTCCGCGGCGACCCGGTCCGGGCCAGCCTGAGCGACGATCTCTGCGAAGCGAACGGCCAGCGGCATTGAGTATCCCGTGGCGGCGTGGTACCAGCCGCCGGCATAACCGCCGGCTGGCGACGGCCCCTCGCGCCTGGCTGCGGCGGTAAAGGGCATCGGAAGACACCCCTGCTCAGTTCTCATCAGCTTCGCCGATCCTGCGTCGGCCTCGGTGAGCCGACCGGAGATCAGTGCAGCCGCCCGCGATGTGTCACAGGCCGGCTCCTCGTGGAACCGGGTGTACTCCAGGAGCACCCGATCAGGACCGAGCGGGAGTTCGTAAAGAAACTCGAAGCCCGCGGCCTGGTCGAGCGGGACATCCATGACCGTCGGCTCCGCTGCCGGCCAGCGCCGAGAAGTCTGATACTCATGTCCGATGAAGGTTTGATAGCCGGCTCCACCCGGCGACCCTGCCTCCGCCCGCCCGCGACAGTCGAGAACAGCGCGGCAGGACACGTCGGCGGTCCCGCCGAGCCTCACCGTGGACAGCGAGAGGATCTCGCACGACACACCTGTGCGAACGACGAATCGGCCGGGGCGAGCTGCGCTCCCCGCTCCGCCCGCGAGCGACAGCGTCGCCTCGCGGAGACGGTCGGACGTGATCGTCGCGTAGGCGATTGCAACCCGCCGCAACAGCGTGGGAAACCGGACGCGATAGCCGGGCCAACGGTGGGTCACCAGCGGGTCGAACCAGCTTCTCGCCTCCTCGGCGATGTCTGTCTCGTGAAAAGACCAGGTGTGATTGCCGCACAGTTCGTCGGCCCGTTCGAGGAGCAAGACGGTCGCTTCTGGCCTGTACCAGGCCAGAGCATGGGCCAAAAGACAGCCTTGAAGACCGCCGCCCACAATGCAGTAGTCGAACTCCGGAGCCGATGTCACGAGGGGCTCCCCAGGGTCATGCGGGGCTTCATGGGCAGCGACTGGGTCCGCCGCCGGTCGGACGGCTCGCACAGCGGGGCGACGCCGTGGAGGAGCAGATGCGGCACGGCCACGGCGCTCAAGCCGACAAAGGTCGCCCGGATGAGCGTGCCATTCCAGTCCGCCCCCCCGAGCACGAGCCACGCGGCCAGCCCGACCACAGCGATCGCCCCCGCCGTCAAAGGGGCGAGGCTGCGGGCTAATTCCGGCCAGCTCTCTCCGAGCTCCCGACGGAGTCGCTCAAGGCCCCGCGCCGAATGCCAGCCACAGAAATAGACCGGGAAGCTCACCAGCGGACTCGCGACGGCGAAGAGCACCACCAGCGACGCCACCAGCGCATTGTCGGCGAGCAACACCCGCCGCCTTTGCCCGGTCCGCGCGGTTGCCGCCAAGCCCTGGAGCGTCCAAGCGGCCGCCGCGAGCGACAGCATGATCCACGAGCAGGCCGTCAGCAGGCTGGTGGCATCCTGGATGGCTGGGCTCGAGCCTCCCGGTGCGACAAGGCCAAGGACGGCGGCGACGTCTTCGGCGTGAAACACCAGAGGCGTCCAAATCACGAGACCTCCACGGGCGAATCGGAACACCGCCCGCAGACCGCGCGGACCGACCGGAAAGCGCGGCTCTTCCTGGCCGAAGTGCCAAGCCGAAGCGAGAAAAAATACGACCACCGTGGCGGCCGGTGCCACGAACCAGCCGCACACGACCAGCGCCGCAATCGCCACATACCCGGCCAGAAACACCGGCAACCACACCATCCCCAGAACCGGTTCAAGCCGCGGCTTGGCAAAGCGATGATCGGCCGCGCCGTGCGGCAGGCCGATCACCGCGACGAGAACCGCCAAAACGCCGGCGGTGACGCCAACCATGGCCTGAGAAAAAAAGCACGCGGCCCCGATCATCGCCCAACAGAGCACGATTACCGAGGCCGCGTGCATGAAAACACTTTTCTTCCGCAGAGGATTCCAACACTCAGACGGCGGTCTTACGCCTCTGCAGTCTTCGTGCTCTTGGACTTGGCGATGAGATAGATCAGCACCCCGAAGCCCGCCTTGGCGGTCATGTCAGCAATCGCGTATCCAATCTGCAGACCGACGACACCATTGGCACCCACGACGCCACTGGCGGCACTCGCGGTCCCGGCCTTCGCAGCCAGGGCAGCTTCCGTGCCACCGAGGGCATACGCGATCGGGTAGACCGCCCACGTGATCACAATCACCAACCGGGCGATCTCGAGGAGTTTGCGGGCCGCGGGTGGCTGGGTCTCGAGAGAGTTCGTCAGTTCCGTCCAGAGCACGTAGAGAATGTAAAAGAATGGAATCGACGAGAGACCACCCCATATGACCCGCTCGGTCCACCGATTCGGGTCGGCGATCACCTCGCCCGGATAGCCGAGCGCGATCATGGCGGCCGCCGCGAGTACCAGCCGTGTCAACAGACTCGTCGCCTTAGCCGCTGGCAGCCGGAGTACGGCCACGAGCTCGACCATCAGCAGCGGCACCGTCAGGATCCAGTCGGCATAACGATAGAAGTCGTTGAAGGCGGCGCCGGTTCCCTTGTACCCACCGTCCACGAGCGCGTAGGCGTCGTGCCAGCTGTGGCGAATCATGAAGTAGTGGTAACAGGCGATCGATACCACGAGACCCGAGACCAGGAGAGCTGGCCGGTATTCCGGGTCGACGTGCGACCGCGCCATGAACAAGAACAGGGCGGCCGCCCCCATCGTCGCGACCGTCATCGAGAAGATGTTGTCCACCGAGTTGTATTGAACCACTGAAAGGTCGGGCATGGCCGACCCCAAAAGAAACAAGCCTTCGATCATCGTTTCCCCTGCTTCCCATGTGTTTAAAAAAATTGTGCCGCCTCACGACCCGCGCACTCCATACCTTCATAGGCCAGCCATTCCAAGCCGGCCACTGGCAGAGGATTTTCACCCTGCAAGGCTCTTCGCCCCCCAAGACTGTGGGTAAGGGTAGCCATGGAAGAACACTTCGGCAAGCAGATACCGGTGGGCTCCCACCACAACCACCCTTGCTTGCCGGAAAAGCCTCCCGACGATGATCGAAGCAGCGTCCAAGAGGGGTTGCGTCATTGAGAAAGCGGTCCCTTTTTCGGCAGATCGCGATTTTCAGAGGCGGGTTTGCTGGATCGACGCCACGAGCGGCTCTCACCGCAGCCGGCCCTCGAGGTGCGACTGACGATGCCCGTCATGGCCCCTTTCCTCCGCCCGCTACAATGCTCCTCGGAAAAAGGGATCGCCCGGGGGGAGCCGAGATCATGATGCCATTCCACGATGCCTGGCCGTGGGCGCTTGGCTGCGCTGTCGTGGCGGGAGCCTCCCTCCTCCTCTGGTCGCAGGCCGGGCAGCGGGCGTTCCTCGTGGCGATGGCCGCAGCGCTTGTCGGCGGCGTCGGCTGCCTGCTTGCCGACTGGCTGGTCGTCACCGATCGGGAGCAGATCGAGATCCTCTTTCCGAGGCTGGCGCGGGCCGCCGAAACGGGGGACACGTCCACGATCCTCGCCGCCCTCGATCCGGCGCTTTCGCCGCTTCGATCCGAAGCGGAGCGGGCGTTGCGGGAGTTTCGTCCCGAGGAGGTGCGGATCACGCGGCTCGATGTCACGCTCCGGGGGCCGGCGGCAGCGCGTCAGGCCCGGGCCGAGATGCTCATCCACACCCGGGGTGACGCCCGCAGCGCTGGTGGCGCCAACGGACCGGTCTCGGCGCTGATCGATCTCTCCGTCGATCTCCGCAAGGACGGGGGGCGATTCCTGATCACCGACTTCGAGGCCGACGCGGCGCGGCCGATGGATCGGCGCCGGCCGGAGTGAGTCCGGCCCGCGCGGCGTTCGTCAGGGCTTCGCTGGCAGCTTCTTGGGAAGATTCCGCGGCTCGGCCGCCGGCTGCAATTGCCACTGAGCGTAGGGGAGCCGCTTGGGCGTCTCCTCGAGGACCCCGCCGATGAGGAGCCGATCGATCGAGTCGAGATCGATGCGGCTGGCCCCAAGGACGGGATGAGAGCCGACGAGGACGTTCCCCTCGACGCCTCTCGCCGCCATCCGCAGCCGCCCGACGGAGAGCGCCACCGCTTCGACCGGCAGCCCCGGTGCCGAGTCGTTCACCTCCGGCTGCCAGGTGGCGTCGAGGGATTCGGGGTGGAGCCAGATCACCCGCGCCACGTCCCGGCGCGGAATCGAGAGGGGCTTGCCGCGCGGATCGGCATCGACAGCGATCCGCAGATTTTCCCCATCCATCCCCGCAAGCCGACCGCGCAGGTAATCCCCCCGCATCGAGCGGACAAGATGCGTCGGAGGGAGATGGCGCTGGGAGCGGGGGAGCGTCGTCAGGCTGCGGAATTTCTCCGCCGATATCAGTGATCCCCACTGCGGCACGAGCTCCACCGCCTTGATCTGGCTCGGGGGAATCTCGACCGGCTCGGCACCTTGCCGCAGCAGCCGGACGCCCCCGGCGTCGATCGATTCAACGAAACCCTTGACCGATTCCCCTGTCTCGAGGATCACGATCGATCGGAATTGATCGGATTCCGTCTCCCCTCCGCGCTTCGTCTTCCGCGCCAGCAGCCGCTCCTGGGCCGCGAGCACCTCGCGGAGCCGCTGCCGATTCCGTCCCCAGATCGGGTGCGGGCCGCGCACGAGTGAAATGTTGCTTCGGATCGAGAGTGCCCCCTGCGCGATCTGGAGTTGGATCTCGGTGCCGGCCCGCCCCTGGACGAGGTCCATGACGTCCTCGATCGGCAATCCCTCGGTGGCGACAAACACGCCATCCCCTCGGGGGGCAACGGCGCGAAGGTGCACCGGTGGAACGAGACCGATCGATTGGTGGAGCGGCCCCCCCGGAATCACTTCCGTAATCATCGCTTTGCCGTCGACCTCTCCGATCGTCACCCCGATCCAGCCGTTCTGGTCGTCGCCGCTCTCGACGGGGGAAGGATCGTCGTAGCGGATCGTGGCCCGCGGAGCGCTCCCGTCGGCAGCCGGTGCGAAGGGGGCCGCGATCAAACTCCCCCGCGGCAGCCAGCCGATTGCTCCCCAGGCAGTGTTGGCGCCGTCTGCAGCGATCGGCACCAGACAGCCCTCGTGCCCCTCGCCCTCCAGTTCGAGCCGGCCGACCCGGCCGGGGAGTGGTCGATCATCGGGCGCCGACAGCACCGGTGCGACTCCCTCGAGAAGGTTCAACGGCAGGCTCACCGGCGCGCCGATCGCCGCATGGGTGATCGTCACCCTCCCGTCCGCGATGCCGACGAGGTCGCCGCGCAGGCTCGAGCCGAATCGATCGCTGATCTGCACGCGCCGGGTCGACGCGCCGACAGGATCGGCCGGAGGGACGGCCGGAGGGACGGCCGTGGCGGGGAACCTCATGACCGCCACCGTGTCGAGGGGAATGGTCTGGGTTGAAGCGTCGATCGCCCCTTCCGGCGCCACGACCAGGGCCCGCCCGTTGTCGGCCAATCCCGACACGCTTCCCGCGATCGCCTTTCCATCGAGCAGTTCCACCGTCGCAGACCGGTTGTCGTCTGGCCCGGGAAGGCTTCCCCGCCAGGGGGTCATCCGGAGTCGCTCGAGCACCACGCCCCCCGAGACAAGATCGATCTGGAGCCCATTCCCCACAATCTCCAAGGTGCGGTTCCCCTGCTTCCGATCGATGTCGATCGGCTCGATCGACAGATCGGCCAGCGGCGCGCCTTCCCCCGCCCGGACGACGATCCGGCCGACCTTCCGGTCGACGAAGACCGAGAGCGCGAGGCCCTTGTCGGGAACCGGCCCGCAGGGCACCAGATCGGCGTGCCCCGTCCCCTCCGGGCGGGCCTCGTCGCGGACCACGATCACCCCCTCCGCCGTGAGCTCGATCCGGGAGGCCGCATCGACAGTGACTTCCTGGCCGGGGGCGTTCGGCAGGGCGCGGCGGAACTCGCCGAACCCGAGCCGCAAGCGCGGTGGTTCTTCCCAGGTGAGCGTGAGGTCGTAGCGCATTCGATCGCCGTCACCGGCATCGAAGCGGATCATGGCGCCGGGGGTCGTGCTGGCGATCCCACCGGCGCGCCTCTGCCAGTGGCTCTCGGCCGAGGTCCGGCCACGGTCGAGCCGAACGTCCCAGACAGCAGGCGATTGCCCCGAGCCGGTGGAGATCCGCCGCACCGCATCGCGGTTCACGTCGATCCCGATCGGCGCCTCGGCCGAGCCGATCGTCATCCCGATCGATTTTTCGTCGATCGAATCGAGTCGGCCGATGATGGCATCGCCGTCGGCCAATTCGACCTGCCAACGCCCCGAGCAAGCAGCCCCCAGCTCTCCGGGCTGGCGATCGAACGAGATCCCGCCGACCTGCCCGAGCGGGAACTCGAACGGGCCGGCGAAGGCAGAAGACTGCCAGCGGATCGTCGGGCTGGCTCCCTCGGCAGGCGGCGAAGCCTCCACGAGCCGACCGGTAAGCGTTCCCCCCGGCAGCGCGAGGACCGCAGTCCCGTCGACGTCGGCTCCATGGGCCAGACGGCCTCCTCCTCCTGCCAGCACGACGGCGACGGCCAAGGCGATCGATCCCCACACCATCCCGGCGGCCGGGACGCTCGGCGGAGAGAGCCACCCACGACAACCAACGGAACAGGGCATGGGAAGATTCCTGGCAGGAGCGGCCGGCTGCTCAACGCTCGTAGATGGGGAGAAACCGGAAATTGACGGCCAAGGCGAGAAGCGAGAGCGACGTGCCGGCAAACTCGCCACCATCCATGCCGTTGGCGCCCGACACGAGCCCCCCGTCGGGGCGACGCTGGGCCTTGATTTCGCTGACGACTTTGCTGTTCCATTCCTTCCAGGCCTCGACGTCGGCCTGGAACAGCGCCTGGGCGCGGTAATAGCGGGTGTAATTGGGATACCCGCCATCGTTCCGCCCCCCCTGACTGGCCTGCTTGATGGCGTCGGCCGCTTTGACAAATTGCGGCATCTCCTTGCGGCGGGCGATCGCCATCACGAGCGTGCCGATCGAGGTCGTCGCGTCGCTCCCCCCACCGGGGCTGGAATAGCCGACCCGGCCGTCGGGAGCGGTCATCGAGGCGAAGTAGTCGATCGCCCGGTCGATTGTCTCGTCGGGAACCTCGATCCCGGCGTTCCTCGCCCCGAGCAGCCCCATGAGGATCGCGCCGCTGACGGAAGTGTCGTGGTCGTTTGCATCGGGAGAATAGCGCCACGCCCCGACGGGATTTTTCTTCGCCGACGTGACGGCGAGCTTCACCGCCAGTTCGAGCGATGCGCCGGTCGACAGGCCCTTGCCATCCCCTCCCTCCTCCGACCACAGCCGCCGGTCGTCGACGGTGCCGTAGGCCTCGGCCATCGCCAGCATCGCGAAGCCGTGCTGGTACATGCTCGAGTGCCCCATCCCGACGTTCCCGCCGTAAAAGCCGGTGCTCGGATCCTGCGCGCGGATGATGCTGCGAAGGGCCCGGCGGATGTTCGTGGCATACGCGCCGTGGTTCGGATCCTCCCCCGACGCCAGAAGGACCATCATCGCCATCCCGGTCACTCCGGGCCCCTCCTGGCTGTCCTTCCAGGTGCCGGAAGGATCCTGGGCGCGGGCGAGATACCGGCAGCCGGCGTCATAGATCTCCCGGATATCGCGCGGCACCGGATCGCCGCTGCGGATCGACGGCGCCTGCGCCGCGGCTGCGACCGGCGAGGCGGCGACCGCCACGATCGCTATCCGGGCGGCAAGGCTTTGCGCCCTGTTCAGCATCCGCATGAATCGATGCATTCGCTCACTCCTCGATGACTTTCATCGACTCGAGCGTGGGGCGCCACACCTTCCCCTGCTCGATGACCTCTCGAACCTTGGCCCACTGCCGGGCATCGAAAATCGCTTCGAGCTTGGCCTCGTCGAGGCGCGCCATCGCATACCAACAGAGCACCGGATTGTGATCCCCGAACGACTCCCGGGCCTTCCCCATGTCGACCCGCGGCGGATCTTCCATGAGCAGAGCGACGAGCGCCTCATGCTGGCGGTCGGTCATGCCGGCAGAGGATCCGATATGGAGCAGCCCCGCGTCGACGATCCGCCGCCACTGGGAGGCCCGCCGCAGCGCCGCTTCCGCCTCCCAGACGCCGCGCTGACGGTCGTCGAGCCCCCCGACCAGGAGCCTGCCGATGAGACTCGTCCGGCCGCCGTGGCGGGGCGGGGCGTGCTGAATCTGGTGCATCTCATAATGGAACCGCTGCCAAGCCTCCTGCCCCTCCTGGGTCTGGAGGTCGAGGGAGCGCCCCGCATACTTGACCTGGAAGGCCTCGAACCGTTGCACCGCCCGGGCGGTCTCGAGGCGGGCCGCCAGGTTGAGCTTCGCCCGTTGGGCTTCAGTCAAGCCACAGATCTCGTCAATCCTCTCGATCTCGAGCTCCAGCTGCGCCTGCGCTTTCTCGCGCACGACCTCGGCCACCCGCTCGTTCCCGTTCCCGAGAAAGCCG
>Ga0114973_10003647_pt1 | contig 10799 bp, 7 predicted proteins | sample M_140807_MF_Meta_FD_87025 | JGI IMG/M metagenome (GOLD analysis project Ga0114973, IMG submission 87025) | Freshwater microbial communities from Lake Montjoie, Canada to study carbon cycling - M_140807_MF_MetaG | ecosystem: Environmental > Aquatic > Freshwater > Lake | place: Lake Montjoie... | reverse complement strand
TCCAGGTTCGTGCCGTCGGTGCCGATCAGTAGTACGTGCGTCGGCAGCGGATCCCCGATCTGCGAGGCGTTCGCACTGGCGATTCGACTGCGGCTGCCGGTGACAGAAGCGCTGACGGTCACCGCACTGGCCGGCGCGACCGGGGCGGCCGGCACCGGAAGGATCGGCACCGGAACGGGTGCGGGCGCCGGTGTCGCCGGAAGGACGGCACCGGGTGCGGTCCGGTCCGGCAGAGAAACGGTGCGCCTGCGCGTCGGCGTGCTGGGTTGCGTCCGCGCCGGTGCTGCGCTCCCGGGCGCCGAACTTTCCGGAGCCGACGACGCAGCGGGACGATCGGAGTTCGTCGACGCTTGGGCGGCCGCCGGGCGGCTGACCTGACCGCGGGTCCGAGTACTCGCCGGTGCGCGGTTCTCGGTGGCGTCGGCTGATTGGGTCGAGTCGGGCGCGGCAGGTTCGGCCGAGGCGACCGCGGTCGCGACCGCCGATCCTGCGCCGGCGACGATTCCGGCCATAGCAACGCTCAGACACATCTGTTTGACAGCTTTCATGAATGTGACTGTAGCCCCGGTTTCGGGACTTTCGTCACCTTATCGGTGGTATGGGTTGCCATTCGTGGGGTTGCGGAGGAGGGTCAGTACAGCGGTTCCCCCGCGGGTCCGCAAATCGGGCGCATTCGATGAACGCTGGGTCAAATATGATCAAAGCCGGACCGTTCGTGGGTCGTGTCGGCCCCCTGGCCGCGACCCTGGGAATCGGTCTGGCCGTCATGGCGGGCGGCACGGGGACGGCCACCGCTGACCCGGTCACCCCCGACGCCTCGTCGGCGGTGGAACGGCCGACCCAACCGGTGGGCGCTGGCCGACTGCGCGGCAACCGCGACCCCGGTGCACGGGGCGCATTGGCGAGGCCCGTCTCCGCCCCGACTGCCCGGGTGACGTCGCGGCCAGTGCGGCCCTCCCGGTCCGAGCTTGCCCCGGTCGCGGCGCTTGTTCCCGGGATCGGCGACGCGACGGCACCGCCGGTCGATGTGGTGCCACCGGCGCCTGCGCGCCGAGAGAATAGCGCCGCCGTCGCGCCCGCCGAATCCACTGTTCCGCAACCACTTTCCGCCCACGCCGTCGCCACTGATCCCATCAGTTCGCTCTTTCGGGGTGTGTCGGCCTTCTTCAACAACCAGACGCCGCAATTGCGCCCGACCCAAACCACACAGGGCGCCGCCGGTGTGGTCACCGGCCTCCTCAATGCTGTTGACCCGGACAGTCCCCGGCTCGGTTACACGATTGCTCAGGGCACCCACGGAGTCGCAGCGGTCAGCCCCGACGGCAACTGGACCTACACGCCGGACGCGGCGGTCGCGGCCGGAGTCACCGACTCCTTCCGGGTCACCGTCAGCGACGCGCCCAGCGGCTTCGCGATCCACGGCCTCGCGGGGTTGCTCAACCTGCTCTCCTTCGGGCTGATCGGCAGCCGCGGGGATTCCTCCACCAGCCCGGTTGCGGTGATCGTCGCGCCCTTCACCCCGGCCAATCGCGCGCCGGTGGTGAGCACCCCGGTGGTGGGTGTCCCGAATGCGTTGACGGGTGTGGTGAGCGGCAGTGTGATTGCCACGGACGCCGATGGTGACACGTTGACCTATAGCGCCCCGGCGACGACGGCCAAGGGCGCGATCATCATCAACGCGAGCACCGGTGCGTTCACCTACACGCCGACCGAACCGGCCCGGCACCGCGCGGCGGCCCTGGGTGCCACCGCCGGGGAACGCGCCGACTCCTTCACCGTGGTGGTGACCGATGGGCAGGGCGGCACCGCGACGGCGTCGGTGACCGTCGTGGTCAGTCCGTCGAACGTCAACCCGGTCGCCGGCACCCCGGTGGTGGGTGTCCCGAATGCGTTGACGGGTGTGGTGATCGGCATTGTGAGCGCCACCGACGCCGATGGTGACACGTTGACCTACAGCGCCCCGGCGTCGACAGCTAAGGGCGCGATCACTATCAACGCGAGCACCGGTGCGTTCACTTACGCCCCAAGCGTTGCCGCGCGGAACACCGCGGCGGCACCGGGTGCGACGCCTGCGGATCGCGCGGACGGCTTCACCGTCACCGTGATCGATGGCCACGGCGGTACCGCGACTGCTGCGATCACCGTGGCGATCAGCCCCGCGGTGGCCCCGGCCAATCGCGCGCCGGTGTTGAGCACCCCGGTGGTGGGAACGCCGAATGCCATTACCGGTGTGGTGACCGGCATTGTGAGCGCCACGGACGTCGATGGTGACACGTTGACCTATAGCGCCCCGACGACGACGGCCAAGGGCGCGATCATCATCAACGCGGGCACCGGTGCGTTCACCTACACCCCGACCGTCGCCGCGCGAAACACTGCGGCGGCCCCCGGTGCGACCGCGGCGGATCGTGCGGACGGCTTCACCGTGACCGTCGTCGACGGCCGCGGCGGCACAGCCAGTACTGCGGTGACGGTGGCGGTCAGCCCGACTCCCGACGCGTCAACCCCACTCGCGGCGTTCCCCGGAGCCGAAGGGTTCGGTGCTTACGCCACCGGCGGCCGCGGGGGCAGCGTCATTTATGTCACCAACCTCAACGCCGACGGCGCTGGCTCCCTGCAGTGGGCCATCGACCAACCCGGTACGAAATACATCCTGTTTAAGGTCAGCGGTCTGATCGACGCCCAGATCCACCTGACGAACGGCAATGTGACCATCGCCGGCCAGACCTCGCCGGGCGGTATCACCATTCGGGGCCTGGTCACCGACGAGAGCCCGTATCAGGATCAGGATGTGCACGCGCCGGCAGATTTCGCCGAGAACTGGATCCTGCAGCACATCCGCATCCGGCCGGGCCTGACTGCACCGGGTGATGACGGACTGCGGCTGCGCTACACCCGCAACGCGATCGTGGACCACGTCTCGATCGGCAACGCCCTCGATGAGGCGATCGAGATCTCCTACTCGCACGACATCACCGTGCAGAACACGATCATCGCCGAAACCGTTGGCGGGCACTCGTTTTACGGCGGGGTGTTGATGAACTACTCCAACCCGGCCTACGGCTTCAAGTTGGACAACGTCTCACTGCACCACAACGTGTTCAACCGCATCGAAGGGCGGCTGCCCGAGGGCAGCCGGGAGTCCGCCGCCGCGGCCAACTCCTTTATGAATCTCGAAATGTCCAACAACCTGTACTGGGATCCGCGGTTCTTCGTGGCACTGGGCGTCACCTCCGGTGTCGCCAGCGGTGGCCCCCAACCGATCTATTGGAAACTCAACGCGGTCAACAACCTGTTTCACACCGCCAACAGTTTCCAATACGGCATGTTCGACGATCAGATCCTCAACGTCGCCCGCAACGAACTCTTCGTCAGCGGCAACAAGATGGACCTCTACCCGTCGCGATCCGACTACCAACTGTTCTACTGCTGCAACGACTATCCCGCCGAGACCAGCCCGGGCACCACCTCACGGCAGGCACAGGCCCGGACCACCCGCCACCCCTTCCCGGCGATCACCTACACGCCCACCGGCCAGTTGCGCACCTACCTGCTTAATAACGCCGGCGCCTGGCCGCGCGACCCGATGGATACCCGTTTGATGAGTTTCGTCGCCAGTAACACCATCTCGGGTGCGGCGCCCAATACCAACCCCGCCGGTGATGGTTTGCTGCCGGCGTATGTCGGCTCGCCGCCCGCCGCCCCGACTGACACCGACGCCGACGGCATGCCCGACGCCTGGGAGATCACCAAGGGAACCAACCCCAACGTCGCCAACACCAACGCCCGCACGTTGTCCGCCGTCGGTTACACCGACCTTGAGGTCTACCTGAACGAGTTGTCCAACAGCCGCATCACCGGATCTGTGTAGCGCCCGGCTATCCTTCGGCCATGCGCACCGTTGAGGTCTTCGCTGACATCCTCTGTCCGTTCACCCATGTCGGATTACATACGCTGATCGACCGTCGCAGTGAGCGTGGTCTCGCTGAGCCACGTCTGCGCATCCGGGCTTGGCCGCTGGAACTGGTCAACGGTCAACCACTGGACGCCCACCACATCGGAGCAGAGATCACCGCGTTGCGTTCGTCCGTGCGGCCGGACCTTTTCGGCGGATTTTCGGTCGACACCTTTCCGAGCACCTCGATGGTTGCGTTCGCACTGACCGCCGCGGCGGATCGCACGGGTGATCCGGTTCTGGTCGAGGAGGTCGGAATGGCGTTGCGCAACGCGGTGTTCGAAGATGGCCTCGACATCGGGCTTCCCGAAGTCGTCGAGCCGATCGCCGCGAGTTTCGGCCTCGATCCACTCGACGCCGACGAGACCGCCGCCGCTGTTCGTGCCGACTGGGAAGACGGCCGCGCCCGGGGGGTGATCGGATCCCCGCACTTCTTCACCGGCGATGACGAAAGTTGGTTCTGTCCCGGTCTGGACATCAGCCGCGACGACGTCGGCAACTTCATCGTCGCCTGGAAGCCGGGCAGCGAGGCGTTCGTCGAGAGTGTCTTCGGCTGAGGTTTTATCGGCCGGGGGGTTTTCGACCGGGGCCTTATTGTGGGTGCGCCGCCAGGTAGCCGGCCACCGGGATCCGCGATGTTTCGGCGTAACCGATCGGCAGTAACACCTCACCGGCGACGGTGTAGTAGTAGACGTCCCATCGGTAGTAACCGGCGAAGGCGGCGGGGTCGCCGCCGATCACTGCTGCGTAATCGCTGACCGCCCGGACATACTCGTTGGCGTGGTTGTAGACGTACACGGCGCGGTCACGATTATTGGCGAAGCCACTTGCGGAGAGGAAGCGGCCGGCCGCCATGATGGCATCCCGCGGCGAATTGACGTCGCCGCCCTGGCCGTATTGGGCGAAAGTCGAGGGCAGGAACTGCATCGGACCCTGCGCGCCGGCAGTGCTGACCCCGGCGATGCTGCCGAGCCGGGTTTCGATGAGGTTGATGGCGGCCAGATAGTTCCACGCGACGCCGGTTGCCGCTTCGGCCTCACGGTAGAAGCCCAGCAGTTCCTCGGCGGGCGGCGGCCCGATGATGCGCCAGGCGGGCAGTGTGTCCGGCGGCGGCGGGGCCATCGCGTTGAGTTGCCGCCGCGCGTCGACATTGAGGTCATATGCCCCGAGCAGTTGCGGCGGGATACGCCCCCGGATGATCGCGTCCCATTCCGGGTGGCGTCCGATAGCGCGATAGGCGGCCTGCTGACGGTGCGCCGCGGCAACCAGTGCGGGCTCTAGCGTCGAGGGGTCTCGCACGGCGAGTTCATCGGCGACCAGATCGTCCGCCAGTTGCGCGGGGTCCGATGCCAACCGCGGCTGTGCACCAGGCGGTGTGGACGCTGCGGCGGGGTCGTCAAGCGGTGCCGGCACAACAGTGATGCCCGGCGCCGCTGTCGACTGGCTGCAGCCGACGCCGCCGATCACGGCCGTCGCAATAACGAGTGCTCCGATGACGAGGCGGCTACGGGTCATGGTCTCCCACCTTTGTCTCCCACCTTTCGTTCCGAGCGTAGATCGTCGCATCTATTCCTTGATGACGAGAACCGTCTCCAGCATCGGGTCACCGCAATAGGCGATTCGCGTGCCGCTGCGGGCCTCGGCCTGCAATGCCGCCAGCACCTTGGCGTTGATCCGCTCGCCCGGCGCCAGCGCCGGAATACCGGGCGGGTAGGGCGCGGCGGTCTCGGCGGCGATCCTCCCGACGGCCTCGACGGCCGGCACCCGCTCATGGTCGGCGAAGAAGGCGTCGCGCGGGCTCATCGCCGTGTCCGGTTGCAGTGTCCAGGCGGTGATCGGAACCAATGCGCGTGGCTCGCCGCGGTGTTCCTCGATGGCGCGGATGATCTCGGTCACCATGAAGTCGATGGTGTCGGGTGTGTCGGCCAGCGTGATGACCGGGCAGAAGGTGTCGCGGTCGGCGAACTCCAGATGCAGTCCCCGCTGCTCGAGCACGTCGGCCACGAGTTGGCCGTCCGCTCCGGTACCGGTCAGAGTCAGCACGATCTTGGTCGGATCATGCATCAGCAAAGCCGGTGAGCGGTCGGCGATTTCGGATCCGACGACGCCCAACCCCGGCACGGCGCGAAAGCGAACCCGTGCCTCGTTCGCCAGGCGGATTGCCTGGCCTAACAATTCAGTACCGCGCTCGGCGAGAAGATCGCGGGCCAGGTCGATACTGGCCAGAATGGCGCCCGACGGACTCGTGGTGTGCAAACCCTCGAATGCGGCGTCGAGGCGTTCGAGGTCGATGCGCTCGCCCTGGGCTAGCACCATGGAGGATTGTGTGAAGCCGGTGATGTGTTTGTGGATGCTCGTCACCAGGACATCGGCCCCGGCCGCGATCGCGTGCGGCGGCAGATCCGGGTGGAACCCGAGATGAGCGCCCCATGCGGCGTCGACCGTCAGCGGGATACCGTGCGCGTGCGCGAGTTCGGCATGTGCGGCCACGTCCGAGACGCCGCCCACGTAGCTGGGCTCGACGAGCATCACGGCCTTCGCGTCCGGATGCTGTTTCAGCGCCTCGGCGACGCGGCTGACCGGCATTCCAGCGGTCAGGCCGGTTCGCTCGTCAACATCGGGGCGGACCCACACCGGTACCAAGCCGGCCAGAACGATGCCGAAGAACAGTGATTTGTGGATCGTTCGGGCCACGATCACCTTGTCGCCGGGCTTCCCGACCGTCAGGCAGATCGCTTCGTTGCCATGCGAGGAACCCTGCACCGAGAAGCCGCACCAGTCCGCGCCCCACAGGCCCGCGGCCAGACGCTCCGCCGCGACGAGTCGCTTGGTTGATGCGTGGCGATCCTCAACACCGCCGTAGTGCGGGACGTCGAACGCCAGGAAGTCGTCAATCAGATCGGGATTGCGTTTGTGGCCGGGGACGGTGAATGGTGTGCCCGCATTGGCCAGAAAATTGCGGTACGCGTCGTATAGCGGTGTGTTGCTCATCGTGGCGGTCCTCCAGCGATCGGCCGCAGGAGTGGCCGGCGGCATCTTTTCGGATTGCGAACGAGAGCCGCCCAGCCGCCGAATGCGCGGGCAGGGCCCTATTAAAACGTGCTCTGTTAGCTTAGCCCACCGAAGGACGATCGGAAGGACGCGACCATCAACTCTCACCTCGCCATCCTCGCCTCGCTTGCACTCGCGATTTTCCTGAGCCCCGAAACACTGGTTCTGGGACTCGTGGTCGCCGGCGACAAGAAGGTGCCGCGACTGGCCGCCGTCGCGTTTGCGGTCGGCGCGGTCCTCGGTATCGCTTTCGCGACCGGAATCGGTCTGTGGATCGCGATTGCGTCCGGTGCTGATTTTCATACTCGCGACGGTTCCTGGCCGGGTTTCATCGTCCGGATGCTCATCGCGATGGCGCTGTTGGCGATCGGCGTCTATCGCGCGGTGAATGCGTTCCGTCGGCAGCCGATTACCGACATCTCCGAATCAGCTAAGACACCGAGCAGGCTGTGGATTTCGCTGCAACAGCGCTTTCCGAAACTCATGAATCGGTTGGATCCGAACGCTGATCTTTCTGTCTCCCAACGCATCACGCGTGCTGCACTGGCGGGTTTCGCCGCCTGTGGGTTACACCCCAAGGTCTTTCCGATCGCGATCGCGGCCGGCCATCAGATCGTGCAGATCAACGATCCGCGAGTCCGCGGTGTGGGCATCGTGATCTTTGCCGCGATCGCCGTTGTTCCCGCTGTGCTGCCCGCGGTGATCGAACTGGTCAGACCGGGTGCCGTGGTTCGGATCAAGCAATCCTACGAAAGCGCCATGAAGGTCCATGGCCGCTGGATCACCGCGCTGCTACTCCTGGGCGCCGGGGCCTTTGTGGCACACGATGCGTGGAAGGTGATGCCGGGCCACTAGAGCCGGGCCCTGGGCTCAGTGCGTGGCAATGATGGCCAACTGAGCCAGTGCGGCGGCCAGTGCCAGGATCAGAAAGACCGTGACCCGCGGACTGGCGTAAGCTTGAATGAAGGGCTGCGTCGGGAACGAGAACGTCTCTTCGACACCGAGCAACTTGTATTTGTGAGCGTCCCCGAAGGTGGGGTCGATCACCATCTTGGCCAGGTCGCGTCGTGAGCGGTAACGCATCAAACCCACGATGGTCCAGCCCGGATCAGGCGCCACCTTCCAGGCGTCGACGTAGCCGCCGACCTTGCGCATCGCCAAGGCGGGGTGGCCGCCGTGTTTGATCAGGCGCGGTATGAAGGCCTTGGAGTAGGCCTTCATCATGTCGCTGGCCGGCACCTGCGCTCCGGTATCGGGATCGGTGACCATGGTGTCGGGCACCCGGACCAGATTGACCATGACGAATTCCCGGCCGTCATCCTCCTCGAGGAATGTGCGGACGATCGACATGTCGTTGAGATCAGCCGCACCCTGGGCCTCCGCCCGGGCCAGCACGGTGTCGATCTCGGTCGGGGTGAGTTTGCCGCGCAGGTTGTCATAAAACAGGCGAAAGCCCAGGTAGAGCACCGCAGCCACCGGCCAGACCCACCATCCCGCCACGAAACTCTCCTCTATCAATCGGGTGCCCCAAGCTTGCCGCGCCCGCTGCGGGGAACAAAATCACGAACCGCCTGGTTAGGACTACTGACAACTTGAGTCATACCGACTCAACTGTTGGTTGACAGCGCTGGCCGTCTCCAGCAAGCTTGAGTCTGGTTCGCTCAGATCAAAGAGAAACACCTAGCAGGAGGAATACAACATGGCTCGTGCGGTCGGAATCGACCTCGGGACCACCAACTCAGTCGTCGCGGTTCTCGAGGGTGGCGAGCCCGTCGTCGTCGCCAACTCCGAGGGATCGCGCACCACACCGTCGGTGGTCGCTTTTGCGCGTAACGGTGAGGTGCTGGTCGGTCAGCCCGCCAAGAACCAGGCGGTGACCAACGTCGACCGCACCATCCGGTCGGTCAAGCGCCACATGGGCACCGACTGGTCCGTCGAGATCGACGGTAAGGACTACAACCCGCAGGAGATCAGCGCGCGAACGCTGCAGAAACTCAAGCGCGACGCCGAAAGCTACCTCGGTGAGGACATCACCGACGCTGTCATCACGGTGCCCGCGTACTTCAACGACGCCCAGCGCCAAGCCACCAAGGAAGCCGGGCAGATCGCCGGCCTCAACGTGCTGCGCATCGTCAACGAACCCACCGCCGCGGCCCTGGCCTACGGTTTGGACAAGGGCAACAGCGAGCAGACCATCCTGGTCTTTGACCTCGGCGGCGGCACCTTCGACGTCTCGCTGCTCGAGATCGGCGACGGTGTGGTCGAAGTCCGCGCCACCTCCGGGGATAACCACCTCGGCGGCGACGACTGGGACGACCGGATCGTCGAATGGCTGGTGGATAAGTTCAAGGCCTCGGCCGGTATTGACCTGACCAAGGACAAGATGGCCATGCAACGGCTTCGTGAGGCCGCCGAGAAGGCCAAGATCGAACTCAGCTCCGGCCAGAGCACCTCGATCAACCTGCCCTACATCACCGTCGACGCCGACAAGAACCCGCTGTTCCTCGACGAGCAGTTGACCCGCTCGGAGTTCCAGAAGATCACCCAGGATCTGCTCGACCGCACCCGTGCGCCGTTCCAGCAGGTCATCTCCGACGCCAGCATCTCGGTGGCCGACATCGACCATGTGGTCTTGGTGGGCGGCTCGACCCGGATGCCCGCAGTCACCGACCTGGTCAAGGAACTCGCCGGCAAGGAGCCCAACAAGGGCGTCAACCCCGACGAAGTCGTCGCAGTCGGTGCAGCACTGCAGGCCGGTGTGCTCAAGGGCGAGGTGAAAGATGTTCTGCTGCTTGACGTTACGCCGCTGAGCCTGGGTATCGAGACCAAGGGCGGGGTGATGACGAAGCTGATCGAGCGCAACACCACCATCCCGACCAAGCGGTCGGAGACCTTCACCACCGCCGACGACAACCAGCCGTCGGTGCAGATCCAGGTGTATCAGGGCGAGCGCGAGATCGCCTCGCACAACAAACTTCTCGGCAGCTTCGAGCTGACCGGCATCCCGCCGGCGCCGCGCGGCGTGCCCCAGATCGAGGTCATCTTCGACATCGACGCCAACGGCATCGTGCATGTCACGGCCAAGGACAAGGGCACCGGCAAGGAGAACACGATCAAAATCCAGGAGGGCTCCGGCCTCTCCAAGGAGGAGATCGACCGGATGATCAAGGACGCCGAGGCGCACGCCGACGAGGACCGCAAGCGCCGTGAGGAGGCCGACGTCCGTAATCAGGCGGAGTCGCTGGTCTACCAAACCGAGAAGTTCGTGGCCGAACAGCGCGTTGCCGAGGGCGGCTCGAAGGTGCCCGAGGACACCCTGGCCAAGGTCGACGATGCCATCGCCGAAGCCAAGACCGCCCTGGGTGGTTCGGATATCGGAGCGATCAAGTCGGCCATGGAGAAACTGGGCCAGGAGAGCCAGTCCCTCGGCGAGGCCATCTATGCCTCGGCGCAGGCCGAGCAGGCCGCCAGCGGCGGTGCCGGTGGTGGATCGTCGGCCGACGATGTGGTGGACGCCGAGGTCGTTGAGGACGATCAGGAGCCGAGGTGACCCACCCGGATCAGGATCGGGAACGCGACGAACCGGTGACCGTCACCGACAAACGTCGCATCGACCCGCAGACCGGCGAAGTCCGTGAAGGATATGGACCCGGACCCGGCGCGGCCCCCAGCGGGCCGGCGCCGGGGGCCTTCGCGGGCGAGACAGCGGAGGAGGCCGACAAGGCCGCCGAACTGCTCGGAGATCTGCAGCGGGTGCAGGCGGACTTCGCCAACTACCGCAAACGCGCTCTGC
>Ga0114973_10003646_pt1 | contig 10800 bp, 5 predicted proteins | sample M_140807_MF_Meta_FD_87025 | JGI IMG/M metagenome (GOLD analysis project Ga0114973, IMG submission 87025) | Freshwater microbial communities from Lake Montjoie, Canada to study carbon cycling - M_140807_MF_MetaG | ecosystem: Environmental > Aquatic > Freshwater > Lake | place: Lake Montjoie... | reverse complement strand
GCACGTGGTTGCTGAGGAAGCCGAAGTAATCCTTGATCGATTCCACGCGGCTATTGCGCAGAGCAACCAATTGATTCGTGACCGCCTTAGTGAGCACATGGCTGCCGATGCTGTAGCTCACCAAGCCCGTGAGCAGCAGGCTCAGCATGCTGGCCAGCAGCACCATGGCCAGAACCTTGGATTGCACCCCGAGTTGTCGAAAAAGCTTCAGTACCATGGCTTTACAGAGATGAAAGTGGAAGCAAACTCAATCAGGCACAATCAGGCGTGGTACCCCCCGGGCCAGCAAACGCTGACGACAGGAATTCAGAACGGAAAGGTCCACATCAACGCAGGAGCTGCCGTCGTACTGGAAGGGATTATCCAGATCACGAATCAGCAGCAACAAATAGGTGAAAGAGGTGAACAAAAAGCAGGAAACTACCATATTCTCACTGAATCGCTCAGCCCCGATCAGCAGCAGCGCCACAACGGCGCCCACCAGAAAAATCTCGAGCATCGCATAGGCGGGGCCCAGGAAATCACTGTCTCGGTTGCTGGCCATCCTGTTGACCAGGATCCGCATCCTTGCGAGCTCAGGCAAACCCCGATCCACAACGGAATCACCACTATTCTGGCGCAGGTCCGCCAAGCTCTGGTTGAGATCAGCAAGGCTGGCATCAATCACCTCAAATCCAACCCGGTTGGCCAGCCATTGAGCCAGCTGCCCCAACAGATTGGCAAGGCACGAAGTCAGCCTGGTGGTTTCGAGGCTGGGCTGCAGCCTGGCCACGTAGTTGTTGATGTCGTCAATCGATTCAATCGCATTGATGAACTGCACCACCATGTCCTCACTGGCGTTGTAGGCGGCCAAGGTGCCGCTCAACACGAACGCCAGCACGAAGGTGGAAGCCCCGAACAACGAACCGGTAAGGGAATCAAATTCCCAGGGTTCCAGCCCCAACCCGTGCACCCCAAACTTGGCCAGGGCAAACAGGCCAGTGAGCGGAAGCACCTTGAGGAAGAGTCGCCATTTCGGTGCCGGGGCAGATACCGGCAAAGGGGGCGGTGAACCAGAGACGGCGGCCGTTGCTGCTTCCACGCTAGGGAGACTGCCCATCAGCTCCAAACCTAGGCAGGGCCCAGGCTGGCGTCATGAGGAAAACCTTCGCTTCCGCCGGGGATGGCGGGCCGCCTCAGCCCGCCGCTGCCTCGGCGGGGCCGGGCTGCTCCCCGAAGAAGTCCTCCAGCTGCAGCTCCGGGCGGCGCACCAGGGCGAACAAGGTGCCGGCGTTACCCCGGCACACCCGCAGATCGTCATCGAGCACGGTGATGTCGAGCCAGGCCGGGAAACTCTGGTTCACCTCCCGTAGCAGCTGCAGGCGCCGATCGCCGATCCGGGGTCCAAGCCAGCCGCCCCGCACAAAGCGCACACCCACCCGCTGGGTGCCTTCCACCGAGATTCGCGCCTGAACGGCGATGCCGGCCAGCGGAGCGACCGGTCCGGCGAGCCGCAGCAGGTTCATGGCCCGGCCGCGCCGTGGATCCAGCAGCTGGAGGTTCTCCAGCCATGGCGCCACCGTGAGATAGGGCTGCCGGCCGCTGCTCCAGCGCAGTTCCCACACCCCCGTGAGCCGATCGCTCTCGGCGGCCAGGTTGGCGGGCTGAAGGTGCTCTAGGCGCTGCAGAAGCTCCCGCACCCGGGGCGCCTCGGCGGCCGAACCGGGGTGACCCCGATCCCGCAGCAGGTGGAGCACTTCGGTGCGGCAGTCCGCGGGGGATGGGAGTGACACCGCCATGCGGGCAACGTTCCAGCAGCCCATGCATCGTGGCGGATGTCAGCCGCCGCCGCCGAATCGGACCTGACCAAACGGCCAACGCCAAGGGGGCACGTCCCGGATTAGGAGCACCGGAGGCGAGAGCCTCTCACCCACCTACGACTCTGATTCCGTCATCGGCACGGATCGACTCACCGGCATCGGGGCCGGGATCCATGGCTTCGTTCTGGATGCCCTCCTGCAACGATCGCTGAATCCAGCCCAGCAGCTGGGCGGTTCTGGCGCAGACCGGCACAGGCTCGGTGGGCGAGCAAGCACGGGCAAGCAGCAGATCGCTGAGCAGGCGCAGGTTGTCGAGAGCGGAATCTCGCTCCAGAGGGTTGGCATGGCAGGTGAAGAAGATCGTCCTGTAGCCCTCCAACACGGCTGCGGCGGCCTCTCTGGCTCTGTCGCCCTGCTGAGTGGCGAGCGACCCGTTCAGCAGCTGCAGAGCCAGTTGGGCATCGGCCTGCAGCATGCCGGCCCAGAACGAACCCTCCTGCGCGAAGCCCCGTCGCAGATCGTCGTGGAGCGTGGTGATGAGCCGGATCACTGCGGGTTCGGCCGGGCTCGGCATGGCCAGGACAGCCTGCAAGGTGAGCTTATTGACCAAGTGATAAGGATCGGCCCCGACCTTGTCGTAGGCCTCGATGCTCGCCTGGATGGCTTTCAGCATGGTCTGCAGGCCCTCCTGATGGAACGTACGGGTCAGCGCACGGGCTTGCACCGCGGCCCTCCGCTTCTCGGCCGATCCGATCAGGGCCCACCACTCAGCAGGGCAGCGCTGCTCCTCGCAGGGATCCGGCTCGGCTGGCGCGTCCACCGAGCCGGTGGGTGCGCTGAGCATGAGGTCGGTGAGCGAACGGAGGCGCCTGAGTCCCGCTTCAATCAGCGCCAAGTCGTCGTTGTCGCCACCACGGCGAACCTCAAGGTTGGCCAACTGCTCGATGGCACGGATCGGCAAGGGATCGCCGCTCCGATGGTTGCGGATGGCCTGCCGATAGAGCTGACAGGCTCTTGGCCAGTGCTCACGGCCCAAGGCGGCGGTGCAGTCGGCCAGGGCCATCGCCACCGCCGACTCCAACAGCCAGGCGGCGGGCGCGGTGTTCTGCACACGCTCCAACTCAGCCAGGAGCGGCTTCTGCGGCAGCAGGCCCTGCGCAACGGTCTCAGACACCCGCACTTCCAGCTGTTGCAGCCGATCGATCAACTCATGGGGAGAGACCAGTTCCTGGCGCACCTCAGCCGCGGCAGGAAGCACGCTGCCGCCACTGCGAGGCAACGCATCGGGCGCAGGCTCCTGCAGCTCAAAGGCCGGGTCTCCGTAGGCCTGATAGGCACCCCAGGTGTTCGATTCCGGTGAGGCCTTGTAGGAGGCCTTGCGCGCGGCGAAGACAGCCTTGCCGAACGGCGTGCCACTGAGCATGGCGGTGTAAAAGCTTTCTGCGAACTGCAGGGCCGCCCTGTCGTTCACCGCCCATCCGCAGGCCACGACAGCCTTCACACCCATCGCGATCAGGGCTCTGGCAACACTGGCGGCCAGGCGATTGAACGGTGTGCTGGTCACCGTGCCGAGATGACAGCAGTTCAGGAATACAAGATCGGGCACAACTTCCATCTGGCTGATTTCCGCGGCGGTGATCAGCATGCCGTTGGACAGCACCACGCCAGTACGTTTCTCTCCCTGATGGGTGAGGTGTTCGCACACTCCATGGGCGGCGATATGCAGCACGCGATAGGAACGGCGATAGAGCTTATTGATCACATCAACGCCGTGATCATCTTCGATGGAGGCCTCCACCGCATAACCGTTCTGCTCCAGGATGCGGCTCACGCTGATCGCTTCCTCCCTGGCATTGCTCAGTGGGGGTAGGGCGTCGTCCTCGCTGCTGGGTTGACCGGTGAACACCGCATGAAAGCCGTTGGTGCGTGGATTGCCGATCACCAGGGCCGTGTGCTCCGGACTCTGCTGCACCCGCAGGCGACAATCATCCGCCTTGAGCTGACGCACCAGTGCCAATTGCAGCACCATCGGCTGATCGTCGGCGATCAAAAGTTCCCAAGGCAGGTTGGCTGTGCTGTCATCCACCACCAGCACGAGTTGATCGAGACGCCTGGCCAGATCCTTGTAGACCGTGGGCACGAGCAACTGGAACAGGGTGCGGGAGAGGTCCGGGTTGTAGGCGGTCTTGTTGATCGAGGCGGCCACCAGCTCTTCCACCAGGCCAGGCTGGCGCAGTTGTTCCATCGTTTCGGCGCGGGCCCGCTCACCGAGGTAGGTGTAGCTGAGCTTGCCGGCGACACCAGCCTGGGGTGATGGCCCTTCGGCGGCCGACCCGAAAACCGAGAGGCGCGGCCAGTAGCCGGCATCTTGGCCAACGGCCAGACGATGGCGCCATCCTTTGCCGAGCTGCAGGCGTGGGTCGACATCGAGCAGACGGGTGTTGTCCGACAGCAGCGTCTGCTCCAGATCCCGCAGAGCCCGGGTGGCACTGATAGCCGTGTCGAGAAAAACCTCGACGATCTGCAACCGGCCAACCCGCACCGATAACCCGGGGAAGGCCCTGGCGAACTGGGCATTGGCGTTGAGCACGCCGAGCACCAGGGCGGCTACCGAGTCCTCGATGCTGATCGCACTGGTGGAGTTCTGGCCGAGCAGCAAGGTGGCCAACGGCACATCGACGGCCTCCATCGCGCCAGCACCATGGCGGTCGACGATCTGCAGCAGATAGCGCAGTGCTCCCACCTGAACCGCCGCCGTGAGTGAGGGAATGGAGAGATCGCCGAGCTTGCCGAGGCCGATCACCACCGCCCCGCGACAACGACCCTGATGGAGTTCGCGCTGATCGCGGTTCATCAGCACCACGGTCGCGCTGCCCATGGGGCCGGCATAGACACCCAGCCGTTCACGGCTGGTCAGTTCTCCATGCACGATGCTCCGATCGATCAGGGCTTCAGCGCCGGCGATCGGATCCTGCTCGTAGTGACCCACCATCAACGGGCAATTCACGAAGCGCAGATCCATGGCATGACAGGACACCTGCAGGGTCGCGCTGGCTGGCGCATTCCCCAGGCTGGGCGACTGCCCGCCGACCAGGCCCCGCAGCAATTCCTCATCGGTGGGCCACGGCACTGGGCCGACCTCCAGGGGCTGCAGCTCCGCCGGAGGGTCGGACGCAGAAGCCTTCACCTCCGCAAGCCGGCTCGTGGCGCCATCGCACAGCAGATCCACCAGCGCCGCAACAGTCTTCGGGCTGCCGATGAGGCCTCCATGGTCGGCCTCCATCTGGTAGGTGCTGCCCACACCACCGATCTGGCTGGACCGCCAGGTGACCACCCCATCCCCTTCCGTTGTGGTGAGCACAACCAGCTGTTTCGCCGCTTGGGTTCGACGCTTGTCCCTGGGGTTCGCCGGCTCGACCAGCGCTTCGAGCTTCAACCCACAGGGTGTGCTCGCAGCCTTGCCCCGCACGCTGATAACGCGGTCCGGGTGATCACCGGGGATGGTGCCATCCCCCTCCCCTCCCTGATCCCACAGCCACCTGCCCCGCTGAAGCAGCGCTGCGTTGGGTGTGGGGCCCCGATGATCGCCGAACCAGCGGTCGTGATTGCCGTGCCTCAGCGTCTCCCAACACGCCTCGTCATACCAATCGGCCGGAGCCTCCGGGTCAGGGCCCGGCTCGCAGAAGCCCGGACGCGGCAGGAGCTGCAGGGCCCCGGGGAAACCGGCGAGCGCCTCGAGCTGGGCCTGCAGATCATGCTCCGGATCAACCCGGGCCAGCTGGCGCATCAGGGGCGCATGGCCCAGCAGGGCGGCCACCATCGAGATGGTTCCCTGGTGGGGCGTGCCCAGCATCAGCAGGCGAGCCCCTTCCCGATCGATCAACTGCCGCCAGAGATCGGGATCACGGGCGATCATTCCCCGCACCACAAGGCCGCCCATGCCATGGGCCAACACCCGCACGGGCCCGCCGGCCAGCTCCGGTGCGGTGAGCAGCCGGCGCAGCAGACCAGCGAGCTGCTCCGCCGAGACATCCAGGGGCTGGCGCCAGTCGTAGGCGAAGCGCTCGACGCGGTGGGTTTGCAGCAGCTCGCGACAGAGTTCGCCGTAGATCAGGTCGATCACCTTCTCGGGCTCGATCGCCGGGTCGTTAAGGTCACGCACGCCGACTAGGGCGGATCGGCTCCGATCGGCGGGATCGAACCACAGGCGCTTCCGCTCACCCCGGTTCCAGAGATGGGTGGCGAAAAAATCGGGAAGCAGCACCACCGAGGGCTGCGGCTGCCCCCCTGCGCCGCTCCGTTCCCTACTGGCTTTGGGGTCGTCATCCCGTTCGCTGGAGCGGGTGCTGCTCCGTTCGCGATCGGCGCAATCGTGACCCAGCGACTGAAAGTCGCTCAGGGTGAAGGGGCGTGGATCACACAGCCAGCGGCCCACAGCCTGACGCGAGGCGGGACGCTGGAAATAGTGAAAATGGCTAACGCCCCGGGCCCGCTCCAGCAGCGTGCGCGCTCCGGCCCGCCCGGCGATGCCGGCCTGCATGGCGGCGGTGTCAACCACCAGATCATTGGCACAGCGTTCGAAGAAGAAGGCGTCGCTCAGCATCAGGGCCAGCCTCTGGAGAGGATGGCCTCCCTCACAGTCTCCGGCGATCGTGGCCATCGCCAGCCCGCTCCTGGGTGTGGCCTGAGCGAGAAGGGCCCCGAAGGGTGAATCGGGCAGCATGGCCGCGAGGCCTGGAATCAGGCCCGGATCCGTACGGCGGTGCACGATCTCCAGCACCACCCGCTTGACGACGGCATAGACCGGGTTGCCGGCCAGCAGCGGCACCATGCCCATCAGGGAGAGCAGTCCGGACAGGAAAAGGTCGAGCCGGTTGCCCAGCAACATGGTGCCCCTGGCCGGGCAGGCGACACGCACATAGCGCGTGATCCGCAGACGTTTCCTGGCCAGCAGGGCACGCAACTCCCTGAGCTTCTCGCGCTGTTCAGCCATGGCCTCCCGCCGCTGCTCCTCGGACGGGCCGTTTCCGGTTCCGCGGTCCTGAAACTGGTCGATCTGGGCATCCTCGATGCTCTCCAGACAGAGCAGATCGGCCACCAGGCCGCCCCGCGAATGGCTCACCAGGTGCAGATGTGCTCCTACGGGCAGGCTGTCCGCCAGGGCGAGGGCGTTCTCGATCGGACTCTCGGAGAAGGTTCGGTGTTCGAAGCCGAAGATCCGCCCCTGGTAATGGCTGGTCAGCAGATCCCAGGTGCCGACTGTGGCCGTGGCCAGATCGCCGAAGCTGCCCTGGGTCGTGGAACCGGTGCCGTGAATGAACACCAGCATCCCCTTCTCGGCGGCCTCCGTGAGAGCCCGGTCATCGGCCTTGAGGGGTTCCTGCTCGCTGATCGCGCCGCCGCTCCAGGGGTAGAGACCCGGCTTGAGCGGCAATCGGGCCTCGATCGCCTCGAGCAGGAGCTTGGTGCCGATCCAGGAGATACCGAGATCCGCCAGCCGACTCACCTTGTCGCCCAGTCGCTTGCGAAGCTCCTCCCTGAGTTTCTTCTGCACCTCCTCAAGCAAACCGTCTTGACCGGGGAAGTCGAGGCTGAACAGCTGCCCTGAGAGATCGAGCAGCCCCCCCCGTGTGGTGAGGACCTGCTCCGCCTGAGCCGATACCAGGCCCTGGCCTGCGCGCAGGCTGCCGGCCTCCGTGATCGCCACGCCACCGTCGTCGAGTTCGATCAGCACGACCTGGTCATCCGGCAACCCTTCAAGGGGATCGCCGTCGGTCTCACCGCCGCGGCTCGCGGCCCCAAGCCTGAATCCCCTGCTCGCCACCACGAAGTCGGAGGAGAGCAATTCCGCCTCCAGGCCTTCGCTCACCACCCCGGCGCTGCGGGTGACCAGGGACGCCAGCAACCGAGGTTCGCTGGGGGAGGCGAGGGGGACCCCCCGAAGACGCGACAGCGCCTCGCGCCGACGGGGTTGCCTGGAGGTGGGTGCCACGCTCGAACGTCCTCAGGCCAGCACTGGAGAGCTCAGGATTGCTCGCCCCCCGACCAACTGGGGCTTCTGCGGATAATTGGTGGAGGGGAGTGAGCGGCGGATGGCGGTGTACCAGTCGCGGTAGGTCGCCCCGGCCGGCAGGGCGGTGAGCGTACGCAGGGCGTAGTAGGTGAAGGCACCGTTGCAGCGGTTGTTGAACTTGGCGTCGTAGCTGTAGTGATCTGGACCCTCTTCACAACCGGAGATCAACAGGTCGCCGTTGGGAGTGATCAACGGCGCGAAGGGGGAGAACACCTGATGCACCGGCAGGGTCGTGAGGAGCTTGCCACCCTCGCCGCGGGGCCATTGATCCTCCGGCAGCCAGCTGGTCAGCGGCAGGAAGCGGATCCGGGGAGCGTCATCCGCATCAGGATCGGGAGGGGCGTTACGGGTCACGGTGCCGGAATGGCAGCTGTCGGAAAGAAGAATCAGCCGAACTCCGGCGGCGCGCTGAGCGAAGAGCTGCTGGATCTCATCATCGAGAAAGACCTGGCCCTGATGGATGTCGTAGGGGCAGAGAGCCTCGTCATAGCCATCGATCTCATCACCGCTGGCATCCGGCGCCAGGGTGCCGTGACCCGAAAACGTGATCGCCACGGTGTCACCCGCCCTGGCTGTGCTGATCAGCCGCCGGAAACCATCGACCATCGCCGCCTTGGTGGCCTGGCTATCCATAAGCTTGCTGACCGAAAAGCCGCGGCTAGCCAAAGCGGAGGCCCAATCGTTGGCGTCGTTGACGCAGCCACGCAGATCATGGGAGGTGCCTGGATAATCGTTGATACCGATGCAGAGTGCAGTTTTGGCCATTGGTCCCAAGTGACTCCGCCAAATCTATGGAGCGAGCGCTATAGCGTCTGGCAAATTCAGCTTTTTTTTAATTCCTGGCCAGCCGCTTCCAAGGCATGCGATTGGAAGCATGGTTGACTGCCTGGCCCATAGCGATCCTCATGGGTTGAGCAGCCGGGCCAGCAAGCCAGGCTCCCGGCCCCGTTGCTCGATCAAGCCCCAGCGCACGCTCCAGGGCGCTGTGGCGAACAGCCGCAGCATGGCCCCCACCAGCCGGGGCAGGGGCAGGGTGTTGGTGAGAAAGCCACTCCACTCCTGGCGGGGCATGGCGAAGAAGGTGGTGAAAAAGGCCCGCAGCTGATCCTCCGGATAACGCATCAGCTTCTCCAGACCGAAGCGAAACAGGGCATGGCGGCGGCGCAGCTCCTGGGGCCAGAGGCCCTCCCAGGCCTGCCGGGCCACGGCCTCGCCAGTGAGACCCGGATCGGAGAGGGCCGCAGCGATGGCGTCGGCCAGATCCGGAGCCCGCCGCAGCAGGGACCCCACCAGGTAGCCGGAGGCGGGGTGCACCATGGAGGCGGCGCCACCAAAGCCCACCACCCGTTGATCGAGATCGGGCAGGGGCAGATTCATCGGAAACAGGCAGAACTCCTCGTGCTCGATCACCTCCACGGCGATGCCGACCCGGCCTAGGCGACGCTGCAGCCGCTCCCGCAGCACCGGAAAGGGCAGCGGCGGGGACAGGGCCAGGGAGGTCTCCTCCACGAAGAAGCGGCCCTCGCCCAGGTCCATGGCATAGAGAAAGCTAGGGGGCTCCGCCTGCCGCTCGGCCTCGCTGAGGTGGTCGGCGCGGAAATCCATCAGCACGAACTGACCAGGATCCACTGGCGGCGCCGAGAAGCGACCCACGATGCCGTAAGCGGCCTGCCCCGCCACAGGCTCCCCCTCGGGGCGTTGCACAAACACGGGGTCATGGCCGCTGGCATCGACCACCAGCCGGGCCGCCAGGTGATCACCGCCGGCCGTTGTCACCACCGAGTCGGCCGGGCGGTGATCGATTGCCAAGGCCCGGCCCCGGTGCCAAACCACCCCGGCATCAGCGAGCAGATCCAACCAGTGCTGCTGCAGGGCCGTCTTGTCGAACAGGCCGTAATCGATGCCGTGGCGGGTGGGCTCAGCACCGAACCAGCTCAAGGTGTCGCTCCAGCGATGGGCCAGCAGGTGGCCCAGACCGGCCCGGTCGGCCTCCGGCCCCCAGATGCCGTAGGTGTTGGGCCAGGGGACCGCCGGATCGTCGAGGGCCAGGGCCTCCAGCCGCAGCCCCCGCTCCACCAGGGCGGCGGCAATCGCCAAGGCGGCCGGCCCGGACCCAACCACCAGCACATCGGCGATGTGGGCGGAGGCTGACGCGTTCACAGCCGCAACTCCAGCACGGCGCGATTGTTGGCCTGGAGCTCGGGAGCCTCGAGAATCTGCTGCTCCGGATCGGCGATCACCTCCAGCCGGTGCGGCCCAGGCGAGAGATCGAGGGCAAGCGAGAACCGCTCCTCCTGTCCGGCAGCCAGCCAGGGCAGCCGCAGATAGCGATGGCCTGAGTAGCGATCATCAATCACAACGACAACCCCCACATCGCTGACGTCCATCGCACCGCGATTGACGACGCTGAACTGGAGGACACCCGCCTCAAACACCGGACGCTCCACCGCCAGATCGCTGACCAGATGGTGGAGGCGCTGCAGGGGGTAGATCGACAGCTGCTCGATCACCCTTAGACGGGTGTCCGGGTGTTCATGGCGGAGGTGCCCTCCGTGGCGCAGATCCGTGCTGCAGCCGTGCAGATGCAGGTAGTCGTCAGGCTGCGGGATGGTGACCCGACCGGCGCTGGGATCGGTGTCCCAGAAACCACAGCACTCCCACTGGAGTGAGCGGCCAAGGAAGCGGATTGGATCGCTGAGATCTGCGGGATCGGTCTCGCTGAAACGGAAGTGCTGGAGTTGGTCATAGATGGTGCCGCCGGCCTGTTTCGCTTGCTCTGAGACGGCGCGGAAGCCTTTGTTGCGACCTTGCTGCGCCATGCACAGCTTCGACGACACGGTGATCACCAGGGAGTGCCACTGGCAGCGGAAACGAATCCCATAGATCGGGGCCTCAGCCAAGCGCCCCTCGTGACGCAAGCGGTCGATC
>Ga0114973_10003643_pt1 | contig 10803 bp, 13 predicted proteins | sample M_140807_MF_Meta_FD_87025 | JGI IMG/M metagenome (GOLD analysis project Ga0114973, IMG submission 87025) | Freshwater microbial communities from Lake Montjoie, Canada to study carbon cycling - M_140807_MF_MetaG | ecosystem: Environmental > Aquatic > Freshwater > Lake | place: Lake Montjoie... | reverse complement strand
TACTGGCTTTCATTCTTTTTCGCCTACTGTTTTTACTCACTTTTAATTTATATTTTATTTTATATTTTATCTTTTTATTTATTCTCCTTCTCTATATGCGATTTTCTCATTTTTTTATTTTTTTAGCCGCAATTTCTTTTTTACTTTTTCTTATTTCTTTTAATAAGTTTTTTGAACCGTTAACTATTAGTGAAACGGATGCATTAAATGATATAATTTTTAAAGAAAGTACTGATGATGAATCAGTAGTTATAAAACAGATACAAGAACTCGCCATAAAAGATGATAATGTGGAGATAATTTTAAAATCAGAAATACCCGACAAACAAAAATTAATTCAATTAAAAACTTATATATGCGAATTAGTAACAAATAGAAATGAAACAGATGAATTTAGTGAGACGCCGCCTGAAGACAAATTATCATGTAAAGATTTTATTAAAATAATGAAAGTAATTGGTTCAACCGATAGCGAGTATAACATTAATTATACTAATAAAGTAAATGAATTTAAGAGTTTATTAATTGATGATACAGCTTATAATTCAGTTCTTGATTCAAGTGATACAGATGAAATTAAATTTATGGGACCATCTATTCCTAATTTAACTTCTTTAACAAACGATATACTATTTGGTTCTAATTCTATTCCTACTCCTAAACCAATTCCGGATGAAGGTACTTCCACTGATACTCCCACTGATGAAGGTACTTCTACTGATGAACCTACTCCAATTGAAGAATAAAAATAATATTTTTTTCTATTTTAACTATATGTCATATAAGTATGAAAAATTAGATATTATAGAAAAGGATGATAAAGGAGACTATGTATTTAAAGAGAGTATACAGAAGTTAATAGATGAAAAATTGGATATCAACTATTGGATTATACTTTGTATAAATTTTTATTATTATTTAATTGATGATTACAGACAAAACACATATAGACCACAAGAGACTATCGAAATAATTACCAAATTAAATTTAATTATTAGTTACTTTAAATACTTAATTGCTACCATGCCAACAGAAAATGAATATTTTCTTCCTTTAATAGAAATAAATCATAAAATAACTAGATTATATGTTGAATCTACCGATAAACCTAAAATAGATCAAATTAAGTATGCAGCAATTGAAGCAATTAAAAATTTAAAGGGCATTCCTGTTGCTCCTTCATCACAAAAACCTATAATAATATTATCTAGAAATGATTGGGGAGAAGAAACTAAATTAGTGACTAAAACATATGGGAAAATATTTGCTGTATTAAATATGGCAAATGAAAAACATAAAGGAGGGGGTGTTGATAAAGGGGCAGGAGCACAAGAAGAAAATATGTTTAGAAGAAGTGATTGTGATTTATTTCCAAAAGATATGAAAACAAGAGACTATACCAAAGAGTATAAAGACCAAATATCAGGTAAAACCGGTACCGCATATTTAGATACAGACGAAGTAAGAGTTTGTTTTAAAAACCCAGAATTATATAATGCAAACCATACATTTATAGAAGGATATACATATATGAGTGATGATATGTTTCCATTTTATGAGTTAAGGTCTGCTGCAAGTGATCTTAGACAAGTTACAGTAACAAATAACGGTAAATCAATTGAAGGACGAGTAGTTGAAGGTTCTAATGATGTTAGAGAATTAACAGTTATACTTGAAGATATGAGAGAAAGAATAATAAGTCAATTTAATGCACTTATTGAAAAAAATATTAGACATGTAGTATTATCTGCATTTGGGTGTGGTGCTTTTAGACATAATTCAGCTGAAATATCAAATTTATATATAGAAGTAATAAACAGTAATTATAAAGGTAACACATATGGTAGTCATTTTGATGTAATATCATTTCCAATATATTATCCTGGTTATGGACATGATAATTATGATGGATTTTATGATGAATTTAAAAAAAATACTGATTTAAACATTAAATATAGACATAATAGGACTTATAAAAAAGTTCAACCTTATAAAATAAATGTTTTAGAAATTAATGGTATGCCTGGTTTAGAAGAAGATAAAGATAATAATTTTCGTAGAGTTGTAATGAATGTAAGAAGAATTCATGTGTTTACAGATACCCTTGATATTTTAAAAAATACATATGAAGATAACACTTATACTTCTAAAATAGTACCAATTAAAACTAAAGCATTAGTTGTTCCTACGGCAATAGATGAAAATATTGTAGAGGGTGATTATGTTACACATGATCCTAGCAAACAAAAAATTACCGTTGAGAGTATTTTTAATAATATAAATATTACAAAATATGGTGTTTTGTGCAAATTTAAACATGGAACCGATGAAAAAGACAGTAATCGTACATTATCAAAACAGATTATTGTTGATGCAACAGGTAATATTTATATTACAAAAAATAATACAACTGGGGCAGGGGGGGTTTCTGGTGCTATTTATAATTATTTAAAAATAACACAGTTTGGAAAGGGCGTCAGTACAGATTTATCAGGTAAAATTGGTAATGCAAAATATAATCGATATGGAAAAACAGGTGTAATACATGTAAATAGTCCTAATTTTAAATCAGGTATAACAGATACAGAAAAGATAAAAATACTTACTGAATGTTATACAAATATATTTATGGAACTTTTAAAACAAGAATTAGATTATGAAAATCTATTTAATTTTGAACTAAATTTATGTCCTATCTCAAGTGATATATATTCTGGAATAAAACAACCATTTAATGATGAAAATAAAAGAGTAATAGCAGATTATACATTAAATTCTATAAAAAATGCAATTAGAAGGATATGTGGTAATCCTAATAATAAATTATTATTATCATACAGAGTAATAAATTTATGTATTTATAATTATACAGATTATAAGTTTTATAAAGAAACACATGATCGTATAATTAAAAAATCAATAGTACAACCAACAGTTGTATCGGATGAACTATTTGATGTTACGATAAAACAATCATTAGCAACAGGAGATTGTTTATATAGTTCAATTTACCGAGCTCTTGCAGAGCGCCCTGAACTATTAGATAAAGTAAATAATTTTTTAGTTATTACTAATAAAAATGACGAAAAAATCTTTATTCAAACTCTTAGAAATAAAATTGCTGATGATTTAATAAGATTAGAAAGGGCACCTTCTATAAATACAGTTAATGACAATGATATTTATAGTCAATTATTACAACAAGATGAAAAACATTTTGATACAGTTAAAGAGAGTTTTCCATCTTGGTTTCAGAGTATAACATATGAAGATGCAGTAGAAATGAAGCAAGCTGAATTTTACAAGTTTTTAGCTGATAATATAAGAAAAATGAGATCTTGGGCAGGACAAATAGAATATAATATAATACAAAAATATTTACATGATCTTAATATATTAATTAAGAGTGTTATTATTTATCCTGAGCATATTGATAAAATCACCGGACAAATTAAAAAAGATATTCCAACCCAATTGACACAAAAAGAAGGTGAACAGGATATAATACATCTATATAATAATTCTACATTTACAGATGGTGAACATTATGAATATTTTTCATTTACTCCTTAAAATTGAAATATAAATAATAATACATAATAAATAAAAAAATGTTTCCAGTTAAGTGCTGCGGCCTATGGACATTAATAGCATCCACCAATCCGCAATATATTGGTTCTGAATTATCCATAAATTACAATACAATAACATTTACACCAATAAAAAAGTTTGGACCCATAAATATTAAAAAAAATATTTATGGATCAGTATTTGTACAAGAAAATGATGCAAAAATAGTATGGTCATCAAAAATAACATATGATATAGAAACGGGCCTCTTGCCGCGTATAACAATTCCCTCCATAAATAATTGCACCCGCCTATATTTAAAATATGATATTGATGAAACATCTAATTGGATTACAGTTCAAAAACAACAAGAACAATATGTATTTAGGAGAGAACTAAGTATTTCACAACCCAATGATACAATTATACAATTATTTATTACACAATTAGTGTTTGATTTTATTATTCGCCACATTTACAATCAGTAATTTTATGCATTACTGAATTAATTGCATCATTTTTAAAGCCAACATACCATCCAGTATATGAGCCCAAACTGGGCATATCTGTTATAACCTGTGTAGAAATATCTCTCAGTAATTTATCTTCGTATACTTTTTTATTTAATGACAATTTAATTTTACATGCCTTAATAACTTCTTCAATAGCATCTGGCCGCGTAGGTGCAGGAAAATTACTATAATAATCTAACATCTATATTTTACTATAGTATACATTTAAATTATTTATTAAATATCATTAATGAACAAATAACAGAGAGATATAAAATACTTGTGTTCACTGTTACAAATAATATTACGGCAACCGCTTTTAAATTATTATTGTAAATAATTCGTCCGTATATATCATATGTTTTTAGTTCTACCATGTTAATGGAACGCATAATGTTTTGGGTTGGTCCTTCTTCTAGTTCTACTTCTTCTTCACTAGAACTGCTACTCTCATTTTCATAAATAAATTCACGACATAAAGGACAATTATTATTTGTATCAAGATGTTGTAATAAACAAGAGAGACAAAAAGAATGATTGCAACCCGTAGTACAAATATTTTTATTAGAAATGTTATTCATGCAAATTGAACATTCCATTATATTATAAATAAGAACATAAATTTAAATTGTATTATTATAATTAATGGAAGAATGTATCATATGTTTTGAGGAAACTGATCATTTTATTACTTTTGAATGTTGTAATCATAAAACATGTGCTGTTTGTTATCCATTAATTATAAATAATATAGGAAAATGCCCAATTTGTCAACGAGAAATAATACATATTATAAATGCACAAAGAATGGAAACGCATATAAATATACAAAGAGAGATAAATTATTGTAAAATGGGATGTATAGTATTTATGATTGTTATTATAATTTTTTACATAATTAAATATAAAATATAATTATATATGATTCATTGGTTTGATATAATAACATTAATAATGTTTTGTATATTTATTTTTGGGTTTGTCTATAATGTTCCTTCTATTTTTATACAATTTAACTTTATTATTAAAGTATTAATTGCATTATATTTAATTTATAAATTTAATGATTTTAGAACAGATCCAGTTAAGTTTACACTATTAGATAAAAAAATATGTTATTCGGCAGGTATTTATTTATTTTTATTTTCATTTGCTGATGTAATTAATTCTTATTTTAGAGAATTAAGGAAACTTATAATGGAGCTAATTAAATAAAATTGATACAAAAATATTTTATTATTTTCCTTGTAACAAATGTCTAGTCGCCAACTTCAGTCTGAAAAACGCTTTTATGTTCTTGTGGGTGATCTTACGATTAATGATACGATTTTACATATTATTGGGTCTTATACAATTATGGGCGCTCATATTGAATATAATAAGACGGGCGATATTCCATCGATTGATGTAAATGAGTTTGGAACTGTTTGTCATATAGATACAGAAGCAAATATTCAAAATACTATGTCTCTCATTAGTAGCAAAGGTGTAAGATATATTGGATATGTAAATGGTACAGACTATATTTTATCTATTGGGACAAATGGATATATTGGTATTCCTGTCGCAACGAGTAAAATACTTATTCGCGAAGGAATGTGGGAAGTAACCTATCCGCATATTACTCTTGCACCTCCAATGAGTGCAGATAAATTTAATGAATTTAAGGGGCTACTTGGACATGAAGTTAAGTATTCTATGAGTGAACTCATTAAAACAAAAAATACTTATTCTCATAGCGCTCTAATTATAGGTGAAGAATATCATGTAACTCGTATGGTTCTTAAAGGACAAAAACCATTTATTGCAAAACGAGAAATGGATGGAATAAGAGGAGAAATATATGAAGACCGAGTTGGTTATCCAGTTATAATGTAATTATTAATTTGTACTATTATAAAAAACCCTATAATAATCAAACAACGAAATAGTATAGGATTTTTTCTCTCCGTATTTTTTTATGTGTATAAGTTTTGAAAAATTATATTGATTAATTAATTCAATAAATGTTTCCTTAGATATATGTTTTAGTGAATTATCTCTATGACCATTTGCTATCTCATATACATTATAATCACGATCATATTCTTGTTTAATTTCACTTACTTCCCACTCTTTTATTTTTTTATTATTGCAATCATGACAATAATATATAGTTTTTATAGTTGTTTTATTATCTTTATTCAACACTTTTATGTTATTACTTTCAAAACATCCTATATCATCTGTTTTATATTGACAACTTTCACATTCATATATTTTGTAGCATTGGCAAGTTTGAGTCATGAATATTATATATTTATTATGTAATAAGTAATTCAATTTTATATAAATTAAAATAATGTTTTTAATTTATATTAGTAAAGTCTCACAAGAGGGATTTGAACCCTCGACCGCTGGATTTACAGTCCATTGCTCTACCAGGCTGAGCTATTGCGAGTTATGATTATATGGATATTATATTTTTATGTTTATTATATTTATGCATCACGCTCTCGTGCCGACTCAGTCCGCTCAACCTCACACATGAGCTTACCGCTGCTCATAGGAGGGCGAATAGAACCAACCTTAACCTTATCGTTATCCATCTTTACACGAGTTCCGCTAACATACTCACCACGCTTTAGGTACTTGTACCCAGTTACACCAATATCGCTGTGATGGCAAAAGAACTCCTCCCCGGTAGAATTTACTGCAAATCCGTACCCCTTCTTCTTGTTGAACCACTTCACTTGGAAAGTCTCAAACAACTCAGTCATTCTTACTATATACTATATATAGTCTTTATATTAATTTTTATAAAATATATTATATATAAGCACATGTTTAGGAGTAGAACTTTGCCTAAAAATAGTAAAACAAAAAAAAATTCATTTAATAGGGCAGCTCAAAATATGGTGAATCATTTAAGTACAAACACATTTATAAATGCAGAAGATCATAGCCATTATGATAAAGAATTATTTCGATTTTGCAAAGATTTATTATTACAAATAAATAGCAAAGGATTTATAACAGAAAATTCTCAATTAGGATCATCTACACCGGGGTTTGAAGAGAGAGCATATTTATGCGGATTTATTCGAAAGAAATATTCAAAACGGTTTATAAAATATATCAATGAAAAATGCAATAATAAAATGGCAGTTATTATAAAAGCACCTATAACAAAGGCAACAAAAAAAATCATAGTTACATATGATGCAGGAGAGCCATATTCAGTATTCACAACAAATTTAGAAGAAAAAGCAATTAAACAAATGTATAAAGATAATGATGTTTCTAGAAGTCAAGCAGATTACATATTAATTATAGATAATGAATTTGGAAGAATAGCCAATGATTATCAAGGATTATTTGTAGATGTAATTGATGCACTTAATCATACTAATAATCGTACAAGGCGGTCATGGTTGCAATTATGGAATTGAAAGTATTAATTCAAACTGGTTATACCAAGTATCTAATATTTCTGGACAATTAATAATATCTATATCACCGTCAATTAAAATAACATTTAGTTCGGTTGTTTCTAATTTATATAACCATTCATCATGATATTTATGACATTTTTCAAGATATTCTAGAGGAATAGTTTCCTCTTTACGAGCGCGTTTGTCTACTCTCAATTTAGATGTAATTGGATTGGTTCTAATATACATATGAAAATATTCAATATTCTCAAAATTATTAAATTCATCAAACCATTTATTATATATTTCATACCCTATTTTTTCAATAAACCCGTCATCATATAACATTTTACAAAATACTTTTCTGTCTGTATTTAAGCATCTCTCTGTAATAATATATTTATATATTTTTGAATCAATTGCCTTTTTTAAAATAGAAAGACGCGAAATATAAGCCATCATTTGAAACATAAATGAATATTTGTGTTGATCATTATAATATTTTTCTAGAATATTAATGCCATTTTCATCTTTAATGGTTAGCCATTCACTAACAGGTTCTTGCAAAAAACACATTTCAGGATTAGTTCCATATTTGTGTTTAAGATTGTCTACAAATGTAGATTTTCCGGAACCAATATTTCCCTGAATAACAATAATCTTTACAGTCATTTTTAATTATATCTATATAAATATAATTAAATCAATTTTATTAGTTAAAATAAAAAATATCATATAATTAATTATTATAAATGATTAAAAATAAAATGCTTTTGTTTAATTATAAAAAAAGCATTGATAATTCAAATAAATTTAGAATAAATACAATTGAATCTATTAAACAATTTACAGTTAAAGAGTCACCTACTCCATTATCTAAACTTAATTCGCCTCTAATCGAAGTACCAGTTGAAGGACCAATTGAAGTACCAGTAGAAGTACCAGTAGTAGAAGTACCAATTGAAGTACCAGTAGTAGAAGTACCAATTGCTAATCAAGTAACTACACATGAAAATAGTATTCACTATAAAACATGCAAAGAAGAATTTAGATTCTTCTGTAGTCAATATATAAAATATATAAGAAATATTGAATTATCCAAAATTAAAAAAAAATCAAACTACGAAGCAGTACTAATAGAATTTAGAATATTACCACATTTAGAATTTTTAATAAGAAATACAATAATAAAATTAGATTCATCTTGGTCACACACTATTGTTTGTGGTAATTTAAATTATAATTATATGGTTGAATTATGCAAATTAATCTCTCCAAATATAAATGTTATTAAATTAAATCATGATAATTTATCTCAGTCTACATATAGTATATTATTAGCAAGTATAAAATTTTGGAAACTATTTCATGGCTCTAAAATTTTAATTTATCAGGAAGATAGTATTATATTTAAAAATAATATTAACCAATTTTTATTATGGGATTATATAGGCGCTCCATGGCCATTAAATCAAAATGATGTTCCAATACTTGTTGGAAATGGAGGTTTATCATTAAGATCAAAAGATGTAATGTTGTATGTAATTAAAAAACAAAACATAAATACTATTACTGTAAATTCAAGCACACAACAGTTTATGAATTCTGCACAACTAACAGTATGTCCAGAAGATGTATATTTTTCTAAAACTATACAAGAGTATAAATTAGGTATAGTTGCGGATTGGAATACTGCATCTAATTTTTCTACAGAAAGTATATTAAACACAAACAGTTTTGGTGGTCATAATTTTTGGTTATGTGATCCAAATTGGAAAGAACGAATATATAAAAATAATATTATTCAGTTTATTATTCCGCCAAAAGTAGATGAAGCTTTTAATGAACATAGGGGTGGATGGGAAACTATAAAAAATAGTTTAAAAAAGAATGAATTATATAATACAAATAGTAAATATTTATTCTATGATATGTTAGATATACAATTTTTATTTAATAAAGGGACGATTATTAATGAAAAATGGTGCGGAATATTACACTGTACGCCAATAACACCACATTATTTAAATTTTATAAACATGTCTAATATTTTTAATAATGAAAATTTTATAATTTCTCTAAAAAATTGTCTTGGAATAATAACATTGTCACCATATTTATCTAATTATTTTAAAAATAAATTTAAGCAATTAAATATAAAAATAAATGTATATACATTAAAACATCCTACCATAACAAATAATATTCCACAATTTAATTACATTAATTTTGTAAATAGCAACAATAAAAAAATTATACAACTTGGACAACAATTAAGAAAAGTTAGTAGCATTTATTTATTGCCACATATACCAAATTATTCAAAAATATGGTTAACAGGAACAAAACAATTTAATAAATTAAAACAATTTTTAACTCATGAAACAAGTATGTATAATATAAATCCGCAATTAATAAATTTAACTCAAATACCAATGTTGTATTTAACAAATTATGATGATTATGATAGATTATTAACAACTAATATTGTATTTATGGATTTATATGATGCTGCAGCAAATAATGCAATAGTTGAATGTATTATTAGAAATACACCAATTATAGTAAATAAAATACCAGGAGTAGTTGATTATTTAGGTGATAAGTATCCATTATATTATAATAATTTAGAAGAAGTACCTAAGTTATTAACTGAAGAAAATATTTTTACAGCGCATCAATATTTATTAAATATGAATAAAACTGAGTTAGAAATAGAGTATTTTAGTAAAAAATTAATTAGTTTACTATACATTTTATTTAGTAATAATTAGTTAGATCATACTATTTATAATATATAATTTTTATATATGGATTTACAGCTTGATTTTATTTTTTATCATATTGAAAAATGTGGAGGAACATCTATTAGTTATATGTTAGAAAAATATTATAATAATATTTATAAGAATAACCAAATATTTAATAGTAACAATATAAGAAATCATATTCAATTTACAAAAAAAAATATAGAAATAATTAAACAAGAAAAACAAATTGATTATAATAATTTAAAAGCAATCATGTCTCATACTCGCATATATGATTTTCCACATTTATTTGAAAATACACCATTAAAAATAACCATAGTACGAAATCCAATAGATCGTATCATTTCTCACTATTATCATTTTGATAAAAATGCTTATAATTGTGAAATGATAGATTTACCGCATAATATATTTAAAAAATATTGTATAGGACATGGCCGTCATATGTGCAGAGTATTAGATTGTATAGAATCAAATAATTATTTTAATGTAAAAAAATTAAAATATATTATAAAAAAATTTACTTATATTTTAATT
>Ga0114973_10003642_pt1 | contig 10810 bp, 6 predicted proteins | sample M_140807_MF_Meta_FD_87025 | JGI IMG/M metagenome (GOLD analysis project Ga0114973, IMG submission 87025) | Freshwater microbial communities from Lake Montjoie, Canada to study carbon cycling - M_140807_MF_MetaG | ecosystem: Environmental > Aquatic > Freshwater > Lake | place: Lake Montjoie... | reverse complement strand
CTTTGAAAATTATATTTTCTATTCAAAATATATTAAATATTTTTTTATTATTTATTTATCTAAAAAACAGACAGTTATTTTATTAAATTCTTATTTTAATCATTGCTTTATTTCTGTTCCTTTCATTCTACAATTCTTTTTTTATTTTAAAAATGCAGTTATCTTAGAGGTGTATTTGTAGATTAAATTGATTTTTTTATTCGTTTATTGTTAATTTCTGGTTGATTTTTTAAATAATTTCTAAAAAAGAAAGCTTGATGTGAGAATTTGTAAATTATTCATAACTTTCCTTTTTGAAATTGTAAGCTGTTACAATTGTATTCTTTTTCAATTAAATAGAATCGAATTTATTTGTTGAATGATTTAAAATAATCAGTTAAACCACTAATTAAAATTAAAAAAATGAGCAAAAAAAGAAACATTACTAGACGAGGCTTTATCCAGTCTTCGTCTGCTGCTGCTGCAGGATTTATGATTGTTCCACCAAATGCGATCGCTGGTTTAGGGCACAAGGCACCTAGCGACAAACTTAATATTGCTGGAATTGGTATTGGAGGTATGGGAAGAGGTAATCTAGAGCGTATGTCGGGTGAAAATATTGTTGCATTGTGTGACGTTGATTGGGGAGTTGGTAGAAACAATGTTCCTAAAGTTTTTGATACCTATCCAAAGGCAGCAAGATATCAAGATTGGCGCAAGATGTTTGATGAAAAAGCCAAAGATATTGATGCAATCATGGTAGCTACTTCTGATCATAACCACGCTGGTCCTTCGGCTTATGGAATTACATTGGGTAAGCATGTGTATTGTCAAAAGCCAATGACACATTCTGTATACGAATCTCGTTTGTTAACTAAACTTGCTGCAAAGTACAAGGTGGCTACTCAAATGGGTAACCAAGGATCTTCTGCTGAAGGTGTTCGATTAGCATCTGAGTGGATTTGGAATGGTGAAATTGGTGAAGTTAAAAGTGTAGAAGCTTATACCAATCGTCCAATTTGGCCTCAAGGTTTGAAAGTTCCAACTGAAACGGTTGCAGTTCCAGATACTTTGAATTGGGATTTATTTATCGGTCCAGCAAAGAAGCGTGCTTATAATCCTGCTTATCATCCTTGGGTATGGCGTGGATGGTGGGATTTTGGAACAGGTGCTTTAGGAGATATGGCTTGCCACGTAATGCATCCAATTTTTACTGCACTTAAATTACAATATCCAACGCATGTAATTGGAAGTTCAACTCCATTGATGCCGGATAGTGCTCCTAGTGCACAAATCGTTCACCTTACTTATCCTGAGCGTAAAAGACCAAAAGGTTTAAAAATAAATCTTCCAGAAGTTAAGGTGACTTGGTATGATGGCGGATTGAAGCCTGAATTCCCAATGAACTGGCCTGCTGATAGAAAACAAGATTCAGGTGTTATTTTCCATGGTACCAAAGACAGTTTGATTTGTGGAGAATACGGTACCGATCCAATTCTACTTTCTGGTAGAGTTCCTAATGTTGAAAAAACACTTCGTCGTGTAGAAGGTACGCACGAACAAGATTGGATCAGAGCATGTAAAGAGAGTCCAGAAAATCGCATCTTGTCTTCATCCGATTTTAGCGTTTCTGGTCCATTCAACGAAATGGTTGTAATGGGTGTTCTTGCAGTTCGTCTTCAGTCTTTGAATAAAGTTTTACATTGGGATGGACCTAACATGAACTTTACTAACATCACTGAAAATGATAAACTAAGAATCAGCAGAAATGAAACCACTTCGGCAAAAGATTTTGCTGCGGAACTAATTAGGCATACTTACCACAATGGATTTACATTGCCTGAAATGCCTGTTTAATTGAATGAAAAAAATTGATAAGAGGGGCTCAGATTATATCTGAGCCCCTCTTTTATTTACCTTCTTTACAACCAAGAGTTATTTTAAATTTATAATTTAAAATTCTGTCTTAAGTTACCGTCTTGTCAATGGAAATTTTTCAGCTACAATATTTCCTATATTTGATGGTACTATTATATGAAGCCTAACGAAATTAGAAAACTATGAATTGTAAATGCTGGATTGCAATACTATCTATCTTCTTTAGTGGAGAAAATCTTCTAGCACAAAAAGCAGATTCGCCCACGATAGTGAATTTTAAAATTATAGATGCTTCCACAGCAAAGGTTACCCCTGCAATGATTTGTTTGATGGACTTAAAAGATAGTTCAATCCATACCCCCTCACTGAAATCAGTAGTTGGATCAATCTCTAAAATTTCAGATTTTTATAAAGGCATTGAATTTAATCCGCTTAAAAATTGGACAGGACCTATTCGAAAAATGAATGGAGTAGGCACTAACAATGACCGAAGTTTTGTGTATGGTTCATTACCGTCACTTCCTTATTGGAAAGCTCCAGTGATTTATCAAGTATCAGGTGATTTTGATGTCGAATTAATGCCAGGTAAATATCGTATCAGTATTGAACATGGGAATGAATATATCCCAATAGGGGAAGATTTTGTCATCACAGGTAAAGAGGCGACTACTCAAAAATCTTTTGTACTTAAACGTTGGATTAATCTTCCTAAACTAGGTTGGTATTCTGGTGATGTGCATGTTCATCATCCAACCACCAAAAAGGAGCACAAAGATTTTTTACTTGAATATGCTACTGCCGAAGATATTCATATGGCAAATGTTCTTGAAATGGGCCACCATTCAGATGCTAACACTGATTTTAAACAAGAGGGCTTTGGCGAAAAGTTTAGAATATGTAAAGGAAATATTTGTCTAGCTTCTGGTCAAGAAGGTCCCCGCAGTGATTTCGGACATATCATTGGACTAAATATTAATCAATTTATAAGAGAGCCTGATCCTGGTTATAATTATTATGATCTTGTATTTAAAAAGCTTCATCAACAGCCTGGCGCAATAGTTGGTTTCGCTCATTTTTCTTGGAATGGTTGTAGTTTGCCTCGTGGTTTTCCTTGGTATGTCACTTCGGGAGAAATTGATTTTGTGGAATTACTTCAGTTTTCGAAAATTAATACACTTGATTATTACGATTATCTAGACCTTGGCTTTAGACTGACTGCTGCTGCTGGAAGTGATATTCCATGGGGTTCTACGATGGGTGAGGTGCGCACTTTCGTTTATACAGGAAAAAATTTCTCCACTAATAAATGGTTTGAAGGCCTTAAAGCAGGTAACACATTTGTATCCAATGGCCCAGCCATTTTTTTAAATGCAGATGGTAAACTTCCAGGCTCGGAAATTATTAAACGGAAAGGTTCTTCCACTGTACTTTCTGTTAAGGGTATTTCTAACCCTGCTATTGGAGTGATTACTAAGATTGCTATTTACAATAGCGATGGATTGGTAGCTGAAAAAATCAATACAGGAAAAAAAGATTCCTTAGTCTTAACGATGAACCATTCCCTTACCCATAGTCAATGGCTTGCTGCTGCTGTATTTTGTGAAAATAGTGCCGTTGCGCATACTACCCCTATTTATTTTATAGTAGATAATCAACCTACCTGGAATGATAAAAAGGCTCCGGCTATTATTTTAAAACAAGAAGAGGCCATTAATAAAACAGAGCAGGAGGAAAAAGCATTGCCCCATCTTGATCAAGGAATTTTAACAAGGCTAGCGAATGCAAAAGTGTTTTATAAAAATTTGCGTGAGCATATCCAAGAAACAGGGATTAAGAATAAATAGGGTTACTAAATTGTATTCAATAGGGTAAAAAATAATTATCTTAAATTCGTACCAAGAGAGTTGCAAAATTTCTATCAATAAAAATAAACAGTATTAACCGTTCAAAATTTAAATTAAATGAATACTAAAATCCATCCACTAAGTCGAGAAGTGATAACCTATTCCCAATTTGTAAGTCGGATAACGTCAATTGCAGGAATTGTTTTATTGATTATCTTTTTTGTATCTCCTTCAAAACTTTTTGCTAACAACCTTTCAATCTTCGATAAAGGAAAATCAACGTTAACTCCCAAGCCGACTCCGAAAAAACAGAGTTGGGCAGAAAAATTGGGATTTCCTGCTGGTAAAAAAGTTTTGTTATTACACATTGATGATGTGGGAATGTGTCCTGAAGCAAATAATTCGACTTACGATTACATAGAGAAGGGTTTTTTAAATTCTGCTGCAGTAATGATGCCTTGTGCAAATGCAGAAGAAGTTATTTTGTGGTCAAATAAACATCCTAAAGCAGATATCGGTTTGCATCTTACCCTTACTAGTGAGTGGAAAAATCATCGTTGGGGTCCTATTACCGATCCTAAAAAAGTTCCTGGTCTTATTGATCCTGATGGAAAATTGTGGCATGAAGTACCAGACGTTGTAATGCATGCATCTGCTAAAGAGGTGGAGACAGAGATTCGTGCTCAGATCGAAAAATCTATTTCACTAGGTCATCGACCTGATCATATCGATACGCACATGGGTACACTTTATGGATCACCAGAATATGTAAAAGTGTTTTTAAAAGTTGCTGAAGAATATCATATTCCTGGTAATATCATAGATGTTACCAACCCTTTGGTAGCTGCTGATTTTAAAAAACAAGGATATCCAATTACTGAAGAAGTAATCAATACGGTTCGCAATTACAAATTACCTCAACTTGATAATTTCACTAGTGTTGGTCCTGGTGTTACCTATGAAATAAAGCGAAAAAACTTTTTCACAATGGTAAAAGCATTGAATACTGGGCTAACAGAAATTATTTTTCATCCTTCTGTACCAACTGAAAATTTAAAATCAATTACAGGAAGCTGGCAACAACGTGGGTGGGAGGGTGATTTATTTGCTGATCCAGTGGTAATAAAATTTCTTAAGGACGAGGGAATAATTATTACCGATTGGAAAGAAATTATGAAAAGATTTGAAGCAAGAAAATAAATGAAGCCGGATAGATTAATTTCGGTGGATGTATTTAGAGGTCTTATCATTGCTATGATGATCTTGGTAAATTACCCTGGTTCATGGAAATATATGTATGCGCCTTTAGTTCATTCCAATTGGAATGGATTGACTCCAACGGATTTTATTTTTCCTTTTTTTATTTTTATTTTAGGAGTTTCTATTGCGCTTTCTTATTCGAAGCAACTGGCTGCATCGAAATCAAGAAAGGAGATGGTAAAGAAAATTTTAATTAGGGGACTTAAAATTTATACAATTGGATTTTTCTTGCATTATTTACCCAACTTTGATTTTACTAAAATTGACCTTTTTGGTGTATTGCAACGTATTGCAGAAGTATTTGTAGTAAGCGCGCTGCTTTTTATTTTTACTTCTTGGAGAACACAGATCTATATTGTGTTGGTAATATTAGTAGGCTATTGGCTTACCATGTCCTTTATTTCTAACGAAGCTTTTTTGGCAGGGACATTGGAGCCAGGATTAAATTTTGCAGCATGGATTGATTCATTATTGTTTCCAATTAAAACAATTGGTGATCATGGCTGGAATGCTGAAGGATTTTATAGTTCATTACCCGCTATCGCATCGGGCATATTGGGCATGTTAGCCGGGCGATTAATTGTTGAACAAAAAACTTCTGAACATACCGTCAGCTGGCTTTTTGTTGCAGGTGTTGGATGTATTTTAGTTGGGTATATCTGGGGCTGGTTTTTTCCGATCAATAAAAAAATATGGACTAGCTCCTTTGTGCTAATTACTTCAGGTTGGGCGGTAATTATATTTTCTCTTTCTCTGTTTTTAATAGATTTGAAAGGGTATATAAATAATCTATTGTCTAAAATTGGAGTTATATTCGGGTCTAATGCCATTGTGATATACATTAGTGCTGATCTGTTTGAAACGATTTATAAACATACGGGAATACATGATTTTGTTTATTTGGGTTTGATCAATCTTGGTGTGAATGAGTTTAATTCCTCACTGATCTGGTCACTCTGCTCAGTAGTTTCATGTTTTATAGTTGGCTTGTTATTGTATAGAAAAAAAACATTTTTCAAAATTTAAAAATTCATCATTCAAATGACAGCGAGGCAAATCATCCTACTCTTTACATTTTCTTTGTTATACGCTTGCGGATTAAAGAAAAATAGCAATCGTATCGAAAAGGCTAAAGCGATTCAAATGATACAATTAGATCCAACCCATAGCCATGCTGCTGCTGCTCAAAATGATCAATTGGATTTTTTGGATAGTACCGTCTTCGTTTATACTCCTGATAAAAATGCAATAGAGCCTTATCTTAATCAGATCAAATCTATGAATAGTCGAGCACAAGATCCAACGAACTGGAATGAAGAGGTGTATGCTGGTCCGGATTATCTTGAAAAAATGGTGACTGATAAGAAAGGCAATGTGGTGGTATTATCTGGAAACAATCGATTAAAAATTGACTATATAGAAAGTTCAATCAAGGCGGGAATGAATGTTTTTGCTGATAAACCAATCGTTATTAATAAAGCAGGCTTTGAGCGTTTAAAAAAAACCTTTGAGTTGGCAGATCAAAAAGGCGTTTTGTTATTTGACATGATGACAGAACGATATAGTCTTATCAATAAAGTACAAAGAGCTTTGATGCAAGACTCTTTGCTTTTTGGAAAGCAGACGAAGGGAACTAAAAATCATCCGGCTATTTTAGAATCAAGTGTTCATCATTTTTACAGAGGGGGAAAGGGAACTCGACCAGCATGGTATTTCGATGTGCTGCAGCAGGGAGAAGGTGTGGTAGATGTTACCACCCATTTAATCGATCTTGCATTTTGGAAATTATTTCCTGAGCAATCAATTGAATATACCAAAGACATCAAAGTGTTAGACGCTGATCATAGCAGCGTAAAACTTTCAAAGTCTGAATTTTCTGCAGCAACCTCACTTCCAGAAATACCATCATCATTATCGTCTTATGTGAAGGACTCCGTTCTTTCTGTTTTTGCGAATGGTAAAATTTTATTTACCGTCAAGGGGGTTTACACCGAAGTGAATGTTGAATGGCGAGCCGCAACGCCTAAGGGGGGGAATGATATTCGTAGTGCTTATGCAGAAGGAGATCGATCTACTGTATTTATAGATCAAGCATTTGGTCGCACTAAACCGAGGCTTTGCATTGAAAAGAGAAGCAAATTAAGTAGTAAAGATTTTAGAGAGCAACTCGATAGATCTTTTGCTCTACTTCAAAAAGATTTTCCTGGTATTTCTTGGTCACAAGAAGGTAAGTTTGTTCAAGTTAATATACCAGCCGAATTAGAATTAAAGCGGGATATTACTTTCAAGGTTTTCAGTGATTATCTTTTAAACCATTCCTTACCTAACTGGGAAGTACCCAATACCATCGCTAAATATTTTATTACTACCACTGCATTGGAAATGGCTAAGGCAAAAGACTGAGATCAATCAATTAATAGGAATCTCCTTTAGTTAGATATTGATTTATTTTAATATTATTACTTTTTTATAAAGTATTTTAATAATTAATTATCAGTTTTTTCATATTCATTAGTGCTAATTGGGAAAAGTATACTATTTTTATAGAGTATTAAAAAAAATCTAAAAAATAACGTTATGTCTACAAAGCCTTTACATTTTGATACCCTGCAGATTCATGCAGGATATGATCCCGAAGCAACTACACATGCAAGTCAGGTGCCTATTTATCAAACCACTTCATTTGTTTTTGATAGTTCTGAACACGCAGCTAATTTATTTGGTTTAAAAGAGTTTGGAAATATTTATACTCGTATCATGAATCCTACAACAGATGTCTTTGAAAAAAGAATTGCTGCCTTAGAGGGCGGAGTAGCTGCTGTAGCAACTGGTTCTGGAATGAGTGCCCAGTTTTTGGCATTGCACAATTTATTGTTACCAGGTGATAATTTTGTATCCTCTTCTTTTTTATACGGAGGAACTTATAATCAATTTAAAGTTTCATTTAAGCGCATTGGTGTAGAGGTTCGCTTTGCTGATGGTGACAATCCTGAAAGCATCGCTTCTAAAATTGACGAAAAAACGAAAGCGATTTATTTGGAAACCATTGGTAATCCTGGTTTTAGTATACCTGATTTTGAAGCAATTGCAGCAGTAGCAAAAGCACATGATATTCCACTAGTAGTTGATAATACTTTTGGTGCAGGTGGTTATTTATTTAGACCATTTGATTACGGTGCAAATGTAGTGGTAGAAGCTGCTACAAAATGGATTGGTGGACATGGCAACAGTATCGGTGGAGTGGTAGTTGATGGTGGAAATTTTAATTGGGGCAATGGCAAATTCCCTCAGTTTACAGAGCCGGATGAGGGATACCACGGGATGAAATTTTGGGAAATTTTTGGTGCAGGTAGTCCATTTGGAAATATAGCCTATATCATTAGATTAAGAGTAAGTGGCCTACGTACTTGGGGTCCTGCATTAAGTCCTTTTAACTCATTCTTGTTTTTACAAGGTGTTGAAACCTTGTCATTAAGAGTTGATCGTACCGTTGAAAACGCACTTGCCCTTGCTAAATGGCTAGAGGCTCACCCTCAAGTTGAGTATGTAAATTACCCTGGATTAGAATCTAGTAAATACAATACCCTCGCTAAAAAATATTTAAAGCGCGGTTTCGGCGGAGTATTGTCTTTTAAAATAAAAGGTGGAAAGCAAGTAGCTGATCATTTTGTAAATGAATTAAATCTAATTAGTCATTTAGCCAATGTAGGCGATGCCAAAACACTGATCATTCATCCTGCTACCACTACCCACGAACAATTAAGTGAAGCAGAGCAAATTTCTGCTGGCGTAGAACCTGGATTGCTTAGGATATCATTGGGTATTGAACATATCGAGGATATTAAAGATGATATTCAAAATGCTTTTGATCTCGTAAAAGGTTAAATTTAAAAGTTCTTATTTGTCAAAGACCCTTGTATTTACAGTGGTCTTTGATTTTTTATATGAATGAGTTTTTATATAGTTAACTGTTTTAGCATGTATTAAAATGAGTTCAATTTTGTTAGTAAGCCGAAATTTAACCTTGGTTAATAAATTTTTTAATTTGGGGCCTAATCAATACTTTCGGTAATGAAACTAATTCGATTGTTTTGCTTAATTCCAAGAAATTTTATAGTTTATTTTAAATTTTTTTTATGCTAATTTTTGAGCAGTCCATTTCAAGTTGTTAAAATCCTCGTCTGAAATTTATAAGAAAAGGCTAGGTAATTTTAAAGGTAGAATGGAGCTAACAGAACGGAGAGTATAATTATGGTTACGCTAAAAAATTTGACTAGAGTCAAAAAAATATTTAATAAACAACAAAAATCTTTACAATAATTAAATCATGAAAAAACTTTATTTACTATCGGCTTACTTTTTTTTATCAACTATTTGTTTTGCACAAAATACAAAGGCTCCAGCCTATCCGCTCATAACCCATGATCCTTATTTTAGTATTTGGTCTACCACTGATTTACTTACTGCTTCCACTACTAAGCATTGGACAGGCTATAATCATTCTCTGATAGGATTGCTGAAAGTAGATGGTGAAGTTTATCGCTTTTTAGGTAATAAAGAGCCGGAATACAAAACCTTACTTCCAGCATCGGATGAAATCAATTATCAGGCAGCCTATACAGAAACCAATCCCGGAGAAGATTGGATGAAGTCTTCTTATAATGATGCGAATTGGAAAATTGGAATAGCGCCTTTTGGTAATGATAAAGTAGCTTCAAAAACCAAATGGATTACTAGGGATATTTGGGTTCGAAGAAAATTTACTATCGACAACTTAGATTTAAATAATCTTTTTTTAAAGTTGCAGCATGACGAGGATGTGGAAGTTTTTTTAAACGGAGAAATGGTATATTCAGTGAAGGATTATGTGCATAAGTTTATTTTTATTCCAATTAAAGAGGAAGTAAAAAATAAAATTAAGAAAGGGGAAAATGTTTTAGCAGTCCATGTTAAAAATAGCAGAGGTGGATCATGGTTAGATGCGGGAATTGTTTACCAACCGAAAGAGAATCCATATGAAAATATATTGACTGCTGTTCAAAAAAAAGTGACCGTAAATGCTACTCAAACTGCCTATCAATTTACTTGTGGAAAAGTTGATTTGTCACTCACTTTTACTTCTCCATTAATTTTAAATGACCTTAATTTATTATCTCGCCCAGTATCCTATATCAATTCAAAAATAAACTCGAATGACGGTGCTTTGCATGAGGTACAATTGTATATAGGTGCTTCCACTGATATTTCTGTCAATACTCCTGTGCAGCCCATTACTGCAAATAAATATACTGCTAAGGGCCTTTCTATTTTAAAGGCAGGTACAATTACTCAATCTGTATTACAAAAAAAAGGAGACGACCTAAGGATCGATTGGGGTTATATGTACATTGCAGTGCCAACTAGTCCATCTGTTCAACAATCAATCACTAATGGCGATGACCTATCGAATGCATTTGGTAAATCCGATAAGGACATTACCGAAGGAAAACATTTACTGCTTGGTACAAAAATAAATCTTGGAAAGGTTGGTAAAATTGCAAAACAACAATTGCTATTAGTAGGATATGATGATCAATATTCAGTTCAATATTTTACAAAAAATCTTCGTCCATGGTGGCATCAGAAAGAAACTGATAATATTGAACAACAATTAGAAAATGCTGCAAAAGATTACGCTTCAACGATAAAAAAATGTGAGCAGACCAATCTTTTAATTCATAGCGATGCCTTAAAGTCGGGCGGTGAGGAGTATGCAAAATTATGTGAGTTAGCATATCGTCAAAGTATTGCTGCTCATAAATTAGTAGTTAGTCCTGAGGGAGAAATACTTTTTCTATCGAAAGAAAATT
>Ga0114973_10003638_pt1 | contig 10816 bp, 15 predicted proteins | sample M_140807_MF_Meta_FD_87025 | JGI IMG/M metagenome (GOLD analysis project Ga0114973, IMG submission 87025) | Freshwater microbial communities from Lake Montjoie, Canada to study carbon cycling - M_140807_MF_MetaG | ecosystem: Environmental > Aquatic > Freshwater > Lake | place: Lake Montjoie... | reverse complement strand
TGGGCAAAAGAAGGCGCGAAGCTTGAAAAGTGGTATCATGGTGGGGGTAAAAATGCCAACCTAGAAGCTCGCCGCAAGTTTGCAAAAGCTTTTGGGATGAAAGTGAGCAAGTCCCCTCCACCAATCGCACGTCAAATACTCAAACTAAAGACAAACTAGCTTATATTTAAAATGTCAATCAAACGTATTGCACAGGACGTCTGGAATGTTCATGACCCCTATAAAAAAGTTGGTTAAGAGTATATGAACAACTCGCAAACTCGTATTGAACAGTTTCAAGAACTTTCAAAACACAGAAAGATAGTAACCGTTACTGCTCACGGCACGCTCATTCCCGGTTCAAGTTTTAATGTACCGCCGAACCTTTATATAGTGTTCATAAGCCGCCCAGGATATTTTGTTCCTTTAAGAACTCTCAGGGACAGTAAGATGATGGAAATGTTTCATAGCGGTTTTAAAATGCGCCAGTTTATAGCAGATAGGCTTCCTGCAAAAAATATGCCTGGTATTGTAAGAGCAAATATTTGGAACTGGAAACGACACATTTATCCTCCCGGAAGCGCGTGCCCGGACATGGGTCTTGAAATGTTTGATAAAACTCCCACGGAGTGGGGGAATTGGTATCACAAGGAGTGTGGCCTAAGATATCTAGGTAGTCGCTTCGATCCTCCTGCATATCGTAAAGGTCAGTCGCTGCAATTGAAAAACCTAGCACCTACTGTCAAATCTCAAAGTATTCTGTTTGTATTTGGGTGCAGGGGTGACCCCGGAACATACGCGGGAACAATGAAAGCATTTAACAAGTATGCGCATACTGGTAATAATAAGATACCACAACCTATGACATATAATATTCCACCTTCTTCAGTTGTGAATGCTGTTCGACAACATGAAAACTTTATGGCCCGATACATGGGTAAGAAGAGAGTACGCGCTTCGATACCTACTCGGACTGTAAAGCGTAAAAAAACCATTCATAAGAGTACGTCTCCAACAGGGAACCGACGCGTCCCAAGTCTCGAGAGACTCTTGTCATCGCTTAATCTACATAAAAACTAGTGCCCTATATTTACTAAATGAGCATCCGGCAAATTGCAAATGATGTCTGGAACAAGCTTGGGCCCGGATATTCCGAGGCCGTGTATCATGCTGCGTTCGAGGTCGGTCTTCGGACCTTTGGTTTGTACTACGAAACCGAACGCATAGTGCCTGTATTTTACCTCGGTCAAAACGTTGGCCACGTCCGTGCGGACCTCATCGTGGATCGCAAGACGGTCATTGAGCTCAAGTCGGTAAGTAAGATTAACGAATCTTACCGAATTCAGACCAAGAATTATATGGATCTTTTAGGTCTCGATCATGGATATCTGATCAACTTTCCCGATCGAGTCTCCGAGTCACCTGAAGTTGAGGAGTTTCACCGTCCGAAGCCTCCGATCGACCGTATAGACTGTTAGACTGTCTTGATTGCTTGCCATTGCAACTCGGCACAAATTTTAAACCAAATCACATCCTGAATATATAGTTTCTCTTTCGATTTCAAAAGGGGGAAGCATACCAGGTATCTATCTTCGCTTAGTAGCTCACACAGTTTATAAAGAACATAGCTGTAACTCAAAAAGTTCTTTCGGTTCGCCGGTTTATGTTTCTCGAATGGTGCCTGTATCTTGTGAAACATAAGTCGAAGCCTGTCCTCGAGCGCTTGTGGCATTGTCGGCGGTTGAATACCACTCAGCATCGTCGCAATATAAGGCGCGTGCTCGTAATATTTATTCTTGTCGAGTTTTTTAAGAAGACCACGCACCTTTTCATGCGTAATCTCACCGACATCTTTAATCTTCTGTTTCTTGAATTCTGCCCGGAGTTGGTTCAGAAGTTCTTCGGGAACGCTCGTAGACTCCTTTGCCTGAAACTGGCTTATCCATTCATTGAAATGATTCTCACGCTTGTATGAATATACAATGTGTTTCTCAGTCTCTTGCTCCTCTTTGAAGCCAAGAGCATCCTCTTGGAAAACTTCAGCCCTGCCACACTCCTTGCAGATTTCATCCGCTACAATTTCGTCTACAAACTTTGTGAACATTGCGCCGCACCCAGCACATGGCCGGTTATATCTCTGAACACATGAATAATCTGAAGTTTCATATTCTCCTTCAATTTCGTTCATATACTTTTTGTAAATTGCCTTGCGTTGTGTTCCCTTGCGCATCTTAACATCGACCCCAAGAGCACGGTGCGAAGTCTCCGTCTCTTCGGCATCCTCTGTATATTCCTTTATAATGGAAAAACATGAAAGAAGATATTCTGCCATTTCATCCTGAGATTTACAGTCCTGTAATCTATTATCGTACCTGGCTTCCATTAATTTAATAGAACTTAAAAACTTTATTCGGAAATATTTGGAGCTAAAAAGAATTTCAATTCACCTAAATTTGCAATTGTATATCGGAAAATAATAGGCATATCAGCATTTACAGAATCTTGCACAATCTGAATACTTGAACACATGTTCGTCGCCTTTGTATACAAGCTGATGTACTTCAAACTAAATGCCCCTCCTGTACGATCACACCGAGGAGCATCTGGATACTTTATTATTGTTGTCTGGTCTGCAAAATCTCCGATACAGCTTAATTCAAGCTCGTAGCCATCGCGCCATATTCGCATCTCGTTTCCTAGGTTTGACATGTCTCGCACAAATCTCTGAAAGTCTATACTTGGCATAGTCGTCACTACGTTCATCTTAATATCTGGAAACTCGAGCATGTCCTCGTTAATGTCTAGCAATTTTAGCTTGAAGTTTGTGACTGAATTCTTGTCTGGGTTCTCTATCAAAATCTCCATAATATCTCGCCCTTCAGCACTCATTGTCAGTGTATCAGATGATGTTACTGATTTAAGGAGCTTGTGAACATTGGCCATATTCAGCCCAGCAATGATTTCCTCCGGGCAATCATATTCTTCAAAATTCTCAGCGAGTAAATTCATCTGAACCAGGGTGACTCGAGCAGTGTCAAGTGTCAGAATCTTAACACCCTCTTTTGTGAAATATACATTTACATCATTAATAATGTCCTTGAGAACTTCAAAAACAGATTTCATGGCCGAAGCCTGAATAGTTTTTAGTTTCATTGGTATGTATATCTTGTTACGCTTTAAGTCCTTTGCTGGACTGATGCAAGTGCGTCAGTTACAGACCTCCCAATTTTTTCTTCAAGTTCTGGGGTTAAATCCGGCTGAAGAGATTCTCCGTAACGATCGAGTTCAAACATATCAGCGTTACAAGCCGACCCGTCCAGGTTTGAACAGAAATCGGGTGTTGTGTCCCATGACACAAATTCAGAAGGAATCATGGATTCTAGCCAATTTCTGACCTCACGACCAATGTGCATTTTACCTTCATTAGTTACTAGTGTTGGCGTGCGCGTGATTTGCTTGGAAGGAACCCCGTGCGTCACAATATTATGAAAACGAACAATATTTATAAGAGCCGGCTGAGATTTTATGTAGTTCATTATGTCGTGTGAATGTTGGCAGCGATCGGAATACACGAGAAGTGCCATTAATCGAGGACAACCTTTTTCGTCTGAAATATTTTCGCACCAAGTATTAATGGAAGAAGAGTTTGTGTTTCTCCTGCTCCTGGGTATTATATTCTTTTTTATATGGAATTCTAGCCAAATTAAAGCCGCCCCCAAAACTCCCCTTCAGCCGACAACTCCAGCACTCGTCTATGATGGTACGGCTGTTCCTCTCAATGTTGTTCAGGCAGTGATTGAAAAGTTTCAGTCGACACAAGAAGATATGGTCCCACTTGAGACCCTCTATTTTACCCCTCTAGGAAATGGAATTTATAAAGCGCGTCTCATGTTCATGAATACTCGGCACTTTTTCGGTCAGCAATTTGATATACAGGCGAGTGTTGATGACTATGGAACTGTCTCAATACTAAATACGGAAGCAACAACTGACCCAGTCTCTTACATGAATGCCTATGTTCCAGATTCATATCAATCTTTTGATACTATACAGACTGCACTCGATGCACAACTTCAGTCTGCACTGACCGTATCAAAGAGTAATGCTTTTCCGATCCAGCTCGCGAGTTCTTTCACGAACTCGTTCGAGAGTCAGCTTTCAAAGAACGACCTCCAGACTCGCGCTTCTGTTGACCTAGAAAAGATCAATTTCTAAGATATGCAAGCCAAAGATATCGTGGCTCGGGAAAAAAAGAGAAATGACGTAAAAAAAGAGACATACAAGGCAATGCTTGAGCAATTTTCACGTAAAATTCGCACATCTTCAGACCTTGGCCAGCCCGATGCTATACTCACTGTTCCTCAGTTCATGATGGGGTTTCCAAAATATGACATGGCCAAAGCTGTAATGTACATGTGTCGCCAGCTCGAGCGCCTCGGGTACACAGTCACACTCATGAGCCCTTTTGACATCAAAGTATCATGGAAAAAGGTAGAAATCAGGGTTGAACCCGAAGAAACAGCCCCAGATGTATATTTTCCAAGCCTTGTGAATTTACACAAGGCTGCGGGTAAAATTCGGGTACAAAAAAGTGGTAAATAATAGTACGATGGATCTTCTCAATGAATCCGAGCGTCGCTTTACAAAGAAGCTCTGTCACGCAATGATCCCGGTCATGACTGAAGCATTTTGGGAAATTTGGCTCGAATCCAAGAAGGTTTCCCAGGGCAAGAATATGACCAGGGTTTTTCAAGAATTACTCCGTGATGTCAAGACATGGAATTCATCAATTTCAAACAAGAATACTGATGCAATTATAAAATCGAATTCACTATTTCCAAGTCTTCTTGCCGCTGTTTTCATAATTCAGGTCAAGATACTAAGTGCAATTCGTACTGACAAAAAATCCAAAAAGATATGCATAAAACTTCCAGCAAACGATGTTTTTGTCCAGCGATGCTACGAAAATTGTGCGCGGAATCTGTACGATGACCCGATCATCATAACTGAGAATAATACAGATGAATTTCGTAAAAGTGAATTATTCAGAAGGTTTTCTATAGAAATTGCAGACGTTATTGAGGAACTTGTGCCTACGGCTGAAATTCTCAACACTTACCTGCCACTTCCAGCAGCCGGTGAGGATCTAGATATAGACCATGAGGATGAAGAAGCTCCTGACCTCGATGGAGAGCCGGAGCCGGAGCCTGAGCCGGAGCCAGAGAGCACTCCAGGAATGGAGTTTGGAAAGACTCCGGAAGGTGTTGATACAACAGTTACAGTAAATAACTCGCTTACTCCTCCAAATATACCAGGTGGAACACCGGCCGGCGAACAGAACCTATTTGATGATGCTCCGGTTGGTGCACCACGCGGGACACCAAGCCGTATAAATAAAATTGGTTAATAAAAGATGGATCAGCTACTACGGGAGCCTTTTAACGCAGCAGTTGCTGCAGCAGCCATAACTGTTGGGTACATATACATCAAGAATAAGATGAATGGAGATACGAAAGTTAAAAATTCAGAATACTTCAAGCCAGCTTTTCTGATCGCAATTCTGGTATATTTTTTGACAAATAAGGCACATGGCTCGCATGAATCTCGAATGACTGAACCTTATTAGTTAAGGAATATATCAACTTGTAAAATACAATGACAACTGTCAAAGCATTCAATGACATGATGGGTCAGTTTCTCGATGATATTCTTTCAGTGTGGGATGATGATCTTGCAATTATCATGGCAAGGGCTCGGCCTCGCGAGGGCTCAGAGCCATATCAGACGTTTATGAAACAAATCGGACCATTCGCCCAAAAGATGATGGCGAAAGACCCTAGTTTTTTCTGTGAGGAGAACGAGTTTGCCAAGGACCTGTATCTTCACAAGCATTGGTACGAACCAACATGTACAGATGCTAACAAGGCGGCTATTTGGCAGTGGCTTTCTTCTCTGTACATGATTGCTATGACTCTGAATATGTTTCCCGCCGATGCACTGTCTCAGATTGAGGCGGTCGCTGAGAAGTGCGCCAAAAATATGAAGCTTGGTGATGGAAATATGAGTGAAGCATCGCTCATGTCAGGTATGAACAGTATGCTGAGTAGCATGATGATGGGAGGTGGTCCACTTGCGGGTCTTATGCCACCCCCCCAGACGAACCGTCCCAAGAAGAAGGGAAACAAAAAATCTCGCTAGAGTATAGGAATGGATCTCAAGGAAATATTCAGATCAGATAAGCTCCTTGACTTTTGGCCAACTTCCAAGCAGACTGCAAAAGAGCGGGTTCTCTCCACAACGCGCTTTGTTCTCTATGCAACTTGTATAATTTATTTAATACAGCGGGATACACGTATATTTGCACTTGGGCTTTTAGTTCTTGGTGTTTTGTACTATCTTCAGACGAATAACATGATTGTAGACGGCAAGCAGTCTTTAGCTAGCGGTCGGCAGCCAAATATTCTCCAGCCCAACGTGACACTTCCGACCCGTGATAACCCTATGGGGAATGTTCTTATGAATGATTACGTGGATGAACCAGATCGCCCGTCAGCTGCATGGTATCCGAGTGTTCGTACGGAAGTTCAGCAACAGTGGAGTAAGATTCACCCATTTGAGCGTATTCGCGATGCAGAGCGCAATTTTTACACTATGCCAGTGACTACAATCCCAGGGGACCAGACAGGGTTTGCAGAGGCGTCATTTGGTAAGAAATTCTCACCCATGTGCAAGGACCAGGGCGGAACGGCGTGCGACCCTGACAACTTCAACTTCCACTTCCCAGAAGTGACACAGATGCGGGGTGGAAATGGAGGCTCTGGCAAGTAATTTTCCTTATGTATATTAATGCCGTCACTTGATACGAACCGTATTACTTTAGAGGCTGATATTTGGCAGGGTCCTGCCCAGATTACACTCGATGATATCGCCAAGGTTAGCAACTTTCTCATATCCGAGCCGACAACATCGTGGCGGAAGAATATGACAGAGCAGCCATATGATTTCCCTAACAACTACTGTGACCCAGCTCAGGTTCCCATCCAGTGGGTCAAGTGGCTTCCTCGTAGCACGTTTGCAGATGATCAAAATAATCGTTTCGATCAGCGATACTTCCAAAAGAAATAATTTACTATAATATATGGATCCGTTGGCAATTGCAGCCATAGTCGGTCTTGTGTTTGCAGGCAAGAAATTAAGCGAAAGGGACCCAGACTCAATCGTTTACCCAGTTTCTCAGCCGCCAACCACTCGATCCATAACTCGTCGCGACCTTGATCTCGCCAGCAACGCTCGTGATCACGAGAAAGATGCTTTTGATTTGCGAAACACTAACCCAGACCTTGGTCGCCGTGTAGGTGACTGGCGTCTTAAACCAAAAGAGGCGGTTCCTAACCTTCAAGATATGAAGATGGATGCAAATCGTTACCCAAATGGCGCACCCGTTTATAACTTGTACGAGCGCGAGTACATTACGAACAAGATGAATAATCTCCAGCCCATTGAACGGGTAAATGTTGGCCCAGGACTTGGGTACGGTTCGAATGTTGCAGCAGCAGGTGGTTTCCATCAATTCTTCCGTGCTCTCCCCACAAATATCAATGAAGAAAAGCTAACTACACTCGAGGGTCGTGACGGCCCCCCGGCTCACTTTATCCCTTCAGGCGGGCCTGTTCCTCTTGGACTTGTGAGTCACGAGGCAAAAGAATCAAAAACGGCTTATCATCAACCAATTCAGAGCCGTGGAGAAGGGCAGGGTGGTGCGATTACAAAACCAGAGTCCCGCCCAGATTTCTCAAAGACGGCACGCTCCACTATTCGTCAGCAGACAGGTGAGCGTAAAGATACACTGACTGATGGCCCCGCTCAGTACAAGATATATCAGCCATATGCCGAAGGTGGTGAGGTTGCATACACCAATAAAGCTATAACTCGTTCAAGTGACCTTCGTTGCAAGGAGGACCGTCCCGGAAATGCAGGAAGGATGAATGTTCGCAATGATCCGGTTAATGCAGTCGGTGCCATGTCCCAGCTCCGGTCAGAAACCATCCAGTTTCCAGTCGGCCCAGTGAATGCAACCACAGGCGGGCGTGTTCAGCAATATGTCGATGCTCGTTTCTATGATTTGAACGAGCGCAAAGGACACGAAAATCCTTACGCATCTCCACATTCTCTTGACACGGCGATCCAGGCCCTTGAAGGAAATCCCGTCGCATTGCCACCCCTTGCGGCTGTTTGATAAAAAAATATACGACCAATGATAAATGAGCGGAGGCGTTGTAAAACTTGTTGCAACTGGTGATCAGGATACTTGGCTGACCGGCAAACCTGAGATTTCATTTTATCGGTCAACTTATCGCAAATATACCCATTATGCCAACTCAGTCGAGCGTCAGATTATTCAGGGCGCACCTGCAGCTGGTGGCATTTCTACAATTCGGTTCGAGAAGAAGGGTGATCTTCTGAGCTATGTCTATTTTACGGCAACCGATTCCAACGGGTCTGTTATAACCAACCTTGACTGGACCCAGGTATTTGACAAGTTCGAGCTCCTGATCGGTGGGCAGGTCATAGATACCCAGGACATTGAGTACATGACTGACATTGAGCCAGTCACTGGCGCCCAGACCTTTTCACAGCGTCTTCTTAATTTGAATTCCACAACGGTAAATAACCAGAAAGCAACTTTCCTGCCTCTAAAGTTCTTCTTCTGCAAGGACTGGTCTGTATGCCTTCCACTGATAGCTCTTCAGTATCACGATGTGGAGATTCGCATCACGTGGTCTACATACTTGACCAGCGCCATCAACGTGAATACGGGCACTTCTACTACTTCTCCACTTCTAAACTCTTCAATTGTACCAAACTCAACTGCAAATGTAGTTACCGATACGGTACTTTCATCAAACGTTGCGAATCTGTTTCTTTCACAGACGACTGGTCCAATTTTCCCAGGCATGATTCTTGCCAACCCTACGTCTTCCAACGTCTATTCTAACCTGGCAGTTATCCAGTCATTCTCGAACGCATTTACCCCTGTATCTGGACAGGGCTATTTTTCTAACGTAGTTGTTGCGTTTTCCAACGCGGCGTCAGGTAATATTGCGGGCGCTACATTTACCGGACCTCTTGCTGGCATCGTCCCTGTTGCATCTGCCCAGGTTGTCGGTGTACCAGCAGTCACGGCAGCAACGAGCGCAACTTTCACGCTCGGGGTGGTTTCGAGCATTTCAGGAAGCTCTATAGCAGTTGGGCAATACGTTATCGGTCTTTCTGTTCCAGGTCCAGTAACGGTCACTTCATGGACTCCAGCAACATCTTCTCTTGTTGTAGGGTGGGCAACTTCGGCACCAGTAGTTGTTCCTCTCAATACCACAATCTCATTTGTTGGAAATCTTGGAACAATATCATATTCCAACCCTACATATAGTTCACTCCAGTACCAGTGCTGGTCGAACTTTGTGTATCTTGACCAGATGGAGCGCGACTGGTTCGCCAAGTCCACTCATGACCTTTTGGTCACCCAGGTACAGCGTGCCGTAGTTGGAAACAACCCCACACAGGAGCTTGCACTGGCACAACCAATAAAGTTCATTGCATTCCCAGTTGTCAACTATTCACAGATATACAATAACGGTCTAGGGTCAGCTACCGCATCCAACTACCAGTTCAAGACCCAGATCAACGGTGTGGATGTTGGCGAATCCCGCGGCATTCCCCACTGGGTCGACCTGCCACAGTATTACAATACTCCGTTTGGCTACATGCACAATAGCATCACTGCGAACGTTGCAGTCATTTCGTATTGCCTCGACACATCCAAGCTTCAGCCAACTGGCACTCTCAACTTTTCTCGGATAGACACTTTCCGGATAGTTACCCCCCCAGTACTCACGAACGGTGTGCTTGGTCTGACGTGCCCGGTCAAATACCCCACCACTTACCTGTACGCTGTCAACTACAATGTACTCCGGATACAGAGTGGAACTGCCGGAATTCTTTACGCGTCTTAGATTAAAATGCATTGGTTAGTATGGGTAATTTTGGCATGCCTCGTGTTTTTGGCAACATACGAACCCAGACGGGGAAATTTAAACAAATTTTTTGCTCCAGAAATAGTAGTAAATGACGACCCGAGAGCGTCACAAAGCAATGGCAATACCAGTCAGTACGATTAACGATGTGAAACATTTCTTGGTTGTGAGAGACCGAAGATACAAGGAATGGACGTTTGTCACGGGCGGGTGTCGCCGACGCGAGATTTTCAACCCACTTCAGTGTGCGGTTCGAGAACTCGAAGAAGAAACACGCGGAACAATAAATCTAAAGAAGGGGTCATACTCCTATTTTAAATTTATTACGGATACACCAGAACCACGGGATATTGAGGACGGAGTCTCTGCTCATAACGTGTATCATGTTTACCTTTTTGATCTTCCAATGAATGAAAATGATCATGGGTCAATTGTGAGACAGTTCACAAGTGAAAAAGACAAGATGGAGGCGAGCCGAGTTCCATATCGTCGAAACTACGATGAAAACGATGACTGCACATTCGAAACACTTGATGCATTTACAAATAGACAAAATATATGGCCAATGGTTCGCACACATGTTCTAGAAAACCCTGAATTTCACCAGGCTCTCAATAGTTTAGGGTCGACATCTTTTAATCTTGGTAGAAACTAATGGCAGGAAGTTCATCAACGATCATTATTATTATTATGGCTGCGGTCGTTTGCTCTTTGATCGCTTCGGGAGTTTCATGGTACATGAACTGGACATGCCCCCTTGGCGTAGGAAACAGCTGTTCCAGCACGAGCACGAGTGACAGCACGAG
>Ga0114973_10003637_pt1 | contig 10818 bp, 10 predicted proteins | sample M_140807_MF_Meta_FD_87025 | JGI IMG/M metagenome (GOLD analysis project Ga0114973, IMG submission 87025) | Freshwater microbial communities from Lake Montjoie, Canada to study carbon cycling - M_140807_MF_MetaG | ecosystem: Environmental > Aquatic > Freshwater > Lake | place: Lake Montjoie... | reverse complement strand
CAAAAGGTTCAAGCGGCCGGGGATTTCGAACATATATAAGCTCCCTTTCCTTATTCTTAATCCTGTATTTCTTATTCCTTATTCCTTATTCCTTATTTCCATCACGCTCCGATCAATACTTCATCAACCTTTCCACCGTTTCGCCCAAGCGTGAATACGCCATGAAGTTTTTCTCTAAATCTAAATTAAACGGAATCGGTGTATCCAAACTTGCACAACGCAAAATGGGCGCATCTAATGACGTAAAACAATGCTCATTTATCCAAGCAGAAATTTCACCACCTATCCCTCCGATTAACGAATCTTCATGCAAAATCAACACCTTACCCGTACGCATCACCGAAGCTTTAATGGCATCGTAATCCAATGGCAACAACGTTCTTAAATCCAAAATATCTATTGAAATATGCGTATTGTTTTTTTGATAATCCAAGGCCCAATGTACACCAGCACCATAGGTAATGATTGAAATATCGGTTCCGGCTTTTACATGTTTTGCTTTACCAATTTCTATTTCATAATAATCATCTGGTACCATTCCACTTACACTTCTATACAATCCTTTATGCTCAAAAAACAAGACTGGATTGGGATCGTTTATCGCTGCTACCAACAAACCCTTTGCATCAATTGGAGAACTTGGGTAAACAACTTTTAACCCAGGCGTATGTACAAACCAAGCTTCGTTGCTCTGACTGTGAAAAGGACCTGCGCCCACACCACCACCCGTTGGCATACGTACCACTACATCGGCGGGTTGCCCCCAACGGTAATGGATTTTAGCTAAATTATTTATGATCTGATTAAAGCCTACTGTAGCAAAATCGGCGAACTGCATTTCCATCATCGATTTCATTCCTTTCAAACTCAATCCTAATGCTGCGCCAACAATTGCACTTTCGCAAATAGGCGTGTTGCGAATTCTTTCCTTTCCAAATTTTTCTACAAAACCTTCTGTTACTTTAAAGGCGCCACCATATTCTGCAATGTCTTGTCCCATCACTACGAAATCATCAAACCGTTGCAATGATTGTTCAATCGCATCGCTAATGGCGTTAATGAATTTTTTTTCAGATTGAGTGCCGTTAAAAATTACCTCATTGGTGGTGCTATTGTCAATTACAGTTTGCGCTCTATTTATTCTAGGTGCATACACATCATTCACTTCTTCAATCGTATTGGGTAAAAGATGTTCCGAATTAAATCCGATTGCCAATTCAGCTTCGATATGCGTTTTGGTGTTTGCCCTGATTTCTTCTATTTCACCTTCTGATAAAATATTTTCTTCTTTAAGCCAAGTTTCAAAGTTTTTAATTGGATCTTTTTGTTCCCACATGTCAAACAAATGCTTGGGTACATATTTTACACCACTCGCCTCTTCATGACCACGCATACGAAAGGTCATGCATTCTATTAAATATGGCTTTTGGTTTTTAATACAGAAATTGCGTGCCTCTTTTATGGTTTCATACACTTCTAAAATATTATTACCATCTATTTGAATGCCTTCTATGCCATAACCAACTGCTTTATCCACCAAATTTTTACAACGATATTGTTCGTCGGTGGGTGTGCTTAATCCGTAACCATTGTTTTCAATAATAAATATTACCGGCAAATCCCAAACGGCAGCCACGTTTAACGCTTCATGAAAATCGCCTTCGCTGGTACCACCATCACCCGTAAACGCTACGGATATTTTTGATTCTTTTTTTAATTTATGTGCCAATGCTACACCATCTGCCAATGCCATTTGTGGACCGAGGTGAGAAATCATACCACAGATATGATGTTCTTTGCTTCCAAAATGGAAACTTCTTTCTCTGCCTTTGCTATAACCATCTTTATTACCTTGCCATTGTTTGAACAATTTACTCAATGGCATATTGCGCGTGGTAAATACACCAAGATTTCTATGAAGCGGCATAATCCATTCGTCCATATCAAGTGCCTTGGTAACGCCAACCGCAATCGCCTCCTGGCCAATACCACTAAACCATTTTGAAATTCTTCCCTGACGTAATAATACAAGCATCTTCTCTTCAATCAATCGAGGAAATAAAATTGATTTGTATAAATCTACAAGTACTTCGTTGGTATTATTTTTTCTTAAAAATTGCATTTGGCGAATTTACAATTATTGCTGAAACGGCAAAGGGAAAAGTTTTGGGGGAAAGAGGTTTTTGAGGTTTGAGATGTTTTTGAGGTTTGGGAGGTTCGTCATGTTCAATAGGTTCAATGCGTTCAAGAGGTTCAAAAGGTTGGGGATTTCGATCTGCAGATGTTGGTGTTTTCAACAATTAGTAAAGGAAGTGAGATAAGATGTTGGAGGGGGTTGAAGATTTTCAACCCTTACAAAAAGTTGGATTCAAATCTGTAAGTAAAATATCACATGGCTTAAATCCCATCAATCAGTTCTTCAAATTCGTATAAAACATCTATATCATTACGGCTGGTTATCTTTAAATATTTAAGAAATTATTGATTCTTTACAACAGAAGTAACCAACAATTTAAATTTGATATTAGTTGATTATTTGATATCACATGATTGCATAAGGCTTGAGAAAGCTTAGTAATTTTTAATATATATAAAATAAAAATATAGAAAAAAGAATTTTTTTAATAAAAAAATTGTTATTTTCATAAATATCTATTAACCTTTAAATTTTAAAAAAATGAAAAAACTAATCTTCGGTTCTTTCTTACTATGCGTAAGTTTTATCGCAAAATCTCAAGACAATGGAAGTGGTGATTTAAAATTCAGTACTGGTGCTGAGTTGGCTTTACCTATGGGCTCTTTTGGTGATGCATATGGTTTAGGGCTTGGTGCTAGTGCTCAAGCTGACTACTATGTGTCAGATAAAGTGTCATTAAATTTGAATGCTGGGTATATCACCTACCAAGGAAAATCTATTGATGTTTTGGGAACTTCTATCAAAGGAGCAAATTGGAATGTAATTCCTGTAATGGCTGGAGCTAGATATTGGATTACAGAAAATTTTTATGGTTCAGCTCAACTTGGATTGAGTTTCTGGAGTACAGAAGGTGCAAATGGCAGTGAATTTACTTATGCACCAGGAGTTGGATATAAATTTTCAAAAATTGATGTTCAATTGAAGTACAATAGTATCAGTACTGAAGGTGAATCTCTAAACAATTTAGGATTAAGAGTTGGTTATACCTTCTAAAAAGAAATATTAAACTTTTAAAAAACCGTCTAATTATAGACGGTTTTTTTTTGTTTTAATATTCTAATAATTTTAAAAAATATTCATAATAAACTTAATTAAATATTTATTTTTTATGATTTTATAGTATGATTTTAAATTCTGCATTTGTTGGTGAATTCACCAACAATCAAAGTGCTACAGAAGGGAATAAACGATTTGTACCGTATGAGATGCTTAAGCGTTTGGAGATTCGTTTTATAAATCTAAAACAATACAAATGTTAGATTTTAGTTTTTTGGATTGTTCCGAAGTTAAACTGCCTAATTTTTTTATAAATCGCTTATTGTCTATAGCCCTAATCTGGTCTATCAATATATCACTAGGCATTTCCAATTGACCTTTTTTTAAATGAACGCGTAGCAATTCAATTTCTTTATTGATTTTTGATGTGATTGGGCAAATCAATGTTGATAAATGAGTATCGTTTAGCAAATTGGTTTGAATAATAACAACAGGCCTAGTTTTACCAGGCTCAGTTCCTGTAGTTGGATTCAAATCTGCAAGCCAGATATCGTATTGCTTAAATTCCATCAATCAATTTTTCAAATTCGTGTAAAACTTCCATAGCATCATTACTGGTTAATGTAGATTCTTTAGCCAGTTGTTTTTTTAAAAGTTTTCTTTTATTGTATAGATTGTACATGTTTACTGCTTCATTTATATAGCGATTTCTAGCTAATTTTAGAGAATACGTGATTTGCTCTGTTTCTTCAAAAATTTTATTGTCTAGTTTTAATGATAGTGTTTTCATTTTATTTTATTTTAAAGATAAACATTTTTAGTATATACCAAAAGTAAATACTAAAATATTTAAAAAGAATAAATAAATGATGCGTTAAAACTAGTTTGTTTATTAGAATTTTATATGATGAAAAAACGGATTTTAGAGAGAAAAAAACGGGAACATACCCAACCCATCAATACGCCTATATCAAAACTTGTATTGAAATATTCATTTTCTCATGTAAATTTCTAATCAACTCTAAAGTGAGTGGGCATTTTTTATTTAAAAAACTCTAGGGTTTATTTTTCAAATCAGTTATTTTTTACTCTTTTGTTGACTTAAAATACAAGCAAACAAGTTTTTTAATGAATGTATTCTTTTCTATATTTTGATATTTTTAATTTAAATATGGTTTTGTATATTTGGTTTTTATAAATCAAATAAACCTTTATTGAGATGAAAAAAATCTATTTTTTAGTACTTTCCTTTGGATTTTCTACTTTGGCATTTTGTCAAAATAATGGAGATCCTGCGTTTTCTAAAGATGCTCAATGGGGTGGAATTAGTTATGGCTTTTTAACTCCTTATAAATCTTATGTTTCTGGTTCTGCTAGTTCGGGATCAGTAAGTGCTCAAGCAAGTATAACTGTCAAATCTATGGGTCCTATTGGACTGTCTTATGAAAGAGGGGTTACAGAAAAAATAAGCGTTGGTGGTAAAATATTATTTGGTAGTGTTACAGGAAAAGGAAATTTTTCTGGTACTTCAGGAGGAAGCACTACTTCTATTAACAGTGGCTCAAAATTAAGTTATTTTGCTTTATTAGTTAGAGGTAATTATCATTTAGGAAATTCTTCAAAATTCGATCCTTATGGCGGTTTATCTTTAGGATATGGACAATTTAAAATTTCCGCTGATGCTAGTGATGGACAAGGAACAAATGTTAATTTTAGTGCTTCTGTACCTAGCTCAATCGCTGCAACATTACAACTCGGATGTAATTATTATGTAACAGACAATATTGGTATTAATGCAGAAATTGGATTTGTTGGATCTTTTTTACAATTAGGTGTAGTTGCTAAATTTTAATAAAATTTAGCAGATTAAAAATAAATTTTAGAATGATTACTTTTAAAAAACCAATGATAAAAATTCATTGGTTTTTTAATGCTTTTATCTTTCAAAATTAAAACATATTGGTTTTTTAATTGAGCCCTTTTCGTCTTCGTGCCGTGTTTCAACCCTTAAACCCGCGAAGCAAATTAAACCTTTAAACCAGCGTGGCGATTTAAACCCCTAATAAACCACCAACTCCCAAAAATTCTCTGGACGCAAATACTTATTAGCCAACTCCATCAACTGGTCCGCATTGACCGATTTTATTTCATACACAGAATCATAAAAATAACTTTCGTCCATGTCATTCAAAATAATATTTTTCCATTTCGCCATGATTTGAAACGGTCCGTCTAATTCGCCCAAAATACCGCCAATCATATAATTACGAACCAACAATAATTCCTCGTCGCCAATTTTTTCTTCTCGTAATATGCGCATTTCTTTATACACCTCTTCTATCGTTGCCTCCGAAACATCCTTACCCGCTTCGGTGCTAATCATCCAAGCAGATTCCTGAACGTGATTTTGTATGTAGCTGTAAATGCCGTAAGTATAACCCTTATCCTCTCTGATATTACTCATCAATCGTGATCCAAAAAACCCACCAAACAATGTATTCAATACCATCACTTTTTTAAAGTCTGGATGATGTCTATTTGGAAAAGGCATCGCAATTCTTATGGCACCCTGCACAGAATTTGGATCTATATCAATCCTAAATTTCCTTTGTTCAATTTGAATTGATTTATTCACAGGTTTTATTACCGGCTTTTTGTTTACAGGCATTTGGCCAAATACCGCATTCAAACTTTCTTTGAAATTCATAGGCATTTTCCCCGACACAAAAATGGTACAATTGCCGTTTATATAATACTCCTGATAAAATGCTTTGCATGCATCAATGTTCAACGCATCTATATCTAACGGATTGGTATAAACGCCATAAGGATGATGCTCGCCATAAATATAACTGTCAATTAATCGGCCTGCCACAAACTCGGCTTTCTGTAAATTTACTTTTAATCTTTGCTTTGTATTTTGTTTATAAATATCAAGCTCCTGTTGTAAAAACACTGAATCAGTAAGCATTTCATGCAAAATGGGTAGCAGTTTATCTATGTGCTTGGATAAGCTATGTAAGGTTATTACCGAAGTTTCATTATAACATGCGCGGTTGCAATATCCACCATAATAATCAAATGCTTCATTGATTTGAAATGCCGTTTTATTTGTTGTGCCATTTTTTAATAGAAAATTTGTGGCTGCTGCAATTCCTTTTAATGGATCATAACAATTGCCTGCATAATACACCATTTCCAATTGTACCACTTCCTGCGCACCCGCATCTATGCTATACACATTAATGCCATTGTCTAAGGTATAATGTTCATAAGGCTTTAATGCTAGGGTATAATCTACGGCATCCTTTATTTTTGGCGCTATTTTTCTGTTCATTTCTTATTTTAATTGTTGCTTAAATAATGCATGGTATTACAATTGTTTTCATCAAAAATAATACGTGCTTGTGCTAAAATCTCCTCTGCCGTAACCGCCTGATATTTCGAAAGTTCAGTGTTGATCAATTCTGCTTCTCCCAAATTTTCATACATCGCAATATTCGAAGCACTGTTCATCAAACTCATGTCTTCAAATGCCAAAGCACTTTCTGCTTTGTTTTTTACTTTCTCTAATTCGGAAACTGAAATGCCGTTTTCAACGATTTTATTGATCTCTTCCATCAAGGCATTTTCAGCATCTTTAATGTTTACTCCTTTTACAATTTTACCTTCTATCGTCATCAAGCCCGCATCTGTACTGCCAAAATGATAACAATCTATATTGCTAAACAATTGCTTTTCTTTCACCAAACTTTGAAATAATCGAGATGATCCTCCACCGCCTAAAATATCTGATATCAATTCAGCAGCATAGTAACGCTCATCCATACGCGAAGGCATATGCCAACATTTATATAATGCATCCAACGGCACATTTGATGTTACTTCCAACGTACGTGATGAAGTTTGCTTAGGCTCAATAGGCAATTGTCGATTGTATTTTTCTCCAGCAGGAATCGAACCAAACCATTTTTCTGCCAACAGCTTCATCTGTGCCGGTTCTATATTACCAGCTACTACCATGATGGCATTACTTGGTGTATAATGTTTATTGAAAAACGCTTTTACATCCTCTAGAGTAGCATCTTCTACATGTTTTAAAGAAGCACCAATGGTCATCCAACGATAAGGATGCGTAATATATGCTAGTTCACGCATTTTATGCCAAACATCCCCGTATGGTTTGGTGATATAATGTTCTTTAAATTCTTCGCACACTACTTTACGTTGCACTTCCAAGCTTTTTTTACTAAATGCCAAACTCAACATTCTATCACTTTCTAACCAAAATGCTGTTTCGATGTTTTCAGCTGGCAACTGACAATAATAATTGGTAAGGTCATTGGTGGTAAACGCATTATTCTCTCCACCGGCAACTTGAAGTGGCTCGTCATAAGAAGGAATATTTTTACTTCCGCCAAACATCAAATGCTCAAACAAATGCGCAAATCCTGTCTTATCCGGACTTTCATCTTTTGCACCTACATCATATAATACATTCAACACCGCCATAGGTGTGCTTTTATCTTCATGCACCAATACACGAAGTCCATTGTCTAATATAAATTTTTCGTACTGAATCATGTTGTAAAGTTAGGGTTGCAAATGTTGATGTAGAAAATAATTATAAAATACTCCAAGTGGTCATATTTACAGATAAAAGTACACCCGATCTTTTTATGATTATTTTCAATTTTTTTTCAGGTTCTTGAAGCATATTTTTATACTGTTGAAGGTTTCCCGAAAAATTTCCTTCTACGCTAATTACTTCATCACCAATCTTTAAACCAGACAAATCCGCTGGTGAATTCGGTATTACATCTTCCACCATGATGCAATCATTTACCAAAAACAAATTGAGTCCACTATATCCATATTCAAATGCATCAAAATAATGTTTGTTGGGCAACAAGTGAATTTTATGTTGACCATAATTGATGATTAAATTAAAACGACGTAAAATTTCGTTGCCAATTAAACCACCCGAAAGCGGATAAGCAGTTACGTTATAATCATCTTTAAATAAATACGTGGGCACTTTTCGAAAGGTGTATGGCCCAATTTTTATTGATTTTACTACAGTTAAACGCATTTGCTTTTTTCCACCCAACCCTTCCGCCTGCGTTAAGTAACTGTTTTTATTAAAAGATAAAATATGATTTTCTTGTATAAATTGTTCGCTCATCAAAAAAGGCAATCCCGCTCCTGTATCAAAAAAGAAATCAAATTCAGTGTTTTTTTTGTCTTTTACTAAAATTCGTTGTAAGGGCAATGGATTTATTGGAATATGAATCAATGTTCCATTTTGTGGATATTGAAATTTCCCCGAATGATATATCAATAGTTGATTGTGCTCGAAATCTATTTGTACAATATACCTTTTAAAAAATGGGTAACCAATTACACCATCTATTTTTTCGCCATACACACTTGATAGCAAACTATAATCATATCGATGAATAGCCAAATGTTCAATCGTTAAACCGCCAATATGCAGGGTTTCATCAAAGGCATATCGCACTTTTTGTACGCCACCAATACCAGAAATTACAGTGTCAGATTCAATTGAATTTATGCCTAGTGTTATTGAAGTTGTCGAATCCAACGACACGCCTCCGCTTCCGGTATCGAGTATAAAATTTAAACTATCCGATTTGTTGTTTATGCAAGCTTTTATTAAAATTACGCCTCCGCTGATTTGGGTAAATGGCATGATGGCAATTGGGCGAACCTGAGTAATTGCGATATTTTCTTGCGCTGTAATACACAAGCTATTGGCAATGATTAATAATATAAAAAATACGGTTCTCATTTTTTTCTTCTTCAAATTACAACCAATTGAACTTAATTTTGTTGTTTGTTATTACTAGATAGTGTTTTATCTCATGTTTTTCAAACAAATTTTAAAATGGATTATCAATCAATATTAGAACGCGCCATAAATTTTGAATTCCTTTCTGTTGAAGAAGGGGTGTTTTTATTTGAAAATGCACCTTTAACAGAATTGATGTTTGTAGCCGATGAATTGCGTAAAAAGCAAGTGCCTCATGGCAAAGTAACTTGGCAAATTGATCGAAATGTAAATACAACGAATGTATGTCTTGCCAATTGTAAGTTTTGTAACTTTTATAGAATCCCCGGACATGCGGATGCATATATCACCGATATTGAAACCTACAAACAAAAAATTGAAGAAACCATCAAATATGGTGGCGATCAATTACTGCTTCAAGGTGGTCATCATCCAGAATTAGGCTTATCGTTTTATGTGAATTTATTTAAAGAATTAAAATCGCTTTATCCCAATATTAAATTACACACCCTTGGGCCGCCAGAAATTGCACACATCACCAAACTCGAAAAAAGCACACACCGTGAAGTGTTGATGACATTGAAAGAAGCAGGAATGGATAGTTTACCGGGCGCAGGTGCAGAAATACTAACAGATAGGGTTAGGCGCTTAATCAGCAAAGGAAAATGTGGCGCACAAGAATGGTTGGATATCATGCATGAATGTCATAAATTAGATATCACTACATCTGCTACGATGATGTTTGGACACGTGGAAACGATAACAGAAAGATTTGAGCATTTGGTAAAAATCAGAGAAGTGCAAAGTCGTAAACCTGAACACGTAAAAGGATTTTTGGCGTTCATCCCTTGGACTTTCCAGGATGTTGACACGCTACTTACAAAAATTCGTGGTGTGCAAAATCTTACTACTCCTGAAGAATATATTCGCATGATTGCGATGAGTAGAATTATGTTGCCGAATGTAAAAAATATACAAGCAAGTTGGTTAACGGTTGGCAAGCAAGTGGCTCAAATTTGTTTGAATGCTGGCGCAAATGATTTTGGAAGCATCATGATAGAAGAGAATGTGGTAAGTGCAGCAGGAGCTCCTCATCGATTTACCAGTGTTACCATTCAAGATGCCATAAGAGAAGCTGGATTTGAACCACAATTGAGAAACCAACAATACGGTTGGCGCGACATGCCGGTTATGGAAGAGCAGGTGGTCAACTATTAGAGAGGTTTTTGAGGTTTTTGAGGTTTGAGAGGTTTATGAGGTTTGAGAGGTTCAATGGGTTCAATTGGTTCAAAAGGTTGCAAGCATTCAATATGTTTGGCGTTTGGCGTTTGGCGTTTGGCGTTAAATGATCAAACTAGAACGAAATCCAATCTAGCATCAAGTATCTAGAATAAATAATCTAAAATAATGAATACAGTAAAAACATTCCGATACATTGCATTAGCTGAAGGCATTTCTTTTATCATACTCATATTTATTGCTGTGCCATTAAAGTATTTCGCTTACATACCCGAACCCGTTAAATTATTCGGCATGATGCATGGCGTTCTTTTTGTGCTTTTTATAATTTTTTGTACGCTTTATTCAATTCAAGAAAAGAAAAAATTAGTTTGGTTTGCTTGGGCTGTTCTATTGTCATTTCTTCCGTTTGGAACGTTTTATTTGGATAGGAAATTGAGGTAAAAGAGGTTCAAGAGGTTTATGAGGTTTAAGACGTTTATGAAGTTCAATGCGCTATGCTGGTTTAATAGTTTAATGGTTTAAGGTTGGATGCATTTTCCATTTATTAGCAACTTCGTTTTTAAAAAATCTT
>Ga0114973_10003635_pt1 | contig 10823 bp, 10 predicted proteins | sample M_140807_MF_Meta_FD_87025 | JGI IMG/M metagenome (GOLD analysis project Ga0114973, IMG submission 87025) | Freshwater microbial communities from Lake Montjoie, Canada to study carbon cycling - M_140807_MF_MetaG | ecosystem: Environmental > Aquatic > Freshwater > Lake | place: Lake Montjoie... | reverse complement strand
TTTTTTTTTTCTTTTTCCTTTTTTTTTTTTTTTTGTTTTTTTTTCTTCTTTTTCTTCTTCACTCTTGGTATTATTTTGTTCACTTAATAATTTCTTTTCTTTTTCAGAATCAATTGATTCAATTATTTTCATTGTTTCATCTAATTTATCTTTAAATTCATTTAAAAAATTTTCAGATTTTACTAATGCCAACATTAATTTTGCTTTTTCTAAAGATGTTGATGTACTATTATTTTCTTTAATATAACGATATGCAAGTGATTTATACGCTCTCGCTTCTAATGGTGATAGTTGTAAATCATCTTTTAAATAATTAATTGATTCTTGATGATATTGATCACTTGGTGATGGTTTATTTTTTTTTCCTCCATACATTTCAGAAAGGTTTTCACTATTTAAATCATTATCACTTTCTTCATTATTTTCAGATAAATATCGAATCCCTTTTATTTGATTTTTACTTCCACCATTTTGTAAAAATGTTTCAGTATCAATACTTAATATCTCTTTTCTAGTAGGAATACTAGAAAAATTACTAGAGTAATTTTTTAATGAATTTAGTATATTATCTCCTTCTGTTTCTGACATTTTCTATATAATATTAATTTTTAATTTATAAATTAAAAATTAATTTCGACGATATAGAAATACATATCCATTTGTATTAATATTAAATCCCTTTGGATTTTCACTTACAGACTCATCATTATATAATCTAATTGGAACTGTATTTCCTGTTTTGTCAAATTCTAAATATTGATAATGCCCACCTGTACCAGAACCTGTATAATATATACATCCTTGTAATGCAAATCTTATATTTGGTATTGCAGCATTTCTAAAATTTGGAATAGTTATTATTCCGTCTACTTTACATAATCTATCATCTAATACATTTCCTGGTTTCATTCTTTTTAATGAAAAAATTAAATATTTAACATCTGGATTAAATACAATATTATTTTGTTTGTTATGAGGTAGTCTATTAAATGGTGATTTATTTTCAACACACCATTCTAATAAATTATTTTCATCTGATATTAGTTCATCACTTAAAAATGCATCAATACTATTTTGTATAGTAGTGTTTAATGGAACTTCTAATCTATATTCAAATTGATTTCTTTTAGAAAAATCTGTATATTTTTCTTCACCTGTTTGACATCTTAATTTTTCTATATAATTAAATTTAAATATATTCATTAATTTTTGAATAGTTGGTAATGGAGAATCTTGTAATTTAGATAAAATTGATGCATTTAATGCTTCTGATGCATCTTTTTGAGTACCAACAGTTTCATTAATTGTTCCTAATATTGCACCAATTGTTGTACCAGGATTTATAGCTAATTCACTACCTGTATTTAATTTTGTAAAAATTCTTTTTAATGATTGAATAACAACATTTGCTTTTTTTATATCTAATCTTTTAAAATGTTCTCTTCTTAATTGTTGATTTGTTAATATATCAGAAGTTACACTATAATCTTGATCTATAACAGTTGTGGGTTCCGCTAATATAGCATCTTTAAATTCTGGTATTGAATAAAATAATTGTAATGCAGAATTCATAAAACATGTATTACCTATATTTCTAAGACCCTTACATGATGCAATTATACCTTTAGCTGTTGAGGAATTAGTTGCAGATGGCACAGTAGATGATGGTGTTGCTGCAGATGATGATCTTGCTGCAGATGATGGTCTTGATGCAGATGGTGTTGCTGCAGATGATGGTTTTGATGCAGATGGTGTTGCTGCAGATGATGGTGTTGTTGTAGATGATGGTCTTGATGCAGATAGTGTTGCTGCAGATGATGGTCTTGATGCAGGTAGTATTGCTGCAGATGGTGATCTTGCTGCAGATGGTGATCTTGCTGCAGATGGTGATCTTGCTGCAGATGGTGATACAGATGATCTTTTTTTAGTATCTGGTTTTATTTCATCTAATAATGATTCTAAAAATTTAATATCTGCTTTTAAATTACGTATTCTATCATCTTCTAAATAATTTTCTGATTTTGTTTCTTCTTTATCATTTGTTAATAATACAACATACTCAGTTTTATTATTATTTGATATAATTTTTATAATTTTACCTTTATCTTTATTACTACCATTTTTTATAAAAACATATTGATCAATATAAAATTTAGTTGTTCCACCAACTAAATTATTAAATTCATTTAATATTATATTACGTAAATTTAGATTATTTTTAAACATATATATATGAATATAAATAAATATATATATAATTTTGTGTCTTCAAATCAAAAACTTTATATATTAAAGTAAAACATTATGAATTTTATATAAATAGTTTAAGTAAAATAAAATTTAAAAAATAATTATTTAAGATATATTTATCTAATACATAATTATATACAATGGATACAAAAACAGATAATTTTAACACAATATTAATTGTTGCAGGCTTAGCAATTGCAATATTTTGGTTACTTTCATCATCTAATTCCAATTTTACTAATGCCAAAGCAAAAAAAATAAATAGAGTTAATAAAAATAATAATAGACCAGAAATGAAAGATACTAGATTAAGAGAAAATATTGCTAATGTAGGTGAAGATTTAACTCTTTCTGCATCATCCGAAAATGATGTACCTGTAAATCCTGGCACAACAGGTGAACCTCCTTCTACAATTCCTCCATCTGTCATGTCCTCTGCTGAATTAAATAAACAATTTCCTACTGGTTCCTTTAAACCATTATTATTAACTCCTTCTGAATCTGTTACTCCCAGTACAAGTGACATGAGTTCTGCGGATGTAGGTAATAATTATACTTTAGGTGTTGACCAAGATTTAGCAAATCCTTCTGGAAGAAAAATGCAAACAAGTTCTGATTTAAGACCTCAACAAATGAATTCTGGATGGTTTAACTCACCCTATGACCGTGATTCTCAATTAAATATTGAAAATGGCAATTTACTTGCATCCGCCACTGCTCAAGCAAAAATCGGTATTGACACCATTGGTCAATCATTACGTAACGCTTCTTATGATATCCGTGGTAGTGTTGCTATCCCTAAATTTGATATCGGTCCTTTTAATAACAGTACTATTGAATACGATTACAATATTAAAGCATTATATTAATTTAATATATTTAGAAATTTTTAATTATAAATATTTCTAAATTATCTAAATAACACGTTTCTAAATTATCTAAATAACACGTTTCTAAATTATCTAAATAACACGTTTCTAAATTATCTAAATAACACGTTTACATTTTTTAAGATAAATTTTTTCTTTATTTTCACGTTTTTGAGAAATAACTTTTGTAATATCTTTTGCTTTAGTTTCATCTTTAGTTATTTCTGCTAATCCAGTAATAATTACTTTTTCATTAAATCCTCCTTTTGATTTTAACATTGCTTTTTTTATTTTACCTTCTGGAATAGAAACTTCTACATTATGATTTTCTTCCATGTAATCAATAATATAATTTTCATATTGTTTCTTTTCATCTTTTAATTCCTTTAGTGTTGTCATTAATTTACTTATTTTTTCATCTGTTTCTAACCATGATTTTACCATTTCTTTGTATTGAGTTTGAGGATTGTTTTGATTTTCTTCATTTTGTTCATTGTCTGACATTTTAATATATTATGTTATAATTATTTTTTTTATTAAATAAAACGTAATAAAAAAAATTTAAAGATTACGAATAATACTATTTAATATTGGATATACTTGTGTATCATATACTATTCGTTTTGGTTTTGCAACATTTGTAAAAATTGGTATATATGAATATGTATCTGCATATATTACTGGGTCATATCTATAATATACTATTGGTGATGTAAATACTGAATTTCCTTTTAATGGTCCTGATAATGCTGTTAATCTTGTTTCTCTTATCATTTTTTTCTTTTTTGGTTTATAATCATCATCATCATATAATATTTTTTCTAATTCAGGATCTAAATCTTCATCTTCTACATATTTTTTTCCACCTACTAAATCGTCATAATTTAAAGAACCTCCTTTTTGTTCATTGTGTTCTTCTTCTTCAGAAGAAAATATAGGTGATTTTTTCTTTTTCTTTAAAAAATTTTGTAATTTTTGTTGAAAATTATCTATATTTAAAGAAGATGTTATGGGTTTTATAATATATTCAATTCCTTTATAGTTTTTTTTTGATTTTGTTTCAAATAATTCAAAATGTATATAATCACTATCTTTTCCTCCTCCAGTTTGATAATCAGATTTTACTCTTTGTAATGTAAATTTAAATCTAGGTAAGTGTTCTGAAAAATGTTGAGATAATGATTGATATGTTAAATGTGCTGCTTGTAATGAATTACTTGCACTAACTACTCTATCAAATGACCCTAATATATAGGGATTAACTAGTTCATATTTCTTAGTTTTTTCTTTTTTACTCATATTATTATTTAAGAGAAAAAAGATGAAAAATTAAATTAATATATATAAACGAATATATATTAATATAAGAAAATGGCAACTAGTACTCTAGTATTTGAGATAAAAAGTGTTCAAAGTAATGCAATTAAAGTTTTAATCGATGCAATTAAAGATATTTTAACCGAAACAAACATACATTTTACAAAATCTGGTATATCTTTAAATGCCGCTAAAAAACCTACTCATGAAATGAGTATTATCATGAATTTAATGAAAGATAAATTTCAAATTTATGAATTGAAAGAGGAAAAGATTTTAGGTGTTGATATGGTAAATTTACATAAATTAATTAAAACTATGAATAATGATGATTCTTTGACATTATATTATGATAAAAGTGATCCTAATAATTTAGGTATTAGAATGGAAAACGAGAAGAAAAATTGCATAACTGATTATAAATTAAAATTACTTGATCTAAATCCTGATAAAGAATTTAAACTTCCCAATGATAGTAATAAAACATATTTTCAAACAATTTTAAGTGTTCCTTCTCAAGTCTTCCATAAGATTATAAAAGATATGGCAAATATTTCTGATTCAATTGAGATCACAAGTATGAGTGATATTTTAACCTTTACAGGTAAAGGCGATTTTGCAAGTCAATCTTCAACTCTAAAACAGAAAGAAAATAAGAAAGATGACGAAAGTATTAAAATTAGTAAGAAAGCAGAAAATCATGAAATCATTCAAGGATTATATGAATTAAAAAATCTTACAACATTTACTAAATGTGTTGGTCTTTGTTCTTCAGTTGAATTATTTCTAAAAAATGATTACCCATTATTTATTAAATATTTAGTCGCTGATTTGGGTTATGTATATTTAATTTTATCTCCCAAAGTTAATAATACTAAATTATCTAAAGATAATCTTGACTCTGATTCTGATGATGAATAATTTATTTTAAAAATTATTAATAATAATTAATAATTTTTAATAATTAATTAAACTTGGTGCAAATAATATATCACTTGGTGCATTACTTGGTGCATTACTTGGTGCATTACTTGGTGCATTACTTGGTGCATTACTTGGTGCATTACTTGGTGCATTACTTGGTGCGTAAATTGGAGCATAATTTAATCCTATCATACTTGGTACAATACTTGGTGCAATACTCGGTGTAATACTAGGTGCAATACTTGGTACAATACTTGGTACAATACTTGGTGCTATACTTGGTGCTATACTTGGTGCAATACTTGGTGCAATACTTGGTGCTATACTTGGTGCAATACTTGGTGCTATACTTGGTGCATAATTTAATCCTATTACATTTGGTAAAATACTTGGTGCAATACTTGGTGCTATTTTTGGTGCTATACTTGGTGCTATACTTGGTGCTATACTTGGTGCTATTCTTGGTGCTATTCTTGGTGCTATACTTGGTGAATAATTTAATCCTATTACACTAGGTGAAATACTAGGTGCAACACTCGGTGTTAACCTAGTAGAAATACTTGGAAGACTTGGTGCAACACTTGGTGTTAATCTAGTTACAAAACTAGAGTCATTGGTTAGTGCACTACTAGGTGTTAATCGTGTTGAAATACTTGGTGGAAGACTAGGTGCAGTACTGGGAGTAATACTTGATAAATAGATAGGTGCATAACTAGGTGAATAAGTAGGTGAATAATTAGGTGAAACAGTAGAAGAAATATCAGATGTATTAATTGGAGATAATACACCAGAAGTATTTCTTAATAAATTATTTAATACTGGTTGTGTAGTTTGTTTTAAAATATTATTAATTTTAGTTGGATCAAGTGTTCCATATGTTGCATAATCATCAAAATCAATTGGTAAGTCATTTGAACTCATTATATAATATTTATATATTATATAATTAGAATTTAATTCTCTTCAGTTCTATTCATTATTTTATCTAAATTATATGATACTTGTGGTGGTGCTGTATTTCTTTTTAGTCTTGGTCTATCTCCTGTTGACGATGCTCTTATTATTTTATCATGGTATTCTTCTTCAAAAAAGTTTCGAACAGGTGCAATATTTGGTGATAAATGAATAATATTTTTATTTATAATATAAAACTCTTTTCTAAATTCATCAATTGATAAAAATCCACCATAAACTTTCAATGCTTGTCTAGGTGGAGCAGTTACAACTGGATATGAAGATATACCAAATAATTCTCTTCGAAAATCTTCAATTAATGAATTTATTTCAGTTGTTCTATAATTATTTTCCTTAATATTATACGCTTTTGCACAATTTAATGAACAAAAACATCCTTGGACGTTATATCTATTATTATCAAATTTTATTGGTAATCCAAATGGAGAATTTGTAAATCCATGAGAACACCACCAACACCATAGTTCAGTTTTTTCTTTCCATTTACATATTTCACTATCAACAATATTTATTTTACAATCATGGATCTTACTCGCTAAAGATTCTTGAATGTTTTTAATATTTGATACTTCCTGAAGTTTTTGATGTAATGCATTACATCTTTCTGATAAATATTGACAGTTATAACATTTTTTCTTATTATCAGATGTTTCTGTCATTTGTAACTCACTATTCAAAATCATTTCTTTATTATGTAAAGAACTTTCTGATGTTTGAAAATTTTCAGTCTCTCTCGTCTCCGATAACTCAATAAAAATATTATTATTTTTATCTTGATTATCATTTATTTGTTTTAGTTTATCTGTTTTTTTGGTCATTTTATTTATATCATTACTTGTTAACGGTAAATGAATGATTAAACATTCTTTTTCTAGATCTAAAGATGATGATATATTTTTTGTATCTGTTGACTGAATATCTAATACTTTACTTGTCGGTTTTCTTCCTCTCTTTTTTAATATTTTAACAACAGGTGGTTCATTATTGTTAATTGATATACTATTAATAGCACTGGTAGTACTAATAGTTTCATTTTTATTTATTTCTAAATTTTCATTTGTGTCAATTTGACTCATATATTTATATATATGTATATCTCAATTTATCTTTAACTATTTTTCCCTAGTTACTTGCACTTGCTTGTACAGATGATTCTTCACTATCGATTTCAGATGATACTAGAAAATTTTGCTTATTTATTGCAGTTTTTGTATTTTGAGCTATTTGTTCAAATATTTTTTGTTGAGAATCATTTTGTTTTAAAACATTTTGCATTCTTTGATTTTTTTCATCTTCTTGTCTTTTTTGTTGCATCATAAATTGTAATATTTTTGCTTGCTCTTCTTTCGCTTTTTGTTCAGCAGTTTGAGGTACTATATTATTTTGTATATTTACAGATAAATTTCTCATCATTTCTTTCTTCATACCTTCATCTAAATTATTAAAAAATGGTATTGATTCTGCTGCTTTTTTAGTTGCAATAAATCCAGCAGCACTACCCACAATTAATAATACAAATCTCATTTCAACTGAATATTCCTTAAATTTAGATTTATATTTATCCGCTAATTCTTCATAAATTTCACTGTCTTTAGTTGTCATTTGTAAATGTTCAGGAAATCCATCTAATGTATCTTTTAATCCAAAAGGATCAAACATTTTATTTAATTTATCTACCATTCCAACTGATCCAAATACCATTGATTTAAAAAATTCTACACTATTCTTTTTGCTAATATTTGATCTGTGAAATTCAATTTCAGCACACATTTCATGATAATCTGAATTATAAGAAAATTCTTTGGTTAAAACTACTTTATATGTATCTTTAATATATTTTAATTCTGCAAATTTTTGTAATCTTTTTAATCTTTTTTGATCTTCAGTCAATGTATCATAATTGTCTTTTGGTTGATTAGTAGGAAATGAATAATTTTGATTTGATCCTTGTGTAGGAGGTTGTTGTTGAGTATTTGTATTTGTATTTGTTTGAGCAGGTGCAGATACACCTCCACCAAAAAATGATGCAAAAAAATTTGAGGAAGGTGCTGGTGCAGCGGGTAATACTGGTTTTACTGGAATTTGAGATAACAATATTGGTTTATTATTAATAAAATTTTTATTTGATTTATTAGATGAATTAGATGAATTAGATGAGATAGATGATTTAGAAGATATTGATGATTTAGATGTTTCTGATTTAGATGATTTTCTACTATTTGGTGATTGTTTATTTAAATTATCAACTACATGTGAATCTGCTTCATCATCTGATTCTGATATATTTGTTAAATTTATCGTTTTTTTCTGCGGTTTTATTTTAGTTGGATCTGCTAACAAATCTAAATGTAAATCGGTTGTCGTATCAACTTTAACACTGGGTTTAATATTGCTCATAGTAAAGAAATAGAAAATAAATTAATATTTAAAACGTATATACTTTTATATTAAAAAACTTAAATTTTTTAATATAATATATATTTAATTTGAGTAAAATAAAATCATTGTAAGTGCTATTTCTTTCTTAAATTTTTAATTTGAGAATTATAATACATGTCTTGAAATTTTTCTAAATTTTTTAATTGTTCAAAAGATTCTTGTTTAAATATATATTGTTGTGTTAAGAAAAATGCTATCGCCATCACTAACGATACTTGAATATCATGATTTACTTGATATGCAACAATACTTAACAATAATATTCTTGCAATAGGATTTGAAAATAAATCAATTATAAATTTTGGAGGTTTGCCACCAGTACCAATGAAACTACCATATGAAATAAAAAATAATATAATAAATGTAGAAATATATGCATTATCTGAAAATATATCTAAAAATTTATTTATTTTATTTGAAATAGTATCTATAGGAGCACTTTTTGTTTCAAAAATAAAAACATTATTAATATCTGAATTATTCATTTATAATATTAATTAAGATTAAAAATCTTTATTAATATTAATATATTAATTTAATAATGAGTAATAGATTAAATTTTTCATCAATAGATGATGCATGGGGAATACCAAATAATCAAAGAAAAGAAGAAGATGAAATTGATATAGGTAAAAAATTTAATTATAAAAAACCAGTAGATAATACTTTAGCAATAAATAATAATGAAATAACAGAGTTAAAACAAGAAATTCAAAAATTAAAATTATCTCATGAATTAAAAACTAAAGAAGTTGAACATTTTAATCAAAAAACAATAAAACCATGTTCTTTAGTTGATGAACATATTAGAAAATGTTCTATTTGTAAAAATAAATTATTAAAAGAACTTTCATCTTTACCAAAAAATAATAGACACGTAGAACATTATAAACAAAATCAAAATGATGAAGATAATGAAGATGATTATGATGATGAAGAAAGTAGTTTTAATATATTAGAAACTTTTGATAATATTACACCTAGTCAAAAAAATTTATTATTAATTATAATATATGGTGTATTAATTATAGTTGTAACTGATTTAGTAATTAAAGAACCTATAAATGCATAATTTTATATCTTCATATTAAAATATCCCTTTTTTGGGATTATTTTAATAATTGACGGTAATAATATTTTAATTTAAACAATTAAAATATTATCAAGTATGTTAAAAAGAAATATTACAAAATTATTAATATGTGGAGGTGGTTTTAAAATGTTTTATTTAGTTGGTGCTATAAAGTATTTGATTGAAATTAATGTATTACAAAATATTAAAGAATATATTGGTGTATCAGCAGGATCAATTCTTGCATTTTTGTTTTTAATTGGTTATACAACTAATGATTTGAATAATTTTTTTCTTGAATTTAATTTTGAAAAATTAATTGCACCAAATTTAGATACTTTTTTTGATACAAAAGGATTAGATAACGGTGATAATAAAAAAATTGCACTTGAACAATTTATGAAGAAAAAAGGAATAAAACCTGATATTACCTTTTTAGAATTATATCAATTAACAAATAAAAAACTTTCACTTATTGTTTCAAATATTTCAAAAAATCAAATAGAAATAATAAATCATGAAACATATCCTGATATGTTAATTACAAAAGGTCTTATTATGACATCTGCATTACCTATTTTATTTGAACCTGTTATATATAATAATGATCATTTTGTAGATGGAGGTGTTTTTGATAATTATCCTATAGATTTATTTAATGATGATGAAATATTAGGTATAAATATGACAATTGATATAAGTGATTTAAATTTTGATATAGAATTTTTTAATTATATTATTAAATTATTAATGTTATCATGGCATTACAAAGATAATATTAAATCAAAAACATATATATCAAAAACGATTGAAATTGTAACAAATAATACGCAAGAATTAATTGATCCAAATGTACCTTTAGATGAAAGAATTAATCGAATTAAAAAAGGATATGACAGTGCATTATATCATTTTAAAACATATGAGTTTAAAGAAGATGAACAAGAAGATGAAGAAGATGAAGAAGATGAAGAAGA
>Ga0114973_10003634_pt1 | contig 10824 bp, 9 predicted proteins | sample M_140807_MF_Meta_FD_87025 | JGI IMG/M metagenome (GOLD analysis project Ga0114973, IMG submission 87025) | Freshwater microbial communities from Lake Montjoie, Canada to study carbon cycling - M_140807_MF_MetaG | ecosystem: Environmental > Aquatic > Freshwater > Lake | place: Lake Montjoie... | reverse complement strand
GCCGGGGTGCTGCTCCGCCCAGAGGCGGGCCTTGGCCGGGCTGCGGTTGTAGACGCTGACCGTATGGCCCGACGCGGCCAGGTGGCCGGCCATGGGGGCACCCATCACGCCCAGACCGATGAATGCAACCCGCATGCGAACCTCCATCCTAAACCGCATCTTAACACTAACCATGGTTGGGTTCCGGGACACCCAGCACCGGACAGCCCCATGGCGAACGACGAACGGCCTATTCTGATCAAGAAGGTCAAGAAGGTTTCCGGGGGCGGCCACCATGGCGGCGCCTGGAAGGTGGCCTATGCGGACTTCGTGACCGCCATGATGGCCTTTTTCCTCTTGATGTGGCTGATCAACACCACCAGCCCCGAGCAGAAGCGCGGCATTGCCGAGTACTTTGCCCCGGCGGCGGTGTCGGATTCGAATTCCGGCGCGGGGGGGATCTTGGGCGGGACGGCCCTGGACGACAATGGCGCCAAGTCGGCGGGCTCGACCGCCGTCATGCAGCAGATGGCGCCGGACACCCGCGAGGCCCCGGACGGGGCGAATACGGCGGCCTCGGTGAAGGACGCCCTGCAGGAAGCCCGGCAGAAGCGCGAGGAGGCCGAGTTCGACTCCGCGGCCATGTCGCTGAAGCAGTCGCTGCAGGCCATGCCCGAGCTGGCCGAGCTGTCCAAGAACATCATCGTCGACAAGACGCCCGAGGGGCTGCGCATCCAGCTGGTGGACCAGGACGGGCGCTCGCTGTTTGCCGAGGGCTCGGCGGTGCCGAACGACCGGGCGCGGGTGCTGCTGCGGGCGATTACCAAGACGTTGAACCAGCTGCCGAACCGGATCTCGATCTCGGGGCACACCTCGGCGGACTGGAAGGGCGGCGAGGTGGACAGCGACTGGGGGCTGTCGGCGGCCCGGGCCGATGGCTCTCGCAAGATCCTGGAGGCGTCGGGGGTGGCCAAGGACCGGGTCTATCAGATCTCCGGCAAGGCCAATTCCGAGCCGCTGTACCTGGATGACCCCAGCCTGCCGGGGAACCGGCGGATCGCCATCGTCCTGCTGCGCGAGGCGCCGGTCCTGCCTCCGGAAGCCGCGTTCTGAGGCGCAAGGGCTCGGGCCCTCTTGCGCGGGGGCATGGGTTCAGGGTGTAGTCTGCGGCGTGACGCAGCATTTTCCCACCCGCCAGCTTAGGTTCTACCTGACGGCGCCCGCCCCCTGCCCCTACCTGCCCCAGCGGCTGGAGCGGAAGATCTTTGCCCACCTGCCCATGACCGACGGGGCGACGGTGAATGACAGCCTGACCGAGGGGGGCTTCCGGCGCTCGCAGAACATTGCCTACCGGCCGGCCTGCGAGACCTGCTCGGCCTGTGTCTCGGTACGGATCCCGGTGGTGGACCACGTGGCCGGGCGCTCGGACCGCAAGACCCTGAACCGCAATGCCGACCTGGAGCGCGGGCTTGTCGAGGCCGAGGCCACGATCGAGCAGTTCGACCTGCTGCGCCGGTATCTGCGGGCCCGGCATGCGGACGGCGGCATGACCGACATGGTCTGGCCCGACTTCGTCGCCATGATCGAGGACACCCCGGTGCGCAGCCACCTGGTGGAGTATCGCCGGCGGTCGGAGGATGGGGGGCCGGGGGAACTGGTCGCCTGCACCCTGGTGGACCTGCTCGCGGACGGCCTGTCGATGGTCTATTCCTTCTATGACCCCGAACAGCCCCGCCGCAGCCTGGGGCGGTTCATGATCCTCGATCACCTGGCCCAGGCCCGCAGGACGGGCATGGCCTATGTCTATCTGGGCTATTGGGTGCGGGGCTCGGCCAAGATGGACTACAAGGTCAACTTCCAGCCCATAGAGGCCCTGGGCCCCGCTGGCTGGCGCCTGCTGAGCGCCCGGGACCGGGAAGGCTAGGCACTCACAGGCTGTCCACAGGCTGTCCACAGGGTCGCCGCGGCCATCCCCGCCTGCGCCCCGGCCGGGCGTCGACCCGGGGGCCGGCGTGGGCTAACTCCGAGACCATGTCGCAGGCCCTGCTCGATCTGTGGAAGCCGTTGTTCGACGCCCGAGGCGGGTTCGTCGAGGCGGCGGGTAACCGCGAGGCCCGACGCCGGCTGGGGGCCTGGCCGGACTGGTCAGCGGGCTGCCTGGTCCTGGTGGGGCCGGAAGGCTGCGGCAAGAGCCGGCTGGCGGAGGCCTGGCTGGAACGGTCCGGGGGCCTGGCCCTGGATCCGCTGAGGCCGGACACGGCTGCGGCCCGGTCCCTCCCCGTGCTTCTGGAGGATGTGGACCGGGGCGCCTGCGACGAGGGCCTGTTTCACCTGATCAACCTGGCCCCGGTGAGCGGCGGCCTGTTGATGACCGCCCGCTCAGCCCCCGCCACCTGGACGACGCGCCTGCCCGACCTGCGCTCGCGGCTGAATGCCCTGGAGGCGGTGCACATCGAGGTCCTGGATGACGCGGTGCTGGAGGGGGTGCTCGAGGCCTTCCTCCGCGCCCGGGGAATCCGGCCCTCGCCGGACCTTGCGCCCTACCTCGTCCGGCGGATCGACCGGTCCGTTGCCGCCGCCCGGGACGTGGTGGAGCAACTCCACGAGGCCTCGGCGCGGGACCATCGCCCCGTCACCCGCGCCCTGGCCCGGGAGATCCTTGGCGACGCGACGGCAAATCTTGACCTTTTCGACGTCTGACTTGGGCCTGTCACAGGCTTGGCCCATGAGGTCGCGGGTGATACCGCTCCACCCCATGAGCCGAATCCCATGAACCCCGCCGCCCAGTCCGAGGCCGTTGGCCGCAAGCCCAGCGCGCCGCTGAGCGCGGAGCTGATGCACTCCCCCGACCGCTTCTTCAATCGGGAGATCTCCTGGCTGGCCTTCAACCGCCGGGTCCTGGCCGAAAGCCGGAATCCTCGGCACCCCCTGCTGGAACGGCTGCGTTTCTTGTCGATCTCGGCCCACAACCTCGACGAGTTCTACATGGTCCGGGTGGCGGGCCTGAAGGCCCAGGTCCGGGAAGGGGTGCGCACGGTCAGCCAGGATGGGCTGTCTCCAACAGACCAGCTCGACAAGATCAACGCCGAGACCGCCCACCTGATGAACGACCAGCAGGCCCAGTGGCGGGACCTGGCTACCGAGATGTCCACGCAAGGCCTGTCCCTCGTGTCGCCGGAGACCCTGTCGGCTGAGGACCGCGTCGCCATGGAAGAGGCCTTCCTCTCCCGGCTGTTCCCGATCCTGACACCCCTGGCGATCGATCCGGCCCACCCCTTCCCCTTCATCCCCAACCTCGCCTTCTGCCTGGCACTGAAGTTCCGCATGAAGGCCGAGCGGCGCACCCTCTACGCCCTGGTCCCGATCCCGGCCCAGGTGGCGCGGTTCTGGGAGCTTCCCTCGCACCCCGGTCCGCGCCGCCGGGCAGAGCGACGCTTCATCAGCCTCGAACACCTGGTGACCCTGTTTGTGGACCGCCTGTTCCCCGGATACCGGGTGGATGGCAAGGGGGTCTTCCGGCTGATCCGCGACTCCGACGTGGAGTTCGAAGAAGAAGCCGAAGACCTGGTCCGGGAGTTCGAGGAGCGGCTCAAGCAGCGGCGCCTGGGGTCCGTGGTCCGGGTGGAGATCGAGGCGGCCATGCCCCGCGACCTCCAGGCCTTCATCTGCGACAACCTGCACGCCCGGCGCGAGGACATCACACGGATCGACGGCCTGCTGGGCCTGGACGAGCTTGCGCAGCTGATTCCACCGAATCGGCCGGAACTGAAGTTCCGCGCCTTCGAGCCGCGCTTTCCCGAGCGGATCCGTGACCACGCTGGCGACTGCTTTGCCGCCATCCGGGAAAAGGACATCCTGGTCCATCACCCCTTCGAGACCTTCGATGTGGTGGTCCAATTCCTGCGCCAGGCGGCGCGGGACCCGCATGTCCTGGCCATCAAGCAGACCCTCTACCGGACCTCGCAGGACAGCCCGATCGTCGCCGCCCTGATCGAGGCCGCCGAGACCGGCAAGAACGTCACCGCCCTAGTGGAACTCAAGGCCCGCTTCGACGAGGAGGCCAACCTGAAGTGGGCCCGCGACCTCGAGCGGGCCGGCGTCCACGTCGTCTTCGGCTTCGTGGAGTACAAGACCCACGCCAAGCTCTCGATGGTGGTGCGGCGGGAGGGCGACCAGCTGCGCACCTACTGCCATTTCGGGACCGGGAATTACCATCCCCAGACGGCGCGCATCTACACCGACCTGTCCCTCTTTACCTCGGACCCCGCCCTGGGCCGGGATTCCGTCCGGCTGTTCAACTACATCACCGGTTATGCCCGCCCCCAGAGGATGGAGAAGCTGTCCTTCTCGCCCCTGACCATGAAGGCCGACCTCCTGCGCATGATCGCCGCCGAGGCGGACAACGCTCGGGCAGGACGGCCTGCAGCCATCTGGGCCAAGCTCAACTCCCTGGTGGACCCCGAGATCATCGACGCCCTCTACGCGGCCAGTCAGTCCGGCGCTGAGATCGAGTTGGTCATCCGCGGCATATGCTGCCTGCGACCAGGTGTGCCCGGGCTGTCAGAGAACATCCGGGTGAAATCCATCGTCGGCCGGTTCCTGGAGCATTCCCGGATCACCGCTTTCGCTAATGGCGCCGAGATGCCCTCGGCACAGGCCAAGGTCTTCATCTCCTCTGCCGACTGGATGCCCCGCAACCTCGACCGTCGCGTCGAGTCCCTGGCACCGGTGGAGAACCCGACTGTCCACCAGCAGGTGCTGCAACAGATCCTCGTCGCCAGCATCCGCGACAAGGCGCAGAGCTGGACGCTGGACGCGTCGGGCGAGTACAGCCGGGATCCCGCCTGGGACCTACCCGGTGCCTTTTCGGCTCACGAATACTTCATGACCAATCCCAGCCTTTCCGGTCGCGGTAACAAGGTGAAGGATCTGCCCGGCGCGATCGACAATGTGGCGTCTCAGGGTTAACCGCCAGCCCCCCGGGTCGGAGGCGCCCCCTGCCGCGATCCGGCATGCGGCGGTCATCGACATCGGGTCGAACTCCGTCCGCCTGGTCGTCTACCAGCTTGAAGGGCGGGCCATCTGGACCGTGTACAACGAGAAGGCCCAGGCCGGTCTCGGCCGCGACCTCCAGTCCACGGGACGGCTTTCGCCTGAGGGCGTCGAGACGGCGATGGCCGCGCTTCGAAGGTTCCGCGTCCTGCTGCAGGGTTGGAGCAGCCGGGAGACCTTCGTAGTGGCGACCGCCGCTGTCCGGGAGGCCCGGGACAGCGGCGCCTTCCTGCGCGCCGTCGAGGACGAAACGGGTATCTCGGTCCGCGTACTCTCCGGGGAGGAGGAAGCCCGATATGGTGCCCTCGGCGTCATCGCCGGGCAGGCCGACGCCTCCGGCGTCGCCGGAGACCTCGGCGGATCGAGCCTGGAACTGGTACGACTGGATGATGTCGGCCAGGGGGTGAGCCTACCCCTCGGTCCGCTGGCCCTGGGCGCCCCACAGCCGCTGGATCAGGACCGAGTCCGCCGTTTGATCTCCAGGGCGCTCAAGCCCCACACGGAGCGGATGTCGACCCGGGAATTCCACGCTGTCGGAGGCGCCTGGCGTAACCTTGCCCTCCTGCACATGGAGATGGAGGGCTATCCGCTTCACATCGCCCACCAATACGAGATCAAGCGGACGGACCTCCTGGACCTCTGCCGCTTCGTCGCCCGCCAGTCCAAGACCTCCCTGGAGGGAATCCAGGGCCTGTCGCGCAAGCGCTTCGACACCCTGCCCTACGCGGCTGTCGTACTCGCCGAGGTTGTCCAGGCCCTTGAGATCCAGCGGGTGGTGATTTCCGCCTACGGCCTGCGCGAAGGGCTACTGCTGGACTCCATGCCCCCGGCAATCCGGGAGCAGGATCCTCTCGTCAGCGGTTGCGAGGCCCTGGTGGCCCAGGGCGGCCTGGTCTCGGACCTCGGTCCTGTCCTGGAAGCCTTCATCCGCCCCGTCTTCGACAGCCTGCCCGCCGCCTTCGGCCTGCGCGACCCGATCCTCACCGCAGCGGCCTGTAGGCTGGCGGATCTCGGCTCGCGGCTGCACCCCGACCACAGGGCCGACCTCGCCTTTGATAAGGCCCTGAGGGCACCCATCGCGGGCATGTCCCATCCTGAACGCGCCTACCTGGCCTGCGCCATCTTCTCCCGGCACGACTCGGCACCGAATCCCCCTGAGCCCGAGGTGATCAACCGCCTGCTGACCCCAGAGCGGCGCGCCCGGGCCCGGGCCCTGGGTTCGGCGATCCGGCTCGGCTGCGACCTTGCCGGACAAAATGTGGAAGTGCTCCGGCATGCGTCCCTGGACCTGGAGGGCGATCGCCTGCGCCTTGCCGCGGAATCGGGATGGGAAGACATGCTGCTGGGCGAGCAGACTGCCAAGCGGGCCCTGACACTGGCCCAGGCCCTCAAGATCCGCCTCCAGATGGGATAAGCCGAAATGATCCAAGTTCTCATGTCCGCGGCGGCCCATGCGCGTATCCGCGACCGGATCGCCCCCATCGCCGCACGGCTCGACATCGTGACGGTTGCAGAGGGCGGCCGGTACCTCCGCAACGGGGTCGAAGCCGACCCTGCCACCCTCGCCCCGGAAGTCGTCTGGACAACCCTGGAGGCCTATGAGGGCGGACTGCTGCCCAGCCTCATTCGCGTCCTACTGGACAGCCCTTCGGTTCGCTGGCTGCAGACCTTTAATGCTGGCCTGGACCTGCCGATCTTCCGCCGGATCATGGAGAAGGGCGTTCGGATCACCAAGTCGTCCGCCCAGGGGGTTGGGATTGCGGAATACGTCCTGGCCCATGCCCTGGCCCTGATTGTTCCCATCGACGCCCAGCGCGAACTGCAGGACGCCAAGACATGGGGCCGGACCCCCTACCGGGAGGTCAGCCAGACGCGCTGGCTCCTCGTGGGTTACGGCGCGATCGGCGAACAGATCGCCCAGCGCGCCCGCGCCTTCGGCGTGGACCTGACCGTGGTGCGTCGGGGAACCGATGCGGGCCTGGCCCACAGGACCCTTCCCCTGTCACGGATCGAGGAGGCGCTACCGGATACCGACGTCGTGGTGCTGGCTTGCGCCCTCACAGACGAGACCCGCGACCTCTGCAATGACGCCTTCTTCTCGGCTCTGAAGCCCGGGGCCCTCCTGATCAATATCGGCCGGGGCGGATTGGTGGACGAAGACGCCCTGCGCCGGGGCCTGGACGCCGGGCGACCCGCCCATGCTGTCCTGGATGTCTTCCAGACCGAACCCCTGCCCACGGATCATTGGATCTGGACCCATCCCCAGGTCCGGGTCAGCGCCCATACCTCCGGTTCCGGCGATGGGGTCCAGCCCCGGGCCGATGTGCAGTTCATCGCCAACCTGGAGCGCTGGGTGCGCGGCGAACCTCTGATGAACGAGGCCGCCCGTTCCGAGGTGGGTCTGGCCTGAACCTCAGGTCCGGACGATCTCCGTGCCCACGGGGGCCAGGGAGATGATGGCCAGCTTCAGGTGCTGCAGGCCAAAGGGAATGCCGATGAGGGTCAGGCAGAGCCCCACCCCGATCAGGATGTGCTGGATCGCCAGATACCAGCCGCCGAGGACAAGCCAGACCAGGTTCAACAGGGTGCCCATGCAGCCCGTTCCCAGGTCATCCGGGGTCCGCTTCACCGCCTGGCGGCCGAAGGGCGCATAGCTGAACCGGCCGATCCGGAAGGCCGCGAAGGCCCAGGGGGCACCGACCACCGTCAGGAGCAGGAGAAGCCCTGCCAACATCCAAAGGGTCCCGGAGATGAACCCCCCGAAGACAAACCAGAGGATGTTGAGGACGAGGTTCATCGCTCGGGGACGGACCTTGGCGCCCGGCGCACCTCGACCACGCGCACACGGCTGCCATCGAGGACCAGGGCCAGTTCCCCCCGCTTGAGACGGAGGGCGTCAGCCCCGAAGGCTTCCAGCCGCCAGCCGGTCAGGGCCGGCGTATCGGCGTTGTCGTCCTGGGCAATCATCTCGAGGTCAGACACCGTCGCGATCAGCTTGGATGCCACTCCGCCATCCTCAGCCCTGGCCTTGAGGAGGACCTTGAGCAACTCCACCACAGAGCCGGCCGCGGGGTTGTGCGGCGAGCGGGTCTTCTCGATCACCGGAGCCGTGGCCTCAGGGTCGCGCAGGGCCTCTCGGATGGTTTCGAGAAGCTCAGGCCCGAAACGGGAGCCGGCAAAGCCCTTGGGCACGGACCGGAGGCGCTCCATCTGGGCGGCGTCGGTGGGGGCCTGGCTGGCCAGTTCGTCGATGGCGTCATCCTTGAGGATACGGCCGCGCGGCTGGTCTCGAAGCTGGGCTGTCTTCTCTCGCCATTCGGCGACGGCGCGGTACACGCTGAGATAGCGCGGGGCCTGCTTGCGGGGCTTGAGCCGGCGCCAGGCGTTCTCGGGCGAGACGTCGTAGAGCGCAGGCTCGGACAGCGACTTCATGTCGTCGGCGACCCAGGCCAGCCGACCCTCGTCCTCGAGGCGGGACCGCAGGGTGGGATAGAGGGCGGCCAGGTGCGTCACGTCCGCCTGGGCGTAGGTGAGCTGGTTTTCGGTCAGCGGGCGACGGGCCCAGTCGGTGAAGCGGCTGGACTTGTCCAGCTCGATCTTGAGCATGTTCCGGACCAGGGCGTCGTAGGCGATCTGTTCGCCGTAGCCGGCCGCCATGGCGGCAACCTGGGTGTCGAACAGGGGCCGGGGCATGGCCTTGAGATTATGGAAGATCTCGACGTCCTGGCGGGCGGCGTGGAACACCTTGACGATGCTCTCGTCGCGCAGGATCTGCAGGAAGGGCTCGAGGTCGAGGCCGGGGGCCAGGGGATCAATCACCGCCTCGTCATCTGGCGTGGCGGCCTGGATCAGGCAGAGCTTGGGCCAGTAGGTGGTTTCCCGCATGAACTCGGTATCCACCGCCACAAAGGGCTGTCCGAGGATTTTGGCGCAGAAAGTCTCAAGGTCGGCGGTGGTCGCGATGGGGGTCATGAGCTAGCTATACGCCGTCGCCGGGCCGAGTCTGCAAGCCCGCCGGCGCATTAATTGAAAGGTCCTCTCATGAGCGAGCGTCAGAACGGTCTCACCTACGCCCAGGCGGGTGTGGACATCGACGCCGGGGCCGCCCTGGTGGACCGCATCAAACCCCTGGCCCGGGCCACCCGCCGGCCTGGCGCCGACGCCGCCCTGGGCGGATTCGGGGCCCTGTTTGACCTGAAGGCTGCCGGCTTCAGCGACCCCCTGTTGGTCACGACCACGGACGGGGTCGGCACCAAGCTCAAGATCGCCATCGAGACCGGTCAACACGACACGGTCGGGATCGACCTGGTGGCCATGTGCGTCAACGACCTCCTGGCCCAGGGTGCCGAACCCCTGCTCTTCCTCGACTATTTCGCTACAGGAAAGCTCGACGTCGAGGCGGCTGCCCGGGTCGTGGGAGGGATCGCCGAGGGCTGCCGCCAGGCGGGCTGCGCCCTTGTGGGCGGCGAGACGGCGGAGATGCCCGGCATGTACGCCGAGGGCGACTACGACCTGGCCGGCTTCTCCCTCGGCGCCGTGGAGCGGGGCGCGGTCCTGCCCCGGCTCGGCGAACAGCGCGCCGGCGACCTGATCATCGGCCTCGCTTCCTCTGGTCCACACTCCAACGGCTATTCCCTGGTCCGCAGGATCGTCGAGCATACCGGCCTGGACTGGAGCGCTGCCTCTCCCTTCTCGGACGACGAGACCCTGGCGTCAGCCCTGATGCGCCCGACCCGGATCTATGTTCGCCAGGTCCTGCCGCAGATCCGCGCGGGCCGGGTCAGCGCCTGTGCCCACATCACCGGCGGCGGACTGATCGAAAATCCGCCCCGGGTGATTGCCGAGGGTCTGACGGCGAGGTTCGACTGGAACGCCTGGACCCTGCCGCCGGTCTTCGCCTGGTTGCAGGCCGCAGGCGGCGTCAGCGACACGGAAATGCGCCGCACCTTCAACTGCGGCGTCGGCCTGATCCTGACGGTCCGGCCGGAGGATGCCGGCGATGTGCTGGCGGGCCTCATCGAGGCGGGCGAGGACGCCTTTGTCTGCGGCGAGCTGGCCGCCGTCTGACCTCAGACCCCGCGGAAGACTGCCGGGCGCTTCTGGTTGAAGGCAGCGACCCCCTCGCGGCGGTCCTCGGTGGTGAACAGCCGATTGTACTCGGACAACTCCAGTTCCATGGCCTCGGCCAGGGGCAGGACGGCACCTGTCCGAACGACCGCCTTGACGGCGCGGATCGACAGGGGTGCCTTGGAGGCGATCAGGACCGCCCGAGCGACCAGATCGGCCACCAGGGTCTCGTTTGGCCGCACGGCGTTGACCAGTCCGATGGACAGGGCCTCGGTGGCGTCGACGGGAAGCCCGCTCATCAACATTTCCGAGGCCCGGCGCTCGCCGACCGCCCGGGTCAGGAGTTGGGTCCCACCCAATCCCGGGATGATGCCCAGTCCGGCTTCGGGAAGACCCATGCGGGCGGACTCGCCGGCCCAGGCGAAGTCACAGGCCAGGGCCATCTCGGCCCCGCCGCCCATGGCGGCACCATTCACCGCCGCCAGGACGGGAAAAGGACAGTCCAGCTGGGCCCGGATCATGTCCTCGAACAGCCTGTGCTGATCGGCCCAGGCTGTGTCTGTCATGCCGTCGCGTTCCTTCAGGTCGGCGCCGGCGCAGAAGAAGCGCCCCTCCCCCGTCAGGACCACAGCGCGGACAGAGGCGTCTGTGGACAGTCGGGTCCAGAGGTCCAGGAGGTCCCGCCCCATGGCGGTGGACAGGGCATTGGCGGCCTCCGGGCGGTTC
>Ga0114973_10003632_pt1 | contig 10827 bp, 10 predicted proteins | sample M_140807_MF_Meta_FD_87025 | JGI IMG/M metagenome (GOLD analysis project Ga0114973, IMG submission 87025) | Freshwater microbial communities from Lake Montjoie, Canada to study carbon cycling - M_140807_MF_MetaG | ecosystem: Environmental > Aquatic > Freshwater > Lake | place: Lake Montjoie... | reverse complement strand
ATGCCGGTGCGTGTGCTCACCATGGGCACGGCACAAACCCCATCGCTTGACGCGGTGTTAGAGCTGTTGCAACGTGAAAAGGTGTTGCAACGTTTAAGGCTGCCTTAAATTTCAGTCTATAATTTCAGGCTCGACGCAAATCCCATGGGGGTATAGCTCAGCTGGGAGAGCGCTTGCATGGCATGCAAGAGGTCAGCGGTTCGATCCCGCTTACCTCCACCAAAAGGTCTCGTCGAGGAGCTTTCGTCCAGGTTTTGACCCTATCGTCTAGAGGCCTAGGACATCACCCTTTCACGGTGAGTACCGGGGTTCGAATCCCCGTAGGGTCGCCAAGTTTTGTAACACTTGGTTCCGTCGGCAACGGCAGAACAAAGTTGCAATGGAGTGGTAGTTCAGTTGGTTAGAATACCGGCCTGTCACGCCGGGGGTCGCGGGTTCGAGTCCCGTCCACTCCGCCAAAAATCCCTTGTAAATCAAGGACTTAAAAAAAGCCCGTTGCGCAAGCAACGGGCTTTTTTCTTGGTTCTTTGATTTCGGTTTGCACAAATTTGGCACAGAATTTCAGTCCTTCACAAGGTGTTCGGCACATTGTTGGCACAAGTGCTAAGTGGCCAATTAATCTAAGGGGTTTCTTGCCTAATTTCCTAGGTTCATGTAATCCTAAAACCGTTAGCTAATGCATTGCTTCAGCTTTAGCGGCCGTCATAGCCGCCTTTATCTAGCCTTTTAGCTTTTCTTGTTGATTATTAGGTAATCTCAAAATGCCCTGCTCTGCGTGCATTTTGAAATCATCTAGGGGTGCCCGCTCAGGCACCGTTTTCAACATGCAACCTTGCCGCCCACCTCGCCTATGACCTAGTTGGAAAAGGTGTAAAGCTCGTCAAATTAAATTGACTCTGTTGAGAAATGCGATCAAGCCACATCCACTCAACCAATGACCGCCCTTTAAAGAATTAAGCCTAACACCTCAGAATGAGGTGAGCAGTTTCAGAGTTTGCCCCATGCGCTGGGTAATCGGTCTGAAACAGAATGGTTCAGGACACAAACGCTAGGTGTTACTAAAAGGCGGATCGTGATCATCACAGGCCCCTTCCGATCTAAAAGCTTATGTAAAAGCAGCAGCGTTATGAGTCTTTTGTTTGATATGTTTGCTGCCAACCTGGTGCATTAGCCTCAACCTAATGGCAAACCCCGATGGGAGGACTCAAATCAAACTGTTACCTTAACATGCTTTATTTAGTGCGGTGTCCCTACGAATACTTGTTTTCAATCAAGGGTGTCCAAAAGTTCTCGCATCAGAGCTTCGTAAGTTAATGTGTTGCTTGCCGATTTTGCAATTTCGGTCTGGTCACGATTTGAATGTCGAGAGTCAGACTTATAGCCTTTTCCGCATTCGCGTGAAGGGCCGGTATGTATCAAGGCAAGCTAGTATTTTCTCAGTACATGGACTAACTGCCCATGATCACCTTTCGCAGTTGCGTGGCCAATCACGGGTGCGATCACAAGGCTATACCCTTCAATGACAGACTCTAATACGAACTTTGAGCAAATTAATACCGAAGTTCTGGTGATTGGGGCCGGGCCTGTAGGTTTGGCTTTGGCCGGTGACCTCGGATGGCGAGGTCGCCGCGTCTTGGTGATTGACAAAGGCAATGGTTCGATCTTCCAACCCAAAATGGATTTGGTGGGTATAAGAACTATGGAGTTTTGCAGGCGCTGGGGCATTGTGAAAGATGTGGAGTCCAGTGCTTATGACCGGGACTACCCACAAGATAATGTTTATCTCACGACCTTGCAGGGCTTTGAGTTAGGGCGTCAACCCATGCCGTCCATGCGGCAAGAGCAGCCTCCGCCCGAAAGCCCACAAAAACGCGAACGCTGCCCGCAGAATATGTTCGATCCCATCTTGCGTCAGTTTGCTGAACGTCAACAGGGTGTGCGTCTGGAATTTCAAACAGAATTTGATAGCTTTGTTGAGACAGATCAAGGCGTAACCGCTTTGGTGAAAGATGCTTTTACAGGCGTTTACAAGAAGATATATGCCCGTTTCTTGGTGGGGTGTGATGGCGCCAAAAGCCGGGTGCGTGAACAACTGCAAATTGCGATGAAGGGCAAGGGATTGCTCAGTTACACCACAAATATCATTTTTCGCTGCGTGCAATTCAATCGATTGCATGACAAGGCACCTGGTTACCGCTACATGTTTGTCGGGCCCACGGGAACTTGGGCCACGATTGTTGCCATCAACGGCAAAGACCTTTGGCGCATGTCCATCATTGGCAATGCCGATAACAAACGGACCTATTCCGAGACTGAGCTTCGTGATTTTGCGCATCAGGCATTGGGCCAGTCTTTTGAAATGGAGATTTTGAGCGTTCTGCCATGGCAGCGTGCCGAGTTGGTAGCTGACAGCTATGGCGACGGCCGCGTCTTCATCTGCGGTGATGCTTGTCATTTGACGTCGCCCACCGGAGGCTTGGGTATGAACACGGGCATTGGCGACGCGGTGGATTTGTCTTGGAAATTGGCAGCTCAACTGGAAGGCTGGGGGGGGCCGCAATTGCTAACCTCTTATGGCATAGAACGCCGGCCGGTGGCGGTGCGCATCACGCGCTTTTCAACAAGTAACCTGGAAACCATGAAGCAAGTCCCCAGCAGTCCCCTAATTGCGCAGGACTCTGCAGAGGGTCAAGTTGTGCGTGAGCAGGTAGGGCGCGCCATGACCGAGGGGCTCAAAAAAGAATGGTTTTCGTTAAATATGCATTTGGGGAATCGCTATTTAGGTTCACCCATCAACATCGATTCAGAGCCGCAAGATCAAGAGCGAGTACAGGCCGAATTTGATGATGCCGTTAATTATCGCCCTTCCACACGTGTGGGGTGCCGCGCCCCGCACGTTTGGCTGTCAGATGGGCAATCAACTTTGGATTTTTTCGGCCGAGGGTTTGTCTTGGTGGCGCCAGACAACGAAAAAAACCACAATCTGACTGAAGCTGCTCTGCAATTGGGCTTGCCCTTACAACAGATTTGTTTTCATGACGAAGAGGCACAGCGTATGTATGAAAAGAAATTTGTCTTGGTCCGACCCGATGGCCATGTGGCTTGGCGTAGTGATTCGCTGCCTCATGACTTGAGTGCTTGGCTTCTAGTCATTGCGGGACACGGGCAGGTTAAACAGAGCCTCAACCTTGGGAAGGCACAAGGGGGTTATCAATGAGCCGATCCTTAATCTCCACCTCGTTTCGGTGTTGTTTGGTTTTGGTTGTAGCGGCACCAAGTTGGTTGTTTGCACAAGTAGGTGCGCAAGGGACTTCGGCCTACCCCAGTCGAACTGTGAAAATCATTGCACCTTATGCCCCCGGCGGCTCGGTGGATGCCTTGGCGCGGGAGTTTGCTCTGGCTTACACCACAGCACTGGGTAAGTCTTTTATTGTGGAGAATCGCGCTGGCGCAGGTGGCAATGTGGGTTTAGGCATTTTGGCCAGAGCTCCAGGCGATGGCTACACATTGGGTCTGGGCGCGGCAAACATGTTGGCGACCAACCGTTTTTTATATACCAATTTACCGTTTGACACGTTAACGGATTTTGTGCCGATTGCATTCATAGGTCGCGTCCCTTTTATTTTGGTGGCGCATCCCAGCGTGCCTGCAGATAATTTGAAAGATCTGATTGCTGCGATGAAGTCCAACAAAATGGATTTCAATTACGGCTCTTCAGGTATCGGAAATACGGCGCATCTTTTTGGAGAATTATTCAAAAACAAGGCGGGTGTAGAGATGGTGCATGTGCCTTTCAAATCCAGTGGTGAGGCCACTCAAGAGGTGGTGGCTGGGCGTTTGCAATTGCAATTTGGCACGCCAGTGGAGTTGTTGCCGCAAATTGCCAGGGGCGCTGTCAAAGCTATCGCAATCGCAGGCCCCAAGCGCTTGAACTTGTTGCCTTCGACACCCACAATGGCTGAAATGGGCATGGCGGGTTTTGAGTCGCCAACATGGTTTTGCATGATCGCGCCCAAAGGGACACCGAAGGAGGTGATTGCTTTGTTGAATGAGGAAACTAGAAAAGCCATTGCGCAACCGGCATTGCGTACGCGCCTTGATCAAGCCGGTGTTGAGCCCCAATTGATGTCGCCCGAGCAGATCAAAAATTTCTTGCTGGAGGAAATAGCCAAATGGGAAGTTATTGTCAAACAATCTGGCGCGAAGTTAAATTGATCATGGTGCACTTAAAACGTCTGTTTTGTCTGACTTTTCTCTGTTGTATTGGGTCCTTTTTGCATGCGCAAAGCTATCCAACTAAGGTTGTGAAAGTCATCGTGCCTTCAGGGACAAGTGGCACCATGGATTTGCTTGGGCGTGAATTTGCCTTGGCTTTCAACACTCAATTGGGCAAACCTTTTATTGTCGAAAACAAAGCAGGTGCTGGTGGCAACATTGGCATGGGTATTTTGGCCAATGCTCCGGCGGACGGCTACACCATTGGTTTGGGCGCAGCCAATGCGCTGGCGGCCAATCCCTTCCTGTATGCCTCAGTGCCGTTTGATACGCAAAAAGACTTTGCGCCGGTTGCTTTCATTGGGCGCATGCAATTTGTACTTGTGGCGCAGCAATCGGTGCCTGCCGACAACTTGAAAGATTTAATTGCTCTGATGAAGAGCAAAAAAATGAATTTCAATTTCGGCTCATCAGGAATTGGCAATACAGCCCATCTGTTTGGCGAGTTGCTCAAGCAGCGGGCTGGCGTGGAAATGGAGCACATCCCTTTCAAGTCCAGCGGAGAAGCCATTCAGGAATTGGTGGCGGGCCGTATTCAATTGCAATTTGCCTCTCCTGCCGAGGTGATGTCGTACATCAAGCGTGGCGTGCTCAAGCCCATCGCCATTGCGGCAGGTAACCGTGTGGAATCCTTGCCTCAAACCCCAACGCTTTCAGAGTTCGGATTTGCAGGCTTTGAGTCGCCGACCTGGTTTGGCATTTTCGCTCCTGCCGGAACGCCTAAAGAGATCATCACTTTGTTGAACCAAGAGGCTAGAGTGGCTACACAACAAGTTAGCATGAAAACCCGTTTAGCCCAAGCGGGTGTAGAGCCCGCCTACATGACGCCGGATCAACTTCGAAGCTTCATTGCCGAGGAGATGAAGCGTTGGGAAGCCATCGTCAAGCAATCCGGCGCACGTTTGAATTAGGAATGCCATGAGTCAAGTCTCCCAAGTTATCGCGCAGTTGGTCGCCGCGAATCGGATTCTCGCCAACCAAGGCATTGTGGATGCTTACGGACACGTCAGCATGCGGCATCCTGAAAATCCAAACCGCTATTTTTTATCCCGGTCCTTGAGTCCTGAGCTTGTGACAGCCAAAGATATTCTGGAGTTTCACCTGGACGGTGAGCCCGTTCATCCGGGCGGCCCCCAGCCCTATCTGGAACGCTTCATTCATGGGGGTGTGTATGAAAAACGCCCCGAAGTTCAAGCGGTTGTGCACAGCCATGCAGATGCGGTCTTACCCTTCACCATTTCCGATGTGCCCTTGGTGCCGGTGATCCATACGGCCAGTGATATGGGTTTGCAGATTCCGGTGTGGGACATACGGGACAAATTTGGCGATACCAACATGCTGGTCGTCGACATGGCGCAAGGCCGTGACATGGCCGCTGGTCTGGCCGACCACCGCGTGGTATTGATGCGCGGTCATGGTTTCACGGCCACAGGTCGTTCCTTGGTTGAAGTGGTCAAGACCTCGGTGTATTTGCCCCGCAACGCGACTATTCAAATGCAGGCCCGTATGCTGGGTGGCAGTGTCAAGGCTTTGACGTCAGGCGAGATCGCCATTCGCGCGCAGGTCTCACCCTCGGCGACGCAAATGTGGCGTGCCTGGGAGTACTGGTGCCAATTGGCCGGTACGGATCCTGGCCCAGCGCCCGAGCGTTAATGCCTTGGATTTAAACGAGAAGACGATGAACATTCCTTTGACATTCGCTTCAGGTTTGTACGATCGCATGCAGCCTTTGTACACCGGCGAGGTGCGTCCTGAAGGTGTTGACTTGAACTTTCTGGCCATCGAAGCACCGCGTGTGATTTTTGACAACATGGCGCGCAACCAGGCGTATGACTTGGCCGAGATGTCGAGCTCCGAATTCATCACCCGACTCAGTGCCGGGGTCTCCCCTTTTGTCGCTTTGCCAGTCTTTCCGTCGCGCGTATTCCGCCATGGTTTCATCAGCATCAACCGCCAAGCGGGTATTCGCTCGCCCAAGGACTTGGAAGGTAAACGCATTGGCGTTCCGTTGTACACCATGACAGCCGCGATCTGGATACGTGGACATTTGGTACATGACTACGGTGTGGACCTGTCCCGAGTGCAATGGGTAGAAGGTTCGATCAACAGCCCGACCAGCCACGGAGAGCCCACGGTCTTGCCGATGTTGCGATCCGTACCTGTAGAGCGCAACCAATCTGGTATGTCTTTGAGTCAGTTGCTCGACGAGGGCTTGATTGACGCCATCATTGGCACCACTTTACCTGATGCCCGCAAACATAATCCTGATATTGTGCGTTTGTTTCCGAATTTTCGGGAGGTTGAAAAAGACTATTACAAGCGCACCGGTATTTTCCCGATCATGCATTTGCTGGCACTCAAACGAGAGATCTACGAGAAGCATCCGCACATCGGGCCTGCTTTATTTAAAGCGTTTTGCGAGTCCAAAGCCATTGCACTCAAGCGTATGCGCAACTTGGCTGCATTGCGCTACATGCTGCCCTGGCTGGGCGATGACCTGGATGAGCTGGACGAGGTTTTTGGTGACGATCCCTGGCCTTACGGCATAGAGGCTAACCGTGTGAATTTGAACACCATGATGCAGTACATGGTGGAGCAGGGCATCTTGAAATCATTGATGCCCGTTGAATCTTTGTTTGTTCCTGTTTGATGTTGGAGATAGAGCGATGAAAGTTTTTCAATTCAACGGTGGTCGCATTGGTGTGACCGTCGGTGTCCAGTCGTATGACTTAACCGAGGCTTTGCATTTGGACACCCAGTCTTGGCCGCCTGTGCAAATGGTGCAGTTCATTGCGAATATCGACCACAACATGCCTGGGATATTGACCCATGCCTTGACGAAAAAAATCGATGTGACAACGGTGCGCCTCGATGTACCGATTTCTTGGCCCAATAAGTTACTGGCCTTTCCAGTCAACTACCTTGCCCACGGTGTAGAGATGAAATCGGTCAACCGGGCCGATCTGAATGGTTTCTTCTTAAAAGCCAATTCCTCTTTGTCTGGCCCCAATGATGCGATCGTGTTGCCCGATTGTCCTGGCCGAGAAATTCACCACGAATGTGAATTGGGCATCGTGATTGGCAAGGGCGGACGCCATATTTCTCGTGAAGACGCTTATAACCATGTGTTTGGTTATGCTTGTCTTATTGATATGGTCGTGCGCGGCAAAGAAGAGCGTGTGATGCGTAAGTCCTACGATACGTTTACCCCCTTCGGGCCTTGGATCACTACGTCTGACGAAGTGCCAGATCCTGCTAACCTGCAGACTCGGTTGTGGGTGAACGATCAACTGCGACAAGATGCCAACACCAAAGACTTGATTGTGGACATTCCTGGCATGATCGAGCTGTGCTCTAAGGTCGCCACCTTGTACCCCGGCGACATCATTGCGGCAGGAACGCCTGCTGGTGTCGGACCTGTGCAGCAAGGTGATCGGGTGCGCATTGAAATCGAGCATGTCGGTGAGATGACGTTGACCGTAGAGTAAACGGAATACTGCCATGACAGATTCAAGCGCAATTCCTTTTGACACAGCGCAAGACCTTGCGGCTCTTCATGGACTGCTCGAACAAGTTAAGATGAAAAATGGCTGGGCCAAAACCACGCCATCTTTGTACTCTGAACCCAAACCTCACTTTGTACCCGCGCATTGGAAATACACCGATGCACGGTCAGCATTGCATGCGGCCGGCCGCTTGGTCGGTACAGACAAAGCCGAACGGCGTAACCTGATCCTAGCTAACCCGATTGAGGGCAACGACTATGCCACCGTAGCGTCTTTGGTGGGGGCCTATCAAATGGTCAAGGCTGGTGAAGTGGCCCGCAGCCACAGGCACACGCCCAATGCCATGCGCATAATTTTGGAGGGCGGCCCCAAGGCATACACCATAGTTGATGGCCACAGCATTCCCATGTTGCCGGGCGATGTGTTGCTCACACCAAACGGGTGTTACCACGGTCATGACAATCAAAGCGCTGCTGAGGCTTATTGGATCGATGTTCTTGACGTGCCCTTGGTGCAGTACTTGGGACCGATGTTTTTCGAAGTCCACCCTGACCGGACGCAAGTGAGCACCCAGGTCAACCCAGATTCGCCGATGCGCTTTGCTTTCGCCGATTATTTGCCGCGTTTGATGGCCTCTCCCGAAGCGGCTGCTGGTGTCAAAAGCCTGGTGCTGGGCCCCGCCGCATTAACGACCTTTGACCGCACGGTAGTTCATATCCAGGCGCAATCCGAGTGGTCTCGTCCTGCCGCGACGCCCAATGAGATTTGGGTCGTTTTGCGCGGGAACGGTCATACGCAAATACAAGATCAGCGCTTTGAATGGCAAGCGGGTGATCTCATGGCCATTCCTTATTGGCATGCCCATGTGCACAGCGCCAGCACAGACAGCATCTTGCTTCGCATGTCCGATGCGCCCTTGATGCAATTTCTGGGTTGGAACCGAACCGGCCGCGGTTTTCCTTCTTGAATTTGTTCAACGTCAACTTGGAGCCCCACATGCATCAAATCGTTCAACGTTTATTCGTTTCATTGGTTCTCTTCTTCCCTTATTTGCTATGGGCGCAGAACTACCCTGAGCGCCCCGTACGTGTGGTCGTGAGTTATTCCGCGGGCGCAACCAATGACATAGTTGCGCGAGCGGTTGCCCAGCGTTTGAGTGTGGCGTTCAAGCAAAACTTTTTTGTGGAAAATAGGGTGGGTGGCAACGGTACCATTGGCTCAGGTTTTGTGGCCAAGGAGCCCGCAGATGGGTATAACTTGCTTTTGGGTAATACCAGTATTTTGGGTATACATCCCAGCCTCTTTGCTTCCTTGCCTTATGACCCGGTCAAAGACTTTCAAGCCGTGTCCATTCTTGCGGAGTCTCCCACTGTCTTGGTGGTTAATGCCGCGATGCCGGTTCTCACGGTGAAAGAGTTGGTGGCCTTTTCTAAAGCCAACCCCAAATCGGTAGCCTATGGTTCTCCAGGCACGGGTACACCATTCCATTTATCTGGAGAGTTGTTTAACAGCCAAACCGGCACATCCATGTTGCATGTGCCTTACAAAGGGGCAGCGCCTGCGGTCGTAGATTTGTTGGGTGGCCAGATCCAGGTCATGTTCGATAACCTGCCTAATGTGTTGAACCATATTCGTAGTGGTAAATTGCGTGCGTTGGCCGTGACATCAGATGCGCGATTGAGTCAGTTGCCCGATGTGCCCACCATGGCTGAGGCGGGCTTTGCAGGCGCAGAGTCTTCTTCATTTTTTGCTTTTGTGGTGGCCAAAGGGACACCAGCAGCCATTGTTCAAACCTTGAGTGCAAAAATTGCCGAAATCATGCGCGAGCCGGCCATCAAGGTGCAGTTAGCAGATTTGGGCGCAATTCCGATTGGCAATACGCCAGCGCAAGCCTCGCTGTATTTGAATGAGCAGGTGCTTAAGTGGACCAAGGTGGTCAAGGCCTCTGGTGCCAAAGCCGATTTGTAGAAGTCGCTAGAACCTCTTCATCCTATATCTCCTATAGCGCTCTTAGGCTTTTGCTGATATTGCTCAGCATCAGCATCAGCATCATCCCAAGTCATTCGCTTGGCGAGTCCAGTACGGTGCGCGCCACTTTCTCTAGCCTTTTAAGAGGGTCTAATTCGCCAAGAAGCTCCATCTTTACAACTGTGCTCATCGGTATGGCCTCGACGTAACGATTGGCTAACCAGCCGCATTGGTCCAGGTGATACGGTGGAAAAATGGGTAACTTGTCGATAACGCCTTGTTGCTGAGCCGAGGCAATCACTTTGCCCAGTCGGTTAGCCAATGCTTGAAACGACTGAGGCACCTCTACCTCTGGGTCTTGCGGCAAATAATTAACGCGCCCTTGCCACACGCCGTAAGGGCCGGGGAGGACCTCAGTCAACTCAAAGCGCAGGCCGCCCTGGCACGCAATTCGAAAGAAATTAGGTTGCACCTGATCCATTTCGCGGATATTTGCCATGCAGCCTAATGGGTGGAGCAATGGCGCCTCACCTGGCACCTGAACTTCGCTGCCTTCTTTAATCCACGCCACGCCAAAGGGCAGTTGCTGTTGATGACAACGTTTGATGAGGTCGAGGTACCGAACCTCAAAAATTTGCAGCTGCAACATCCCATCGGGGAAAAGTCCGTGAGAGAGAGGGAATAGGGGAATGTTGTCGCTCACAGTTAAAGCCCCTTAGGTTGTTTAACCCTTTGGTCGTTTAAGTTCGGCAGTAGTAAGCAAGTGCCTGAACTAACGCGGTTAAATGGGCATCAGAACAAAAACCCCACCGACATCACTTCTTCAAGCATCCAAATCTCTTGATTCGCCGTGCCTTTGTAGACAGGCACGCCTCTCAAAGAGCCGTAGGCGCCTTTGGCAGTCAATTCGAGGAAGGTGTTTTTAAACATGAAATAACGGAAACCCACTTCCACCCCCACAGTCCAACCGTTCAACTGCCACCAGTCACCGCTCGAGCAACAGATGTTTTTGTTTTTAGGACCCACCTGGGTCATATCGCCATCAATGGTCACATCGGCATGTGGCAACAAGATTCCT
>Ga0114973_10003630_pt1 | contig 10830 bp, 11 predicted proteins | sample M_140807_MF_Meta_FD_87025 | JGI IMG/M metagenome (GOLD analysis project Ga0114973, IMG submission 87025) | Freshwater microbial communities from Lake Montjoie, Canada to study carbon cycling - M_140807_MF_MetaG | ecosystem: Environmental > Aquatic > Freshwater > Lake | place: Lake Montjoie... | reverse complement strand
GTATTGTCAAATACCTAACTTCTGTATTTAATAATATAATAAATAATATTTTATTATTGTATGAAAAAAACTACAATAATCTATATAATTATTATTATATTTATGATATATTTACTATTAAATTTATCATTATTTAATGAAAAATATACTCAAACTGCTGTTCCAGAACCAAATATTTATTTACCATTAACAAATTATGATCATACTCTTAAAACAGTTGATATTAATAAAAATTCAGTTATTATAAATGAATTATCTAAATTAGATTTTGATACAAATAAAGGAGTATTATTTAATGGATCTGATAATAAATATATAATGACATCAGATTTATCAGGAAATTATACAATTTGTTTTAATATATATGTTACTAATATTATGCCAAATACATTTATATTTAACCACGGTCAAACATATAATTCTAAATGGGGAAATGGTATAGGACTTTTTATTACAATTAATAATGCATATAGTCTTGGTTTAGGTATATATGATCCTATATTATATAATGGTACAGGAGTTAATGGTTCTATTTCATTATTAAATAAATGGAATTTTATATGTATAACAGTATCATCATCAGATGGATGGATGAGTTCATCATTATGGATAAATGGTGTTGAATATAATAAAGAAGGTTCTAATAAAGGATGGGCATCTGGTAATTTTATTTTAGGTGGACAATTAAATAATGGAAAATCATTTACTGGATATATGCGTGATTTTATGACATTTTCATCTACATTATCAAAAGATCAAATTAATTCATTAAACGCTGTTGCCCAGATAACACCCAGTTTAAAAAATATGCTTTCATATAAGATATCTAGTATCTCACCTAGTATCTCACCTAGTATCTCACCTAGTATCTCACCTAATATAGAAAAATATGTAGTAAAAATACCATCTAATATCATTAATAGTATAATAACTTTTAATGCTAATATACCAATGATAAATTCAAATAATAATATAGATAATTATACAAATTATATTAATATAATGAATCCTATAAACTTAATGGATAATGAATTAAATATTAATGGAATGATTGTTAATTTATATGATTTAAGCATTTATAATAAAAAACAAAAAGTAGTTATTACTTTTAATAATTCATTAAATAGTTCTAAATTATATGCAATATTTGAGAATAGTCATTCATTAAAAAATTATACTTCAACAATGGTTTCATCATCATCTAAATTTAAATTATCAATAGATCAAATTAATAATTTATCATCAACAATACAATATGCTAATATTATATTTTCAGATTCAACGATTGATTTATATGATACATTATCAGATTCAAATAAAATAACATTTGCAATAAATCCATTTACAATAACACCAAACTATACTAATCCATCACAATTTATAATACAAGATAATATAAATCTTTGGAATAATTATCTAGAATCTATCGATCTAAAATTAACATATATTAATAATATATTAACATGTCAAATAGATAATAAAATTGTATTAATAAATTATACATCATTAAAACCAATAATACTATCATATAATAAAATAATAATAAATAAATTTATTTCAGTTGGAAATGGAATATTTATAGTTGATCCTACAACAATACCAACAATACCAATATCGTCATATGAATTACCAAATTTTATATTAAAAAATGTAACCTTATCATCTCCAGATATATCAACTCCTTTATCATTTTTAGATATTTCAATAACACCAATATATCAATAAAATAATATATATATATTATTTTATTTTTATAATATAATAGTATAATGTCAAAATTTAGTCCAACATTTAGTCCTACAGGTGGATCAACATTTAATCAAATATCTTCATTTCCAATTATTAAATCATTATTATATAATAATTTATTTGAAGTAAGTTCAAAAAATAAAATTATTATAGATTATTCAACTATACGTATATCAGATTATAAATCAACATTACCATATTCAATGAAAATAGAAGGAGATATATATTTTGTATATGATATTTCAATACCAATTACACCATATTTATTTTGTAATTCAACTACATTTAAGATATCAAACATATCAGTAACAAATATTAAATATCCTGGAACAAATACAAATATGTATTATTTTAAATTATCAATAAATCAAGTAATACCATTAAAAACTATTATATCATATTTTTCAAATATACGTATTTATTTATCAGATCCAACTCCAGAAATGATAGCTAATCCAAATCTTGAAAATACAATTCTAATTGATTCATTTACATATACAACAATTAAACCGTTTGGATTTCCTAAATTAATTATACCACAACCCACATTTTTATCAAGATATAGTACAAGTTCTACTGATGGAATTACAATTTTAAGTGAAACATTTACAGGATTTGATATATTTGGTCAATTTAATTTAAGTAAAATTAATGAATTTGGATTAAATAAAAATGATATATATAAAATAATTTACATGAATAATAGTACTGTTAATAATTCTTTAGTTTCTAAATATTATGATACATCAATATGGACAGATAGATATGTAACACCTATGTTATCAGATTCATCATTAAAAAATCAATCAGTTACAATGATGTATGATATATTATATAATGAAAAATTTATAAATTTTACTAAAGATAATAAAATTTTAGCGGCACCATATAAATATTCATTTATTAATTATCAATATAAAATGATTCCATCACTAATATTAAATATATTACAAAATGGATTTGATGTATCATCTGAACCATATAATTGTTTATTAGATCATGATGAATCAACAATTAAAAGTTTAAAAGAAAAACCACCTACACCAATAACAGAATTAAATCACACTGAGATATATGTAGGTCTAACATATTGTAATCCAATAGTATTTGATTTAATAATAGCACAAGTTAAAGCATGGCCAAAAAATGCATTTGAGTTTAATGTTGCATTTTTTTCATATATAACATATTTAATGTATAATGAAATAAATAAAAATTCATTGTATAATAAAGTACCATCTACGTCTAAAACATCAAATGCTTCGAATAAAATTAAAATTTTTAAAATAACAACACCGTATAGAATGAATTCTCCATTTATATATAGAGTTGATATAACAACATTTTTATTATATTTAAAAAATGCTGCAACAAAAGCAAAATTGGAAAATTATAAAAAGTTAACATCTACATTATCAATTGATTTACCTACTGCATTATTAATAGCATATTACGATAAAAATCCACAATCAATACCCGATAAAAATGCAGAATTAACACCACAAGCATTATTAAATAGTTACTATGCAAATCAACCAGTATTATCTGGTGCAACAGTACCTACAGTAGGTATTACTGCTGATGTTTCAGTAAAAAATGTAATAGAAAGATTTGATAATATTAACATTAATCAAGAATTAAATAATAAATATTATAATAATGATAATAATAAAATTAATAATCAATATGTAAAATATGCATTATTTTAATGAAATAAAGAAAACTCATATAAATTAATAGTATAAAAATATATTTTATACTATTAATTTAATAAGTAAAATATGCCAGAAATAAATGAAGTACGACGATATGCTGATTTTTTATCTTTACATTTAAAAAATAAAGAAATTACAGAAATTAGTATATTAAATGGTCGTTATAAAAAACATGGACCTTTTGAATTATACAATGAATTAAAAAAAAATCTGCCTATTAAACTATTAGATGTAAAAACAAAAGGTAAATTTTTGTATATGAAATTTGATAATAATTATTATATTTTTAGTACACTTGGACTATCAGGAGGATGGGTATATTTAGATAACAAGAGAAATAAGTATAGTTGGCCAACTATATTAGAATACATAGGAAAAGAAAGTATGGATTCGTATATGAAAACTGCATTAAATCATTTAAATATAGAATTTAAAACTAAAGAAGGATCAATATATTTTTATGATACATTATCATTTGGTACATTAAAAGTAATTAATGATGAAAAAGAATTAAATAAAAAATTAAATACAATTGGTCCTGATATTATGGATGAAACAACAACATTTAATTTATTTAAAGAAAGAATATTAAAAAAACCAACACAAGAAATTGGGATTGTATTAATGAATCAAAAAATAATATCTGGAATTGGTAATTATTTACGAGCAGATATTTTATGGTTATGTAAAATATCTCCATTTAGGAAAGTAAATAAAATATCAGAGCATGAGTTTAAATTAATATATCATAATACAAAAGTATTAACATGGGGAGATTATGATAAAAAATATGCAATAAAACATAAAATAATATTTAAAAAAGATAAATTACCTTCTGATTATAAAAGAGATTTTTTTGTATATTATGAAGATACAGATATTTATGGTAATAAAATAACAAAAGAAGAATTATATGAAGGTAGTCAAAAACGATTTATATATTGGGTAAAAGGATATCAAATTTAAAATTTAAATTTTAAATTTAGTTATTACACAATTATCTATATTATTAATATTAAAACTAATATCATTATAATGTGAATATATAGCATTAATATTTAATATTAGAATAATACCCAATGAACCAAGTAAAGGCCATAATCCAGATGCTATTTTACATAAGATATCATTTTGTGTTTCTCTAAAAATATTAGCATAATATGCTAGACACAATAATAAAAATACACATATTAATTCTATTATTCTAAAGTTTATAGTATTATAATTTCTTGATATAAATCCCACTTCATAAACTAGCAAACATGAACTTAGAATAATACTCATAATGTTTGTAATAAATAATATTCTCTTTTGATTATTAGATAATTGACTATTATCTGTTTGATATGTAGTAATAGAACATAGTTTAATATATATTATAATTAATATTAATATTAATCCTGTAATTAAAATATCATAATTATTTCTAATTATATCCATAATATGTAAATATATATTTATTTAATATAATTACATATTATTCACATATTAAATTGGTGGTGGAATAGTTATAGAAGATGAAAGTATAATTGAGATTGGTGAAATAAATGGACGCAATGAATATGAAATTTGTTCTATTGAATAATTTTTTATAAATACTGGTAAATAATATAATCCTAATATGAGTATTGCTAAAATAATCTGAATAATTCTAACATATATATTTTTACCATAATTTGGTATAATATATTTTAATTCAATTACAATTATTAATATACCAATAATTAAACCAAAAATACTAATAAAATAATTATATAATTTATCATTATATGTAATATCTATTGGTTTAGTAATATTATAATTCTTAAACTGAGTTATTTGACATAAACTTCCAAAAGAACATAGAAAAATATAAATTATAATAAATATTAAAGTTGTAAAAAATAAAATAAAATCATTTATTTTCATTATTATAAGAAATGATAATTAATATTTATGAAATTTAGAAATTATTTTATTTTGAAATTCAATCAAATCTGGAGATATATTATTTAAATATGTATATAATGTATTTAAACACATTATTGCAATAATAGTTAACGCTGATATAAGTGGCCATAGACCAGATGCAATTTTACATAAAAAGTCATTTTCATTTTCTCTAAATATATGACCATAATATGCAGTTAGAATTAATAATAATACAATTATTAATTGTATTGATCGAAAAGGGATATTTGTTGAAAAATTTACAGATATATACATTGATTCAAATGTAATTAATAAAATACATAATATATATCCAAATATATTAGTAACAAATAATATATTTTTTTCATCATTGGTTAATTTTTCATTATCAGATTCATATTTTGTAATTATGCATAATTTAATATATATAATACAAATACTAATTATTATAAATAAAAAAAGTATATTCATAATATAGATTAACAAATTTTTAAATTATTAAAATAATAATAATGATGAAAAACATGATGAAAACATAATTGATATACCCATTATTAATGGTTTAAAAATACTAGATAATTTATTATATTCATTATTTTTAAATTCATTTGGAAAATAAATTAATATTAAGATAATAAATGCAATTAATAATTGTGTGCATCTTATATATATATCTGAATTAAAATTATGTGTTATATAGTTTAATTCATATGTAATTATAAATAGAGTTAATATTGTTGCAATTATATCAATATAAAAATTATTAATTTTATTATCATATGAATCATTATTAATTTTAGATACTTTAAATTTATTAATTTGATTTGGAATATTAATTTCTGTATTACTACATAATATAAAATATATTATTAGTAAAATAATTATAATAATACCAAAAATTAATTCAAATAATTTCATTATTATAGTAAAATAAATAATATTAGGGATAAAGATATAAATATTTTGATTACTATACAAATGAAAATTGCATTAGTTACAGGTGGTAGTACTGGAATTGGAAAAGAAATTGTATTATCATTGTTAAAAAATAATTATAAAGTAGCAGTAACGAGTAGAAGTATGGATAAATTACTTTTTAATTTTTCTGGAATAAGTATGGAACATTTACATTTTATTGAAACTGATGTGATGCAAATAGATAAATATCAAGATGTAGTGTATTCAGTTGTAGAACATTTTGGATATATTGATTTATTAGTCAATAATGTAGGAGGTGGTAAATTAGGTGAAACAATTGATAAAACAACAATAGAACAATGGAATGAAATGATAACATTAAATTTATCTTCTGCATATTTTATGAGTCAAGCTGTATTAAAATGTATGGTTAATGGTGGTTGTATTATTAATTTTTCATCTATTTTAGCATCACGACCTGTTAATGGATTTGGACCATATTCAATTGCAAAAGCAGGTATAGAAATGATGACAAAAACACTTGCATTAGAATTAGCACCTAAACAAATTAGAGTATTATGTATTGCACCTGCAACTATTCAAACAAATTTTCATACAGGAGCAGGTATGAGTCAAGATGCTGCTGATAAATATTACACTGCATCTTGCGGTACGCACCCAATTGGTCGTATTGGTCAACCAAATGATATTTCAGAATTAGTAGTATTTTTAGCGGATAATACAAAAGCAGGATTTATGACAGGTTCAGTTATTTCAGTAGATGGTGGTAGAATGTTAACATCATCTACTGCTAAACTAAATTAAATTAAATTAATTAAATTTAAATTTAATTTATATATATAAAATATATAGTCATATGTCTAATGTAGATTCGATACTTTCAAAGTTAGGTTATCCATCTATGCCTAAAGATGGTTCATCAATTATATCTAACGTAGTTTCAATATCAAAATTAGATATAAATTCTCCATCTATGTCTAATAGAAATAATCAATTAATGGAAAATATAGAATCTTCATTTGCTCCATCAATTAGTGAAGATTCCCCTAGTGTTATGAACAGTGTCCAGTTATGTTTAGTTGATTTTAATGTTTCTCCACTAAATATAGGTGGTAATCCAGGTGTTGATGGCGATATGACTGCATTAATTAATAAACCATATACTTTAATAGTTGGTAAATTAAATGGTACTTTACAACCTAACTCAATATTAACAGTAAATGGAAGTGATGGAACATCATATACGATTAATAAATCAATTACTAATCCTCCTAATTCTAATGAGAATTCATATAATATTGTTTTACTTGGAGAAGTTAATGTATCTAGCAGTGTAGAACAACTTGTAACATATACTGTAAGTAATAATGGTCAATCAGATAGTTCAAATCCTACATTTAAAATGAAGTGGGTTTCATCTTTACCACCAGAAAAATTAGTAACAAATCCTAAATGTCCGATCGGTACTTGGTCTAAGATAGACATAACTTTTACTTTAAATGAATTTTTTAATCCAGAGAATAGAATTCCTTCACCTGCAATTGCTGCGTATAATGAAATGACTAATCAAAAAATAAATAGATTTATAGGTATTAGAAATACATTAGAAAATTGGGGTAAATTTTATTTATTCTTAAGTACACTTACTCATGGATATTCATATAATAGATTATGTAATATATCATTAACTCCTGATTTTACACCTAGTACAATTTCTCCAACTTCTATATTAAAACTATCTTTTGTTATATCTGATATTAATCTTGAAACAGAATTAGAACTAAAGAATTTTGAGTCTTATTTACCAAATAATAAAATATCTCATAAATGTATTGGAGATTGGTTGAAAGCAAATTTTAAAACTATAAGTGATCTTATATACATAAATAAAACAAATCCAAATCAACAATTAGTAATGTCTGTTCCTGCATCTTGTAAGATTGAAAATTTTAGTATTGATGTAAATGAAGTTACAATTAGTCCACCTAGTCCACCTATTACTCCTAGTTCATCTAGTTCTAGTTCTAATAATAATTTAATGTATGTTATTATTGCTGTAGTTATATTAGGATTATATTTCATGTTTAGACCTAAAAGTTATTAAAAAATTTAATTATATTATATAATTAAATTTTTTAAATATAAAAATATCCTCCAGATGATGTTAAATCAACTAATGAATTTTCATCGGAATTATCATCTTTAAAATATACTACGCCAATAATGATTAGTATTAAAATAATTATAATTATAATTCCTATACCGATAGGTGTCATAAAAAATGAAGTATTCTCATTTTTTGATTTATTATTTGATTCAATTATTAAATCATTTAATAATTTATTTGTTGCTTCATATGTTGATCCATTTGTTGATTCATTTGTTGATTCATTTGTTGATTCATTTGTTGATCCATTTGTTGATCCATTTGTTGATCCATTTGTTGATCCATTTGTTGATCCATTTGTTGATCCATTTGTTGATCCATTAATTGGATTATTCGTATTTAATTTTTCAGTGTTTCTACAATCATATTGAAATACATTTTTAGGAATTGTATCTATATTTTGTGCAACGTATGATATACATAAAGTTGATATATCATAATCATATAATAGATAAAATATGTATAATAAACTATAAAAATCAGACCATGTTTTTAATTTTGTTTTATCTAATAATTTTAAAGAATCTTTTTCAGGATTCTTTGCTAATATTATCATTTTTTGAAGTGTTATTTTATGGGGTGGTAAATTTGGATCAATTTCAGATGATATATCTAGAGAATTTACTGATGCATTATATAATAATTCATAATCAGTTATTAATGGAATTGAAATATTATATTTATTAATTGCAAATATTAATGATGTAAGTGATAGAAATAGTCCAAGTATTTCATTAAATAATAAATCTGAAAGTGTAACATTTGGAAAAAGAAATATATATTTACTATCTTTACTCATTACTAATATTTGTGCTGGATTATTAATTGAAATTAAATTATAAGATTTTTTATTTTCTATAGCGAATAAGGTTACTTTCTTTGTAGTATTCACTTTTTTTGGATTTAACACTAAAGTACTATCTGTAGATTGTACTTCATCTTGAATTGTTATTAAATCACCTGTACACATCCCATTTGAATCTATTGTATATCCATCATCTATATATCCACATAGTTGTAATTTTGGATTACTAATTCTAAATGGTCTAGATATTTCATATTGAATATTATCTTGTGGTTTAACTCCAGATACTAAATATGATAAATCTTTTAATATTCCTGCCATATAATTAAATTTGAAAAATAATATTAAATTTAAAAATAATAATATCCACCTCTACGCCTTAATTTTTTTTTTGAAGATGACATCATTACAACAGTAATAATTATAGCAATTATACATAAACAACAACAACATATACAAATACCAATATATGTTAAATTATTACCACTTGTAAATGACGTTAAATTTACACTTTTTGGATTTCTACAATCAAATTCACTTAAATTTTTTGGTATTTTTGATATATCAGTTGTACTAAATGATATACAGTTATCTGATAACTCTTTTCCGTATATTTTAGAAAATACAGTGGATATCGCAGTAATATTTTTCAAAAAATTTGGCGAGTAAGCTTTATTCATTTCTTCAGTTGGATTAGATCCAATATGAATTATTTTTTTTATAGTAGTTAATTGATCACTCGGAGATAATCCTGGAACATTCACATTTTGTAATAAATTAAATAAGTTTCCATAATCAGTCATGATTGGAATAGTAATATCATTTTTTTTAGCTACATCTATTATAGAAATTAATGTATATATTGGATTATATGGTTCACGAAATGGATATTCAGGTTTAGTATCATAAGTATATAATGGACTATATGGAAATATATATTTATTATCTTCACTCATTACTAATATTTGCAATGAATTATTAATAGTATTTAATTTATATTCTGGTTTATTATCAATTGCAAAGATTCTAATTGGTGTGTCAACTTTTCCTGCGGAAACAAGAATACCCGAACATATACCACTTTCATCAATAGTATATCCATTTTTAATATAACCCCAATATTGAATATGCCTAGCAGAAAGAAAAGGTTCAGGCATTCCATATTTTAACAATATATCTGTCATTTTATTATTTTCAATATATTTAAATTTGAAATTTAATTTAAATAATAAAATTAATATAGTAAAATGTCAAATCTAGATGAAAATAAATATTTAGACTTGATTCAAAAAATAATATATACTGGTGATATTCGACAAACAAGAAATTCTATTACAAAAAGTATTTTTGGTGAAAAATTAGAATTTGATATTTCATCTTCAATTCCTTTTTTAACTACTAAAAAACTTGCATGGAAAACAGTTATTAAAGAATTATTATGGTTTTTATCAGGAAGCACCGATAATTCAATACTAATCCAACAAAATGTTAATATTTGGAACGGTAATGCATCTCGAGAATATATGGATTCTATTGGTTTTACT
>Ga0114973_10003629_pt1 | contig 10833 bp, 9 predicted proteins | sample M_140807_MF_Meta_FD_87025 | JGI IMG/M metagenome (GOLD analysis project Ga0114973, IMG submission 87025) | Freshwater microbial communities from Lake Montjoie, Canada to study carbon cycling - M_140807_MF_MetaG | ecosystem: Environmental > Aquatic > Freshwater > Lake | place: Lake Montjoie... | reverse complement strand
GATGGCCAGGTTCAGCCCCGTGCGGGCCATCCCCGTGGGTCCGCTGTGGCCCTTCACCAGCAGGGGTGCACCGGGATGGCTGCCGTTGCGGGGGGGGTAGTACCAGGCCTGGGTGGGCCGGCCACCGTGGCCCTCAAACCAGAGGGGCTCTGGAAGGCTGATTGCCACCGCCGCCAGGGGGCTGGCCGCGGCCGGGGTGTGGCGCCAGCGGCCGCTGGCGGTGTCCAGCTCCAGCAGGCCGGCTGGATCGGAGGGGGAGGCGGCGATGGCCACCAGCCGGCCCCGTTCGGCCACCACGGTGGCCAGATCATCGAAGCGCAGGTCGTAGGGCTGCCAACGGAAGCTTGTGCCGCTCCAAGCGCTTCCCTGCCCTTCCCGCTGACCGGCTTCCTGATCTCGGGGCGGAACGGTTGGCTGCTCGCTTGTCGAAAAGGCGCCCTCCCCTCCGGGCGAAACAGCCTCCAGCCCTTCCGTCGAACCACTCTCCAGCCCTCCTGTCGAACCAGCGTCCTCTCTGGCGGCGGTTCCGGCGTTCTCCGAGGCGGTTGCTTCGGCCTCCTGCCAGGCCGTCGGTCGGGAGTCCTGCGCTGCAGTGGCTTCGACGCGCTCCCGGGTCAAAGGTCCAGGGCCCTGCCGATTCACCGGGCGAGCCTCCTCCCCGGCCGAGCCTCCACCGCCCGGTGCGACCTTCGGATCGCCTGTGGCCGCGGCGTTCGCTCCTGCCGTCGTTCCGACGTCCTGAGCCCCGCCCCCTGCCACCTCCAGCCGGCCCAGGCTCCAGCGGCCCTCGAAGCAGGCCGCCGCTACCAGCGCTTCGCCATCCCAGGCGGTGGTGGCCATGCCGTACACCCACTGAGCCATGCCGAATTCGGCCCGAAGCGGCAGCAGGGGCTGCCAGGCGGGCGCCTCGCCGGCGGCCAGGGCTTCGGCGGCCTCGAGTCGCTCCAGGTTCCACCAGCCGCTGCAGTCGCTGCTCACCACCAGATCGGCCGGCTGGTTCTCGCGGGGAATCCAGAGGGGCTGGAACACCGAAACGGCAGGACCCTCTGCCGAGATGGTGCCGGCGATCGGCCGGCAGTTCTCCAGGGAGCCCTCCGGCGTCAGCCCCCCCAGCCACAGCTGGCTTCGCTCCCAGGGCATGGAGGGCCGCTGCCACTCGATCCAGGCCAGGTGGCTGCCGGATGGGCTGAGCACGGCGTAGCCGCAGAAATCGGCGGGTTGATGCAGCAGCTGCGGCTCCCCACCCGCCAGAGACACGCTCACCAGGGCCTCCTGGTCGCCCCTTTCCAGGACGCCGATCCAGCGGTCGCGGGTGGGGTCGATCAGGCCATCGGCGAAGCGGCGCTCCGGATCGGGCTCGGTGAGTCGCCGGGGCGGACCGCCGGCCGAAGCCTCCGGGCTGGCCGCGGCTTCTGTGGCCGTGCCGGCAACCAGGGGCGGTAGATCCAGGCGCCAGAGGCAGCGGTCGCCGTCATCAACCCACACCACCACCGCAGACCCGGGACCAACCGGCGTGTTGGCGCCCACCGCATAGGCCCCGCCGCCATAGGCATGGATGCGGCTGCGCACATCGGCGCCGGCGGGGGTGATCTCCTTCCCGGGCGGCGGGCTGGCGTTGGGGCTGTCGGGGAGGTCCAGTGGCCCAGCTGGTCGCATCAGCAGGCGGGTGCGGCCGCCATCCTGCGGCCTCCGCTCCAGCCAGAACAGCCTTCCTGCCTGCAGCCGCGGCTCGGTCCAGAGCGGGATCGCTCCCACCACCTGCGACGCCGTCAACGGGTCCTGCCCCCCCACCGAATACTCCCGCCCAAGGCTCTTACAATCTCTAGCAACGTTTCAGGATCCGCCCGTTGGCGCGCAGCTTCGCCCAGATGGCCCGTTCGGCCGAAGAGGGCAACCGCACGGTGCACGTGTCTAAGGAGCCCCTGGCCGCATCGCCGCTGCCGATTCACACCCTCGGTGCCCGCGAGCTGCGCACCTCCGCCCGCCGGATCAGCAAGGTGGATGAGTCGGTTCGGGATCTCGTCCGCGACATGCTCCGCAGCATGTACACCGCCCGCGGCATCGGTCTGGCGGCCCCCCAGGTGGGGGTGCACAAACAGCTGCTGGTGATCGACCTCGATCTCGAGGAGGCGGCCACGCCGCCGCTGGTGTTGATCAATCCCGAGATCACCGCCGCCAGCGCCTCGTTCAACACCTATGAGGAGGGCTGCCTGAGCATTCCCAAGGTGTATCTGGAGGTAGTGCGCCCCTCCACAGTGGAGGTGAGCTTCCGTGACGACCAGGGGCGGCCGCGGCGCATCAAGGCCGATGGCCTGCTGGCCCGCTGCATCCAGCACGAGTTGGATCATCTCAACGGCGTGCTGTTCGTCGATCGGGTCACCGACGAACAGAGTCTCCATGAGGAGCTGCGGCAGCACGGTTTCGAGCGCAACCACGTCCAATCGATCCGCTGACATGCCGATGAAACCCCTGGCGGGCCTCTTCCTGGCCCTGGCCTGCTTGCTCGGCATTGCCGCCACGGGCTCGGTGTTTGAGCTGGCCTATGGCGATCCCGATCTTGGTGTCACCACCACCCGGTTGATCCTGGGGGCCTGTCTGCCCGGCACGGTGGTGGCCCTGTTGCTGGCGATCCGCATCAACCGCCCGGCCTGAGCGCCACGATCGCCGCACCGATGAAATCGGTTCCCATCGATTCCCATCGGTTCCCGCCGCCGCGCCGCGCCCCTCCATGCCCCAGGCCCTGCCCCTCGGCTCCACCCTCCCCATCCCCAGCATCGGCAACTCCGTTGCCGGACCCTGTTGAGCCTCCTCCGGCCGGCCGGAGGAGGGGCCACCCCAGCGCTGGGGCCGCACGCCCTCTGCATACGATTCGCCCAGCAGCCATCCGCCGTGAGGTTTCCTGTGCTTCTTTTCTTCCCTGGTCGGAAGGCTTCCGCTTCGCCCGAGGCCGCCGCGGTGGCCCTGGTCGGCTGTCTGGCGGTTGTGATCGGACCAGGAGCCCTGTCCGCGGGAGCCCAGGGCCAGGAGCCCTCCGCTTTCGTGAGGCCAGCGCCCTCCCTGTTCGGGATGGCTGCCCTCGATCCCCAGAAGTTTCTGGTGGTGGCCGCGCCGATCGGCAGCAGCCGCCGCTCCCAGCTGAACATCTATGAGCAGGTGAATGCACGCCGCCCCTGCTTCTCGGTGGCCGAAGGCCGTCCGGCGGTGGTGAGTCCCCTGCTGAGCACCTTTGACTTCACCGGCATCTGCGGCCGCTACATCGATGCCAACGGCTACTCGGTGCGGGTGGGGGACACCGACCTGGCCACGGTGTACCGCCTAAGCGTGCTGAATCAGGGCGCCGACATCCTGCTGATGGCCCTTCCCACCAGCGCCGGCGCCGGTCCGGAGATGGTGGTGGGCCGCACCCTCGGCAGCGGCACCGGTTTCCTGAAGCTGGAGCTCGAACCCGGCTGGCGACTCGCGCGCCGCACCTTCCGCGGCCGTTCCCTGGGGCATGTGTACCTCTACCGCGACAGCTGGCCAGCGATGTCCCAGATCTCGGGGTCGGCGCCGGCCTCCCCTTCCACTCTGCCTTCCGTCAGCCCTGTCCCCTCGTCCGCCATTGCCCCTGCCTTCGTTAACAGCTCTCCTGGGGTGGGTTCCGGTGCCGTGCCCCCTGCCGGCCGAAAGACCCTCTCGGCCCCCCTCCCTGCACCGTCGACCATGCGCTGAAGGTCGGTTGCTAGGGTGAATGGCTGTTTGCGCTTCAGCAGCGTTTCATGACCCAGGTCACGGTCGGCGAGAACGAAGGGATCGAATCAGCCCTGCGCCGCTTCAAGCGGCAGGTGTCCAAGGCCGGCATCTTCGCCGATCTCAAGCGCCTGCGGCACCACGAGACCCCCACCGAGAAGTACAAGCGCAAGGCCCAACAGCGCCGCCGCCGCCGCTGAGCCACGGGCACAATCCTGGCCACCGCCAGGGCTTTCCAGGGTTTTGATCGGCTCATGGTTCATCAAGGGTGGTCCAGCGTGTTCCTGGCCCGATGAATCCTGTGGCTGTACTGCGGGCCGCTTAACTTCATCATCCTTGGGCTTGCCGGAGCCCGACCAACCACACAGCTTCCGGGTCGCTGGCTCCCAGGCTGGATCTTCGTCTTCAGGCTTTCCAACTCATCGCGCTTTGATTGGTGCGGTGTGGTCGCTGCCGGTGGAGCGGCAGTTGCCCCGGAGGTGCCTCACTCTTGCGGCCATTGCCGCATCCGCAGCGCACACTTGCTGTGCCGTTTGCCCCTTCGCCTGGTTCTGCCTTTGGCTGGCCCAGTTGGTTAATCACCCCTTCGGCAATCCCCCTATGGGAGTGGGCCGATCGCCCTCTCCAGGCGGGGGGGGTCTTCTAGAGCGCCCCAATCGTGGCTCTGCTCCCGTTGAGCTCCGCTTCGACGCCCAGCCCCAGGCCATCGAAGCTGCGATAGGTGAGGGCCTCGGCCACCGCCGCCGGCCCCACCCGCTCTTGCTGCTCCAGATCACTGATCGTGCGGGCCACCCGCAGCAGCCGGGCTCCCGATCGGGCCGAAAGATGTCGTTGGCGAATGGCCCGTTCCCAAAGGGCAAGGGCTGCGGAATCCAGTTGCAGCGCCTGGGCCAGGGAGGCCGCAGGGAGTTCCGCATTGCCGCAGCCGCCCGGGTTGCGTGCTCTGGAGCGTTGACGCGCCGCCAGAACCCGCGCCGCCACCGCGCGACTTCCCTCCGGCGTGTCGGGGTCCGTGCTGGCCCCTTCGGCGGACCTGCTGTCCTGGCGGTAGGCCCCCGCCAGCTCGTGGGGGTCGCAGCGGCGCATCACCACCTGCAGATCAATCCGATCCAGCAGGGGCCCCGAGAGGCGGCCCCAGTAACGCCGCCGTTCCGCTTCGCCACAGCGGCAGGGGCGTTCGGGGTCGCCCCACCAGCCGCAGGGGCAGGGGTTGGTGGCGCCCACCAGGGTGATGCGGCAAGGGAAGCGGCAGCGCTGGCGGGTGCGGCTGATCCACACCTCCCCCTCTTCAAGGGGCTGGCGTAGCTGGTCGAGAACGGCGCGGCGGAACTCGGCCAGCTCATCAAGGAACAGCACCCCGTGGTGGGCCAGGCTCAGCTCCCCCGGCCGCGGCAGGGTGCCACCACCGATCAGGGCTGCGGCGGAGCAGCTGTGGTGGGGGCTGCGGAAGGGGCGCCGCCGGATCAGGCTCGCCCCCTCCGGCAGGAGCCCCGCCACGGAGTGGAGCTGGGTGAGTTCCAGGGCCTCCCGGTGCTCCAGGGGTGGAAGCAGCGCCAGCAGCCTTCGGGCCAGCATTGTCTTGCCGGTGCCCGGCGGGCCCACCAGCAGCAGATGGTGGTCGCCGGCGGCGGCGATCTCGAGGGCTCGCCGGCCGTGCAGCTGCCCCCGCACATCGGCCAGATCGAGGTGCTCGCTGCTCGTGGTGGCAGCCAGGGGAGCGCCGCCGGGGTGGGCCGGTGGAGGTTCGGCCAGCCGGGGGTCGGCCAGCACTGTCAGCGCGTCCTTCAGGCTGGCGGCTGCCCATACCGTGAGGCCCTCTACCAGGCGGGCCTCGGCGGCGTTGGCGCTGGCCACCAACAGGGCTCGCACTCCCTGGCGCCTGGCGGCCAGGGCGAGCGCCAGGACCCCCCGCACCGGCCTGAGGCGGCCGTCGAGGCCCAGTTCGGCGGCACTCCACACCCCCTCCAGCTGTTCAAGGGGCAGCTGGCCGCTGGCGCCGAGCAGCCCCAGGGCAATCGGCAGGTCGAAGGCGGGCCCCTCCTTGCGCAGGTCAGCCGGCGCCAGACTCACGATCACCCGGGTGAGCGGAACCTTCAGGCCGCTGTTACGCAGGGCGCCCCGGACGCGCTCGCGGGATTCCTGCACCGCCGCATCGGCGAGCCCCACCATCAGCAGGCCCGGCAGCCCTGGGCCGATGTCCACCTCCACCGTCACCGGCAGGGCCTCCAGGCCCCGCAGGCCCGCACTGCCACATCGTGCCAACATCAGATCAGAGGTTCCGTACAGGAGGTGAAGGGATCAGGCCAGACTGTCCCGACCGGTTCATTCGCTCCGCTCCGGTGGTCCGGCCGATGGCAGCCGATCGTGGTTTCGCTGGCACGCTCGTCGGGTCTTCGGGGCGGATGTGCGGATCTGGTCTTGGGGTTGTCCCTCGGCTTTGGTCTTCTGCTTCCGCACCGATCGGTCGGTGCGATGCCGGTGCCGTCCAAGCTCGTTCGGCCGCTATCCGTCGCCCCAGTACACATCGCCCCAGTACGCGTTGCGCCGTCAGGGGTCGCGCCGTGACTGACCTGCCAGCTGACGCCCCGTCACGGGCTGCGGCGAGCCCCCGTTTCCGCTCCCACCCGTTGCCCATCACACCCGTTTCTCAGCTCCCCCCTCCAGTTCCACCCCCTGTCCCACCCCTTCTCCCAGGCCCCGATGAGCAGCCTTGAGGCCATGTCCCCCGACCCTTCCCCGACCTCGGATGCCGCCGCCACCCGCGCCGCCGGGCTGCCGGCGGATCCCCCGCTCCCCGGTTCCGATGATCCGGCCCTGCTCGCCAGCGGGGCTGCTGCCAACGACACGATCTTCGGCCGCATCCTGCGGGGCGAGATTCCGTGCGACGCGGTGTATGCCGATGATCACTGCCTGGCCTTCCGCGATGTCAATCCCCAGGCGCCGGTGCATGTGCTGGTGATTCCCCGCGAGACCCTGGTGAACCTGGGCGACGCCGGCCAGCAGCACCGTGAGCTCCTGGGCCATCTGCTGCTGGTGGCGGCGAAGGTGGCCCGGCAGGAGGGCCTGGAGGGCTGGCGCACCGTGATCAACAGCGGCGCCGAGGCGGGCCAGACCGTGTTCCACCTGCATGTGCATGTGATCGGTGGCCGGCCGTTGGCTTGGCCGCCGGGCTGAGGCACCGGGGCCAGCGGTGGCAGCCCATCGATGCCATGAGCCGAGGCGATGCCGTTTCCGGATCCGGAAGCATCCCGCCCGACTCCGTCAGCGCCCCTCCGGCGGCCACAATGCCCCTATCCATGCCTGGTCCCGCCCCCCTTGAATCCCCTGAAGGCCCTCCGTGAGCAGCTGGGCAAGCTGCAGCGCCTGGCCCAGCCCTACTTCCTGCCCCTTGATGCCAATGGCCAGGCGGCCAGTGGCGCCCAGTTCCTGCTGCTGATTCTTGCCCTGGTGGCCGTGGTGGTGGGGGTCACCCTGTTGCTGCTCACGGGGGCTGTGGGCCTGAGCGGCGCCCTGATCCCCGAGCTCCAGAGCCGCTTCCTGCCCGGCGTGCCCCAGCAGGTGGCGGCGCTCTGGAAGGGGCCGGTAGGGCCGGTGATCCTGGCCCTGGCCGCGGCCGGTGCCGTGGTCTTCTGGTCGTTCCGCGGCCGACTGCGCCAGGGACGCTGGCTGCCGTGGCTGATGCTGGGGATAATCATTCTGTTGATCCTGGTGATCAACGGCATCAATGTGGGCATCAGTTTTGTCGCGCGCAACGTCGATAACACCCTGGTGGCCTACGACAAGGAGGGCTTCTGGAAAACGGTAAGCATCTATGCCTTCTGCTTGGTGATGGCTCTGCCGATCCGCGCCATCCAGAGCTATTTGATCCCCAAGCTCGGCTTGATGTGGCGAGAGTGGCTGAGCAGCCGCCTGCTTCAGCGTTACATGAGCAATCGGGCGTACTACGTTCTCAACCCCAACGACGAAAGCCAGGAGGAAATCGATAACCCAGACCAGCGGATCTCTCAGGATACGGCCAGCTTCACGGCCACCAGCCTGAGCGTGACGGTGGAGATCATCTCGGCCCTGCTCACCTTTTTTAGCTTCATCATCGTGCTGTTGAACATCAACCGCACCCTGGCTCTTTGGCTACTTATTTATTCTGTGGCTGGCACTGCGGTGGTGGTGTTTGCCAGTCGCAAGCTTGTGAATCTGAATTACCAGCAGCTCAAGTTGGAGGCGGATTTCCGTTACGGGCTTGTTCATATTCGCGACAACGCCGAATCAATCGCCTTCTATCGCGGTGAGCAGCAGGAAACCCATGAAGGCGAACGCCGCCTTGGTGGCGCGATTCGCAATTACAACCGCCTGATTATCTGGGAGGCCCTGATCAACGTGATCCAGCGCTCCTACGATTATTTCTCGCGCTTCCTGCCCTGGCTGGTGATCGCACCGATCTTTTTCGCTAAGCAGGTGGATTTCGGTGTATTCACCCAGGCCAGCATCGCCTTCTCGCAGGTGCTGTACTCGGTGAGCTACATCGTGAACAACATCGAACGGCTGGCGGCCTTCTCGGCTTCGATCAGCCGTTTGGAGGGCTTCCAAAAGAAAGTGGAGGGCATCGCCGCCCAGCGATTGGTTTCTGATGGGCAGGTTTCCGACGGGAAGGTTCCATCCCAGCTAGAGCGCGCCGTCGGCGCTGAGTCGATCCTGGTGAGCCACGTGGATCTGGTGCCTCCCCGCACCGATCGCACCCTGATCCGCGACCTCAGCCTCACGGTGGCTCCGCGGCAGCGCCTTCTGGTGGTGGGTCCTTCCGGTTGCGGGAAAACGTCGTTCCTGCGGCTGGTGAGCGGCCTGTGGGAACCGGCCGCTGGATCCGTGGAGCGCCCCCCGGTGGGCGAGCTGATGTTCATCCCCCAGAAGCCCTACATGCTGCTCGGCAGCCTCCGGGAGCAGCTCTGCTACCCCCAGCCCCCCGATCGCTTCGGCGACGACCAGCTGCGCCATGTGCTCGAGGAGGTGCGGCTGCCGGAGCTGGTGCAGCGCTACCCCGACCTCGACATCAAGCAGGACTGGCCCCGCCTGCTCTCGTTGGGGGAGCAGCAGCGCCTGGGCTTCGCCCGCCTGCTGCTCAATGCCCCCCGCTTCGCGGTGCTCGATGAGGCCACCAGCGCCCTGGATGTGACCACCGAGAAGGTTCTCTATGAGCTGCTGGTGCAGCGGGATGTGGCCTTCGTGAGCGTGGGGCACCGTCCCACCCTGGTCGATTACCACGACACCGTGTTGGAGCTCGATGGCACGGGTGCCTGGCGCCTGCTGCCGGCCTCCGGCTATAGCTTTGTCCGACCTTCCTGATCCGATGAGCGACCCCGTTCCTTCGGTTGAGCCCATGGCGGGCGGCGATGCCACTGCCGCCCCCGCCCCCGCCGAATCCAGCGGCGCTGGCGCGACACCGGCCAAGGCCACCAGCGCCACCACCGACGATGTGCCGGCCTTCGGCTGGAGCGGCTACGCCGAGCGGGTCAATGGCCGCTTTGCCATGTTCGGCTTCGCGGCGGTGCTGCTGATCGAGGCCCTCAGCGGCGACACCTTTTTGCACTGGGCGGGGCTGGTGCCCTCCGGGATGCCCTGAGGGCCAAAGATCGGGCCTCTGGCCAGGTTCCGCCGATCCAGGCTGGGGCGGCTCCGAAAAAGTCGCTGCAGACCCGGCGGAGCTAGGCCCTGGTCTCCGCTCAGATCGTGGGCCCATCGAGCAGACTCATCTGACCATCAGGCCAGGACGCCTTCGGTTTCCCCTGTTGGGACGATTCCGCCGGCAGCCCCTTGGAGGGCGGCGGGCCGTTGATCGTGGAGAGGCTGTTTGAGGCCGATCCTGCGGGCCTCAGGGTTGCCGGCTCTAGTTTCACTGCCTCCCAGGCCGCCGGATCCCAGGGCCCCATCAGCGGCTCCAGGGCCCGCAGGCCCGGCCCATCGGTGGCCCCAAGCCAGGCCTCCTCCAACCCATCGGGGATCAGCACCGGCATGCGGTCGTGCACCCGGCGCAGCAGGTCGTTGGGGGCGGTGGTGAGCACCACGCAGCTCTCCAGTTCGCCGCCATCGGGGCCGCACCAGCGGTCCCAGAGGCCGCCGAGCCAGAAGGGGGCACGATCGCGGCGGCGGAACAGCCAGGGTTGCTTCCAGGGTTTGCCCGTGGCCGGATCGGTGCGGTTCTGCCACTCGTAGAAACCGTCGGCCGGCAGCAGGGCGCGGCGGTGGCGCCAGGGTCCGCGGAAGAAGGGCTTCTCCGCCACCGTCTCGCAGCGGGCGTTGATCGGCCGGCCGCGGGCCAGCGGGTCCTTGCTCCACTCCGGCACCAGGCCCCAAAGGGCCAGGCCCACCGCTAGGCGGCCATGCTCCTGCCGCTGCAGCAGCAGAGGTTCCCCGGGCCGCACCTGGGCCCGGGGGGCGTAGTGCTCCACAAGGCCGGCCGGTAGTGGGCCCTGCAGGCGTGGCAGCAGGGCCTCAAGGGCGGTGGTGAGGGCGAAGCGGCCGCACATGGCTGGTCAGATCGGTTCTCCCACCCAGCCGGCGATCCAGCGGGCGGCACACGCGCCTAGCCTGGCTCCACTTCCGCTCCTTTGCCGCATGGCCATCCGCCAGGACGACAACCGCCCCAACAGGCGCTTCGGCCTGATCAATCTGCTGCTGATTGGATTTGGAGTGTTGCTGCTGGCCAGTAACTTCCTGCCCAATCCGGCCATGCAGGTGCCGCGGGTGCCCTATTCGCTATTCATCGACCAGGTGAACGCCGACAACGTGAAGCGAGCCTTCATCACCTCGGACCAGATCCGCTACGAGCTGATCAAGCCCCCGGCCGAAGGCGCCCCCACCGTGCTGGCCACCACCCCGATCTTTGACATGGAGCTGCCCCAGCGGCTCGAGCAGCACGGCGTCGAGTTCGCCGCTGCCCCGCCCCGCAAGCCGAGCTTCTTCACCACCCTGCTGAGCTGGGTGGTGCCTCCGCTGATCTTCATCGGCGTGCTGCAATTCTTCGCCCGCCGCAGCGGCATGGGCGGCGCCCAGGGGGCCCTGAGCTTCACCAAGAGCAAGGCCAAGGTTTATGTGCCCGATGAGGAATCGCGG
>Ga0114973_10003626_pt1 | contig 10839 bp, 6 predicted proteins | sample M_140807_MF_Meta_FD_87025 | JGI IMG/M metagenome (GOLD analysis project Ga0114973, IMG submission 87025) | Freshwater microbial communities from Lake Montjoie, Canada to study carbon cycling - M_140807_MF_MetaG | ecosystem: Environmental > Aquatic > Freshwater > Lake | place: Lake Montjoie... | reverse complement strand
CCTTCTTAGGCTCGTCCTTCTTAGGCTCGTCCTTCTTAGGCTCGTCCTTCTTAGGCTCGTCCTTCTTAGGCTCGTCCTTCTTAGGTTCGTCCTTCTTGGGCTCGGGCGCAGGAGGGATTGTCAGGACCGCTCCCTGTTCGATCGTTAATCCAAACGCCGCCTTTAATTTCGCCACGCCAGCATCCGTGGTTTTGGTTTGAAAAACGTACAACCGTTTCATTCCCCGCAAAACTTTTAACGAATCTAATCCGGCGTCCGTAATCTCTGTTGAAAACAAATTAAGAGACTCCAGCTTCTGAAGATCTTTTAAATGCACCAGTGAAGCATCCTGCACATTGGAACGTGCCAAACTTAACTTGCGAAGGTTCTTCAAGGTCGCCAAAACCGAGAAGTCCGAATCCGCGAGTTTTTGACCTGCCAGATCTAATTCCACAATGCCTACGACCCCTTTTAGCAAGGCAAACAGGCTGGAATCAGGCCGCTCTGCGCCGCGAAAGTTCACGTAATACCAGTTTGAACCTGCGGACAACGGCTGCACTAACACTCCTCTTTGGGAAAGTTGTGTAAGCGCCTTTTGTTGGGCTTCTTCCAATTTAGGGCCGAGATCTGCGTCTTGCGCCCTGACGAGTGGAGTAAAACCCAGCAGCACCGCGGTTAGAAAAATAGAGATGGAGGACTTAGCGAACATAAGGATTGTAGTTTCAACCCTGAACTCAATGAGATGCTAGGATCAACTTAAAGCTCAAGGTGAAGGGAGCGAAAAAAAGCGTTCGAAACATATCGATTGCGTTATATCTCAACAGAGGCTTGGCCCAAGAAGCCGGTGCTTTTGGGAGAAGCGGGTGCCGCGTGATAGACTATTCGACAAAGGGCAGGCTGGCGGGGCGCGTCCTTCCGTGGCACCCTGCGCCGATGACTCACCCTCAACACTGGCTCGTCAAACAGGAGCCCTCTGCGTACTCGTGGCAGCAATTCCTTCAGGACGGACGTACGGCATGGACGGGAGTGCGCAACTTTCAAGCCCGCAAAAACTTGCGATCTATGCGCAAGGGCGAACGCGTGCTTTTTTACCACAGCGTGGTGGGGAAGGAAATTGTCGGGATTGCCCGAGTGGTCGCCGAGGCGTATCCAGATCCCACGGCGACGGATGGCGAGTGGTCGTGTGTGGATTTGGAGCCGGAAGTATCTTTCGAGAAACCTGTTACCTTGGAAGCTCTTAAGGTTCATCCCACACTAAAAGAGATCGCGTTAATCCGCCAATCGCGTCTTTCGGTGATGCCTTTGGAGGCCACGGCATTTGCGGAAATCGTCCGTTTGGGTTCCGGGCGCTAACCGTGCGCACGCACCCAGCGCTGTGCCTTTAACTCAAAGCGGGGCAACGTCCCGAGGCTGACTTCCCGCACGGGAATTCGCAGTGAAAACGCCCGCTCGAAAGCGGCTTCCAACTTCGAGGAAACCCCAAGCGCACCGTTGCTTTCTACTTCTAGCGAGACTTCCGCGAGGCCGGTCTTGGTAAACAAGCTGACTCGGTACTCTTCCACCTCGGGCACTGAGCGTACGACGTCGTCCACTGCGCTCGGATAGAGATTAACCCCTCGCACAATAACCATGTCGTCGATGCGTGCTAGAATTCCGCCTTCCAGCAGCAACCCATCCGCAGTGCGCTTGGGCAGAACGAGATCGCCCGTTCGATAGCGGAACAACGGCCAGCCCGAACGCCCAAGCGGGGTGAGCACCAACTCGCCTGACTCACCTTCCTTTACAGGTGTATTCAATTTAGGATGAATAATTTCAGCAAGATAGCGCTCTTCCAAAATCCGTAGCGCACCGGGTTTGCCCGACGCCGCAAAAGCCACCGGCCCCACCTCAGTCATCCCGTAATGATCCAGCACCTCGGCCCCGCTCCACGCCTCCTCCAGTTGCTGGCGCACGGCAGGGAGGCTGCCTCCGGGTTCACCTGCGACCAGAATCTTTCGCACCGCGCTGTGTTGCAAATCGATGCCTTCCCGCCGCGCGAATGCCGCCAAGTGCAGCGCATAAGTCGGCGTGCAACACAGCACTTCGACTCTGTGTTCCAGCACCGCATGAAGGCGCGCCGCAGTTCCGAGTCCCCCGCCAGGAATGCAGCGTAAGCCCATGCGCAACCCGGCTTCAAACGCCGTCCAAAACCCTAGAAACGGGCCGAAAGAAAACGCGTAAAAGGCAACCATTCCCGGCGTGACCCCCGCCAAGCGGTAGCCCTCAACCCAATTCTCCAAGAGCCATTCCCAGTCTTGTGCCGTATCCCAAATGGAAAGCGGCCGCGCAGTGGTGCCGCTAGTCTGACAAAACCGAATGTAGCTTTCAGCCGGCTGCGTTCGGTTTTCACCGTAGGGCCCATGAGTGGCCTGATCGGCGACGAGGTCGGCTTTTCTAGTGAAGGGCGCCTTTTCTAGAAAGTCTTGGAGAGAATGAAGCTGGCTGGCTTCAAGGCGTTTCTTTTGGAAGCAACTACGCTCAATAGCCTGACCCAGAAGAGCCTGCAACTTACCCCACTGCCGGTGTGTCAAAATATCACTCACTGCGCTGGGCATAGGGCATTGGGCGCTGGGCGTTGCTTGAGGATGAGCGTCCTGGACAAGAAATGGGGAGGTGAACCCAAGGAGAGGTGGCCAGACGTTACGCTTGCGTACTATTTGGTTCCGCAACCTTAAAGTCAAGCGCCACCCCGCTCTCCGCCGTCGCGTATCCCGCCACCGTCGCTTGCAGTGCCGCACGAATCCGTTCGACCAAATCCGCGGGAGCCAACACGCGCGCATGAGCCCCGAAACCCATTACCCAACGCTCCAATTCTATCATGCTCGAAAGACTCGCCTCCCATTCCAAAGCGCCAGCCTCCAGCTCGTAAAGCCTTTGGCTGCTGTGCCATTTGCGCTCGCGTACGAACTGCGCTGCCCAGCCGCTGAAACGAATGCGCACCGCCTGTGGAGGATCCTGCACGGAGAAAACGCCGAGGCTATGCTCTAGGTGATCTTTTAGCGAAAAGTCCAGCGGCCGCTCAAATACTTTGTCCTGCAGGTGCGTCGCGCGCATTCGCGGCAGGGCGAAGGTGCGAACGGCTTCGCGCATCTCATCAAAACCGATCGCGTACCACATGTCCTTGACGCACGCCAAATGGTAGGGCCTCAAAACGCGGCGCTCCCAGTGTTCTGAGCCGAGTTTTTTGTATTCAAAATTCAAAACCTTGCTCTCCCGCACCGCGAGGGCAACGCCCTCGAAGACCTCGGCATGCGTCTCCAAAACACTATCCCCGCGAAAGACAATGCGGCTCGCTATATCACTGATATTGACTGAAACGCGCCCGCGCATCGCTCCGGCAATTTTCTCGCAAACTGAGCGAAGCGACGCCTCGTAAGGAGTTCCCCGGTAACGTTGTAAGGCGCCTTGGGCAATGAGTAGGGAGACGAGTTCGCCCTCACTCACATCCAAGGACGGCATCGTCTGTACGGGTTCCGTGTAGTAATAGCCAAACTTTTTGTCGTGATAAGCGATCGGCAAATCTAACCGACTGCGCATAAATTCGATGTCGCGGCTCACTGTCTTTTCGCTTACCTCCAAAATTTCGCCCAGTGTTCTGCAATTCGGGAATGAGCCGGAGTCGATCTCGTCGTGAATCCTCCACATTCGCTCCAGAGGGGAACGCGTCACTTGCAGAGGCGCGGCGGCGGTTTGATCCTGGTTAGGAGGGCTTAGGCGCATGAGGTGGAGTTTGTTGTCTTATGAAGGGCAGCTCCGAATCGAACGTCTTAAACTACAGAGACATCTGCGTACTCTTGAATGCCGGATTCAGTGCGAACCACCTCGTTGGTTTCGTTCAGTAAAATCACACGCGGCCGGTGACCAACGGCCTCTTGCGGAGTGAACTGGGCGAAGTTCATGATCGTCAACCGGTCTCCTACGCCCCCGAGATGCGCGGTGGCTCCGTTGAGCTGGATCTCGCCTCCCCCGCTTTTTCCATAAATGACATATGTCTCGAACCTGTTCCCATTCGCCATGTTACCGACGAGTATTTTTTCATACGGCAACAGACCTACTTTCTCGGCAAGATCCGCCGCGATGGTGAGGCTGCCCTCGTAATGCAAACTTGCACCAGTCACCGTTGCGCGGTGAATTTTTGATTTCAAAAGCGTCAGATACATCTTCGAAACTTACGTTTAAGCGAAGCGCACCAGATTTCAAGACATGGAGCAAAACTAGGAAATTCTTCTCCGCCCATCAGCATTGAGTTCCGAAATGATTGTCTGAGTTTTTGGAGCGTCTAAGCGGAGCTGGGGCTCCGCGTTCCCAGGAGAGAAGGGACAGTTTTATTCAAGATTTGGTATAAATAGCACTTCTCTTTCTTCGTTGAGGAAATTTATCCCTGACAAAGATTATGGACTGAACTGATGCTGGATATAGCGTCCTCTTTGCGTTGAGCTAGCAGCGTATCCCAACCTTATGGTTCACCTTCCCCAAATCGGTCCGCGCCCTGTTCGGCCGCTCGTTGTCCTCGATTGCGTGGGTCTGACTCCTGCCCACATAGGCGCGGATACTCCCAACCTTGCGCGTCTCGCTGCGGGTGGCTTTCTCGCGCCGCTTGCTCCGGCGCTTCCGGCGGTGACGACGACCGGGCAAGTCACGATGCTCACGGGCGTGGATCCAAGCACACACGGGATCGTTGGCAATGGATGGTATTTTCGCGAGTTAAACGAAGTGCTGCTCTGGCGGCAAAGCGAAGCTCTGGTGCAAGCCCCGCACGTTTGGGAAGGACAACCCTGGAAGGTCCTCAAGCACTTCTGGTGGTACGCGATGAACACGAGTGCGCATGCGACAGTCACGCCGCGACCGGCCTATCATCACGACGGCGCCAAGTCGCCTGACTTTTACGCTTACCCGCCAAAGATTAAAGCGTTGCTGCAGGAAAAACATGGGACGTTCCCTCTGTTTAACTTTTGGGGTCCAACGGCCAACGCAAAAAGTACGCGCTGGATCGCAGAAAGCTTTTGCACCGCTTGGGATGCGGTGACGCCCGACCTCGGCCTTTGCTACCTGCCGCACTTGGACTATGACCTTCAACGTTTCGGTCCGGAGGGGCCGCATCTCGCTCCCAACCTCCGTGAATTAGACGCCTGCGCGGGCCTTGTCATCGACCATGCGCTCGCACGAAATGCTCAAGTTTTGGTCGTGAGCGAATACGGTATCGCGCCGGTCAGTGACGCCGTTTTCCCCAACCGCGCATTGCGGGAGGCGGGTCTTCTGGAAGTGACGACGAATGTGACTGGCGAGTTGTTGGATACTGGAGTGTCGCGGGCGTTTGCTGTGTGTGATCATCAACTGGCGCATGTTTACGTGCGCAACTGTTCGGATCTGGAGGCGGCGCGCCGTTGTTTGGAGCGGCTAGCGGGCGTGGAGCGGGTTCTGGGACCTGGAGAACACGCCGATCTCGGCTTGGACCACGCGCGCTCTGGGGAGCTTTTAGTGCTGGCGGCGCAAGGGTTTTGGTTCGCTTTTGACTATTGGCTGGAGGACGCGTGTAAACCTGACTTTGCGCACTCTGTAGAAATTCACAAAAAACCGGGGTACGATCCTCGTGAACTTTTTTTTGATCCTCGAGGTGGAAAGTTAAGGGCCGCGAAGGCGCTCTTGAGGAAAAAACTTGGGTTACGGTATGTCTTGGATCCGTGTTCGCTGGATCCAAAGCTGGTGCGTGGCAGTCATGGGCTGGCTGCGGCGCGTCCGGCGGACGGAGCCGTTTTGTTGAGCTCTGAGCGGAGTGTGGAGGCGCTCAATCCAAGGCATCACCGCGATGTGGCGGCTGTTATTCGACATTGCCTGAGGTAGGGGAGATTGGATTCGCGGGCGGGGCTTTACTCGGGGCGGATCGCATTCCGGTCTGGGCAACAAAGGAAAGCGACAAACGGAATGAGACAGCAATAAAAAAGCCCCACCCCTTTCGGAGTGGAGCTTTTCAAAACTAAGTACCGCCAGAAGCTACTACTGGAGGAGCTTGAGAGCGATCTGGGAAGCTGCGTTGGCTTGGGAGACCATTGCTGCACCAGACTGAACGAGGATGTTCGCACGAGCAAGCTTCGTCGTTTCAGCAGCGACGTCGACGTCGTAGATGCGGCTGTTAGCGGCTTCGAGATTCACCTTGTTCACGTTGAGCGATTCAAGAGCGAATTGGAGGCGGCTTGCCTGAGCGCCATTGGAGGCCATGAGGGTCGCGATAGACTGGATCGATGAAGTGACAGTCGTGATGTTCGCACCGGTGAGGCTAGAAAGAGCACTCATAGTGGAAACAGAACCGTAAAGAGTCGCCTGATCGATAGTCATCGACTGTGAGCCGTCGTGAGACAGGAATACAGTTAGCGTACTTGCGGCATTCGCGAAGAGAGAAATGCCGTTGAACTGGTCAGCAGAGAGCTTCGCGAGTTCTGTGTACAGGTTGTTGAACTCTGTGGAGTAATTCGCTGTATCACTGGTTGTCTTGGTCACATCGCCAGCGAGGGTTGCGAGTTCAGACATCCGATCCAAAACTGCAGCAGCGCTCTTGAGGGAGCCAGCCTGAGTCTGGAGGAAGGAAAGAGAGTTGGAGACGTTTGTCGCCGTGTCGTCAGTCCGCTTGATGGCGGCAGACAATTTCATCGAAACCGCAAGGCCACCTGCATCGTCAGCTGGGTTAGCGATACGGGAACCGCTGGAGAGGCGGGCGAGGCTCTTCTGAAGCAAGTCGCTGGACTTGGTCAGGTTCATTGAGGCGTAGGACGCGGACTGATTGGTGTTGATTACGACTGCCATAATATTACTTCCTTGTGTTGTTTATTGGTTTGGGTGTCGTAGCCTTCATGGCCACGAGTGGTTAAACTTACCCAAGTACTGCTTCGGAGGAAAGCAGAAAAGCTTTAGCAAATGTTTTGGAAAAATGAGTGTTCCTTTTGCCTGCGGACCGCCGGGGTACCTTAAAAATACTTACCCGCCTTGCCCCTTTCAGCAGAATAACAAGCGAAAGCCTGCGTTAGTTCTCTTGGTTTTTCAAGATTTGTCGTTCCGCGTGAGTGAGAGAAATTAGGAGCAATTACAAGAAGTGGGCAAAAGTGGAGGGTTGGAAGAAAACTCGGGCGTCCGGAGACGCCTCCTTTCGTAGGACCTGTTTTGGAGAACCGGTCCGAGATGTGCGGGCACCGCGCGCGGAAACGGCATTCCCAACCGAAAGCCCTTAATTTTAAGTCTGTGGGATTTACAAAAACGTTATCGTGTAGTTGTTTACTGCATCTGGACGACTTATTTGTCGTGCTGTAATGTCTGGCTAAAATCGTGTATGTCCGCCCCCGCTTCCGAAAATCCGTCCGCCACGCCCCGCAATCCAGCCAATTCGACTGAATTGGCCCTTCAAACACAGCCAGCGCGCCCACGCTCGGCCTCGGATTTGAGTGCTCTGAAGGCAGTTAACGATCTGGAAGGTTACCGCGCTCTCGCCCTTGAACTAACCACTCAGCCGCTGGGTACGGAGAGTGATTGCATCCTGATATCCGAGGCCGTGGCGAGTATGGGGCATCCAGCCGAGGCGGCGGCATATCTGGAGCGAGCGCTCAAGATTCATCCTGGGAGTGTGCATCTCCACCACAATTATGGAGTGGCGTTACAAGGATTAAAGCGTTATAGTGAAGCGCTTGAAGCGTTCAGGCGCGCGGTAGAGCTGCGCCCTTACTCGGATGTCAGCTTGACCATGGCGGGATCTGTTTTGCGGATTTTGGGACGGCTGAGCGAGGCGTTGGAGTTTCATGGCGCGGCAATTCGCGTGAACCCATCGTCGGCGCTAGCGCTCTACAATATGGGGAACGCGCTTCAGGAACAGGGCGAATTACATGCCGCTGCCGACGCTTATCGCAAAGCGCTTGCGCTCCAGCCGGATTGGGAGGACCTGCTGCATAACCTTTGTGTGACACTTAGCCAGATTGACCGGTTTGGGGAAGCCGCGCCGCATTTGCTCAAGCTCGCCAAAATGCGGGGCAACCAACCCCTTGACTTGGCTCGACTGGCATTTGCCTTGAGGGAGTGCAATAGGCCGGGGGAAGCGCTGGAGATTGCGCAAATTCTTCTCCAGCTAGCCCCTCAAGAGCGTAAGTATCGGATGCTTCACGCCGCGATATTGACGCGAGTGGGTCGGAGCGCTGAAGCAGTCGCGGAATATACCAAGGCAATAAAATTAAATCCCGATCTCACAGATGCTTACGAGGCGATTGTTTATTGCGCCAACTACCTTCCGTATGAAGATCCACAGGAGCTCTTCGAATTCTACCGGAATTACAGCAGGCTCATTGAGCAACCTAAGGCTTCCAAACGCTACACGGTCCACCCTGTACGCCGGTTTCCTCGGAAACTCAGAGTGGGCTACGTTTCAGGCGACTTTTGCAACCACCCGGTAGCCTCCTTTATCGAGCCGATATTGCTGTCCCACAACGCATCTGCCTTCGAGGTTTTCTGTTATTATAATTTTGCCCGCGTCGACCAAATCACGGAACGCATTCGCAGCCTTCCTTGGCACTGGCGTCAAGTGGAGTCGTTATCCGATGAAGCGTTCTGCGAACTAGTGCGGACCGACGGCATCGACATTCTCGTCGATTTAGCTGGACATTCCACGCGTAATCGTCTCCCCGCTTTCGCGTTAAAGCCAGCTCCAGTCCAGGTTACCATGATTGGCTGCATGCAGACCACCGGCTTGCAAAGTATGGATTACCGCATCACCGACGCAGGACTGGATCCGGAAGGCCTGAGCGAGTCGTTGAACTCCGAGCGCTTGATCCGGATGCAAACCGGCGCCTTGTGCTTCAAGCCGTATCCACAGTCCCCCGACCCAGCGCCGACTCCGGCTTTGAATGGGCGCCCTTTTACCTTTGGATCCTACAACAACCTCGCGAAGTTGACTCCCCAGGTACTGGATTTGTGGGCTAAAGTGCTGGATCACTTGCCGGAGACGCGGATGCGAATCATCGCGGATTCAGGAGAGTTTTTTCTGCGGGAAATGCAGAAGCGCGGCATTCCAAGCCAACGGTTTACGGTGCTGCCACGTCTCCCTGTTCCGGGGTACCTCGATTCCCACGCCGAGGTAGACCTCATTTTGGATACCTTCCCATTTGCCGGCCTGACCGTTTCGATGAATTCGCTTTGGATGGGCGTTCCCATGGTGACTCTTACGGGGAACACCTCCGCCAGCAGGGCGGGTGCGAACTTGCTCAAGCGCGTTGGACTAGATCAGTTTGTCGCCTCAAGTCCGGACGAATATGTGTCCATCGCCGCGCGGTTTGCCCGGAATCCACAAGCTTTGGCCCCCATTCGCGAGTCCTTGCGTGGTCTCATGGCAACTCATTGGTGTGATGCAACTGCCTATACTCGGGAGTTAGAAAGCCAATTCGTTGGTATGTGGGAGAGGTTTTCACGCACTATTCCAGAATTAAACCCATTGCTGGAAGGAGGTTTGGGTGCGGTCGTCCTTGAACAGGGGCAACCTCCTCTCTCCCCCAGTGAGCAACCCGTTTCGCCCGCTACTCCTCACGTCCCAGTGCCAGAGCATCTCCGAGTGCCTGTGCCGCTTGCCCCCTCACTTGATCCGGTTTTGGAGGCCAGGCTCGAAACGATTGAGGCGACTGTGGACCCCTCAAAATTATTGGAGGAATTTCTCGTAGAAATTGTCGCAGATTTTGAGCTGCGTCGGGCCCTCAAAGTTCGTTTGCATAAAGTTTGTCCCAGCGCGGATAACTGGAAAAAAGCGGCACTTTGCGTGGAACTTTTGCTGCGTGCCGAGACCGGAGAGGTTGTTGAGGAAGCGCTAGAAAAAGTAAGGCAATGCTTACAAACGGCGCCGGACTATTCTTGGTGGGCGCGCTCGTTACTGCGCCAAGGCAAGCGCGTTGAGGCTACTGAGGCCTTCGAAACCGCGTGCAAACTTCCAGACGTGCGCCCTGATGCTCTTTTGGGGCTGGCGTGCCTGTTGACTGAAGATGGCGACAGGGACCGAGCAGAAGCGCTATGCCGTAAGAGTATCGGCCTCAGCCCGTCCGTTTGGGAGTCTTACCTTAATTTGGGTCATCTGTTGTACCAAAAGGGCTCATTTCGGGAGGCTTTACTGGTCGCCGAACCTGCGATTCGTTTCTCCTCCGACCCTGCCTTGCTGATGAATCTCGCCGTTTATCAGGAGAAGTGCGCTGAATTTATGGCGGCTATCCGCACCCTTGAGAGGGTTATCGAGAAAGTGCCCGATTCGTCTTCGGCCTTTCTGAACTTGGGTAATTGTCTACTGTTTCTCGGCTTGCCCAATGAGGCGTCTGCCGCCTACCGCAGAAGCCGCCAATTTGAGCCGGACAGCGCCAACTCTTTCAGCAACCACTTGCATTCCCTCAATTACGTCTCGGGTGTGGACCCAGAAACGGCGTTTAACCTGCATCGGGAATTTTCGCAGCGTTTCGAGGCGCCGCTACGTCCCCACCAGCCGCATTCTAATTTGCGGGATCCGGAGCGCCGTTTGCGCATTGCGTATGTTTCGCCTGATCTGCGAGGGCACTCCGTCGCGTTCTTTGTGGAGCCCCTGTTTCGCCATCATGACAGGGCGCAGTTTGAGGTGTGGGGCGTGCTCTCCCACACTTGGCAGGACTTTACCACTGAAAGGCTTAAAGGCATCTGCGATGGCTGGTTGGACGCGGGAAATTTGTCCCATGAAGCCCTTGCAGAAAAACTTCGCTCTCTGGAAATTGATGTGCTCGTGGATCTCATCTGCCACTCCCAAGGGTCACGTCTCCTCACTTTTGCGCGGAAGCCTGCGCCGAT
>Ga0114973_10003616_pt1 | contig 10864 bp, 9 predicted proteins | sample M_140807_MF_Meta_FD_87025 | JGI IMG/M metagenome (GOLD analysis project Ga0114973, IMG submission 87025) | Freshwater microbial communities from Lake Montjoie, Canada to study carbon cycling - M_140807_MF_MetaG | ecosystem: Environmental > Aquatic > Freshwater > Lake | place: Lake Montjoie... | reverse complement strand
GGGGGCGGGGGCACATCAACATCGCCGACAGCAACCGTCACCGCCTGGTGGTGGTGGGTCGGTCGACACTTGGTGGCCCGCTGCACCACCTGGTCGGCACGGGCGAACCGGGGTTGCGGGATGGCCCACCTGAAGTGGCGCAATTCAACTGGCCACAAGGGTTGGCCATTGATCCCCGCACCGGAGTTGTCTACATCGCCGATACCGAGAACCATGCAATCCGGCGCATGTCCCCGGACGGGGGAACGATAACCACGATTGCGGGGACAGGTCGTCAGGCGCGTACCCGGGGTACAGGTGGGCCGGCACACGGTGTGGATCTCTCAAGTCCGTGGGACGTGGTCTTCCTTGCAGACCCAGCCGCACCACCCATTACCGACCGAGGCGCCCATGACGACCCGCACGATGACCGGGGCCTCCTGTTCATCGCCATGGCGGGAACGCACCAGATATGGGTGATGGACCTCGCCTCCGGCCGGGTGATCCCTTTCGCCGGTTCAGGAAGCGAGGCACTCGGCGACGGGCCGGTGCGCGAGGCCGCGTTCGCGCAGCCGTCGGGCCTTGCCATCGACGGGACCGGGGAACGACTGTGGGTAGCGGACAGCGAGACAAGCGCGATCCGCCAGATCAACCTGGGAACCGGTCAGGTGTCAACCCTTGTCGGGCAGGGACTGTTCGACTTCGGAGACATCGACGGCAACGCGGAAAGTGCCCGTCTCCAGCATCCGTTAGGCGTGACCTGGTGGCGTGACGATCCTGACGGCGAGTCGCTTCTGATCGCGGACACCTACAACCACCGGATCAAGAGACTGGATCTCACGCACGGCACCGTGCGGACGTTCATCGGTGGCGGACCTCCCGAGGGTCACCGGGACGGTACTGGCGCCGAGGCAAGGTTCTCGGAACCGGGAGACCTGGCGATCGCACGCGGTCGCCTCTTCATCGCCGACACGAACAATCATGTCGTTCGTTCCGTCGACCTGACAGTTCCGGCGCCGGCGCGGGTGGTCGAGACGATAGAAATCGACCTCACGACCCACGCCCACTGACGGCGGTTGCGACTGCTATCCAGCGGTCGCGGAAAGATCGATCTCGAGGCGAATCTCGTCCTTGACAGAGAGGACGGCGGCGGCACGCGGGATTGTCATGCCGAAGTCACCAAACCTCACGGTGGCCGTGGCCTTGCCGGTGATCGTCGCGCCATCTCGCTTGGCCGTGACCTTCCAGGTGACTTCCTTCTGGACGCCGTGGATGGATGTCATGCCAGTCATGGTGAACGAGGCTTCACCCGCAGCCGGCAGGGGCGACGGCATGCCTTCGGCCTTCGACGGCGCAAACGACGCGTTCGGGAATTTGTCCACCTCAAGGGTGTTGCGCTTGAGGTAGTTGTCCCGGCTCCCCGAGTCGGTCTTGAGTGTGTTCAGGTCCACCAAGATGAGTGATTTGTCGGGGGAAAGGGTGCCGTCCGGCGCAAACACCAACTGACCGGAGACGGCCTTGGTGGTACCGACCGCATCGTTTGGCAGGTCCCTCCCGGCCAGTTGCTCATTGACGCGGAACGTTGCCGAGGACTTTTCAGACTGAATCTTGAACGATAGCCCTTCGGTGACCGGTGCGGGCATCGAGGTGGGGACTACGGAAGGTGCCGCCGTCGGGGCCGCGGCCTCAACCGTCGGGGTTGCCTGCGTCGTCGCAACGGCGGCCGGAGTTGCCGGGGCAACGGTGGCAACCTGGGTGAGCGCCGGAACCTGGGTCGGCATCGGGACAGTCGTGGCAGTAGGGGGGACCGCGGTCGCGGTGACGGTCATGCGCGGACCGGCGCCAGGGGATGCCGTGGGGACGGCATAGGGGTCACGGGTGGTGACAACGGTGGCAATGCTTGCGACCGTGGCACCTCCAACCGGCTTGGCGGCGGTGGGGGCGGCCGACGGTGAGGGCTCGGATCCACCGCACGCCACGAGAGTCATCAGTGGCAATGCAAGAAGAAAAGCAAAAGCGGAGTGGCGACGCCGAGTGGTGAGGTCCATTGTCTGTCTTCCCTTGTGCATCGATCCGTCAGGCCGGTCAACACACGCACGCCCTCGCCAGATGACATCGGGATCGTTCGATTGACGCTACCACAGCAAGCGCGCAAAACGGCCAAACTCGACCGTCAACGAGATTGCCAGGCGTATCAGTGGGGTACGGATCGCTATCTCTGCAAATCCATGGGCTACCCGAGTGAACGACGAATCATGATGACGAGGATGACGAAGAAGATGATCCCCATCCCGAGGGTCAGCACGCTTAGAACAAAGGACGCAGAATCAGGATCCTGAAAGGGGATGAGCATCATTGATGTGATGATCATGAAGAGGGCCGCGGCGATCCCGGTGCGCCCGGTCTGCGGATCCATTGGCGGTCCCGATCGGTGGCGGACCCACCGGCATTCCGGCGGGGTCCAGATGATGACGGCAAAGTGTACGCGACCGTCCGGCACTCCGGTGACACCGAAGTGGACCCTAGCGGCAGGTACATCCCACAGTGAGGCAGAGCGATGCGAGGGTCCGTTCGCCGGCGAAGAGGACAAGGTGCCGCAACGCCAGATCGACACGCACTGGCGTGCCTGGTGCAAGCCACCCTTGGTAGCGGGTACGAAGGACGAGGTTGCCGTGGGGCGCAGAACGGGGGCGGACGTCGTACTCGACATCCGGTCCCCGGGGACGACCCTCACCAACGACGCTCTCTCCCTGAGGATCTGGATCTATCAGGACTTCTTCCGGGCGAACAAGCATGACGGCGTCCCCTGCCTGCACCCACGCAGCCGGATCCGACACCGGGACAGACGGGACCGGCCACCCGCCGGTGAGTTCCACACGACCGGAATGGACGGCGACTGGCATGAACAGGCCATCGCCACCGAAACCGGCGACAAACCGGTTAGCCGGCCGGTTGTAAAGCGTCTCGGGCGGGCCGACCTGTTCCACCTGTCCGCGACGCATGACGGCGACGCGCGACGCACACGCGAATGCCTCTGACTGGTCATGCGTCACAAGAAGAACTGCGACCCCTTCCGCTGCAAGAATGTCTAGCAAATCTCGGCGCACCTGAACACGCAGGCTTGCGTCCAGCGTATTGAATGGTTCGTCAAGCAAGATTGCACGGGGCCGGGGTGCGAGCGCGCGGGCAAGTGCGATACGCTGCTGCTGGCCTCCGGAAAGCTGGTGAGGGTAGCGGTCACCGAGTTCGGCAAGGCCGACGATTGCGAGCAGGCGGGTGACGCGTGAATCGCGCTCGGGCCGCGGCAGGCCTTCGATGCCGAAGGCAACGTTCTCGGCAGCGTTCAGATGGGGAAACAGGGCGTAGTCCTGGAAGACCATCCCGATCCGACGATGTTCCGGAGGGATCCAACTCGGACTACCCTGATTGAGTGGACGCACTGACGTGGCCACACACACTCCGTTGATCCAGACTTCGCCGGCATCGGGCCGGTCGAACCCGGCGATCAGGCGAAGGGTCGTGGACTTGCCGCACCCACTTGGCCCAAGCAAGGCAAGAACCTCGCCCGCGTGCAGATCGAAACTGACCCCGGCGACGGCTGACACGGACGAACCGGGATAGCGTCGCGCGAGACCGCGAACGGAAACGACCACGTCGTCGCGCACCTGCGCCTCGCCCGGTGACGCCTCATCAACCGTTTCACCGGGCCACACTGGGATCACGGCCGGAAGTCCCGTCCCGTCACGTGTAACGCCTCACGAAGCAGCCCCATTGCCTTCGGACCCATCCCGTGAAGGGATGCTACTTCCGACCCGGACCAAAGGGTCAAGGCATGGAGATCCGTAAACCCGGCGTTGGCAAGAGCACGCAAGGCCGGGCGGGAAAGGCCGGCGGGAAAGGCCTCACGGATGCTTGCCGCTAGGCGGTCGGCGTCCTGCCTCGCGTTGGGGTCGGTCACAAGTTCGCAGGCATGTGTCGTTGGCGTGCGACGGCGTGGCACCTGTTCCGATCCCTCCCCGAGAGAAGGTACCACCGTTGACCGGCATGGCCGGACCCTAGGGCTGGGCGCGCCGGTCGGCAAGCCGGGTGGACGCTTCGGAGCGCCCACTAAGCCAGAGGGAGACCGACCATACCGCGCCGAGAAGCATCAGAAGCAGGAGGGCAACCGCGGCAGCGCGGGGATCCGGGCCGACATCCATCGTGTGGACCCAGATCCGCACCGCCAACGTGTCGTACCCGGGAGGGCGCAGCAGCAGGGTCGCGGCGAGTTCCCGGGCCACGAGTGCAAAGGTGAGGGCCCAAGAGGCAAGCAAGGCCGGCCCGGCCAGTGGCAGGACCACACGCCGGAACGCACCCCACGTGGAAGTGCCAAGGCCGCGGGACGCACGCACCAGAACCGCCGGCACGGCATCGATGGCCGCGGTGCAGGCCTGGAATGCCGGGGCGGCGAAGAGGATCACCGACGCCATGATGATCGGGATGGCGGTATCACCTGCCCACGGCGCCACGCGCAGCACGAATGTGACGATTGCCAGGGCAAGGATGGTCCCGGGAAGGGCATAGCCGGCCTGCATCGCCCACGTCGCTGGTTCGATGAGGGTGGTGCGCCCGCGAGCAAGCGCCAGGGCAAGCCCTAGGCAAACCGCCACCGTGGCACCCGATGCACCGATCACGAGGGTGTGACCGAGATGGGGCACCAACGACCACCAGAAGGTTGGCAGTCCGGCGACGCCAAGGGTTGATGCCAACCAGGCGAGTACCCCGATAGGCAGGGCGAACCCAAGGGAGACAATCACGAACGCACCGAGGGCAGCCGGCCACCGCCACTGGCCCAACGACACCGGTGTCGAACCCAGTCGTCCACGGGTATCGGCGAGGACCGCATCACCGACACGGGATCCATCGCCTCCGCGGGTTGACCCGGCACCAGATCGTTGGATGCGTCGCTGGACGACGAGCAGGCCCCAAAGGACGGCAACCAAGGCCAGGGCCAACGTTGCGGTTGCCGGAGGCGCGTACCCGGTGAGCAAGTACGTGTAGAGAGCAGTCGTGACCGTGCGCGCCCGCAGCAGGGAGACCACTCCGAAATCGACGCACGCGTACAGGAAGACCAGCAGCGCACCTGCGAGCAACGGCGCCCTGAGGAGGGGGAAGGTCACCCGGCGGAAAGTTGCCAGTGGCGAGAGCCCGAGACTGCGCGCCGCGTCCTCGATGGACGGGTTGGTGCGTGAGAGGGCACTGTGGACGAGGATGAAGACCGTTGGGACGCCAGCAACCCCGAGGACAAACGCCGCGCCAGTCGTGCCAAAGATGAACCCGGGCCACCCAATCTGGAAGGTCGACATCCCGAGAACCGTCGCGACACCGCGGTGGATGACACCTCCGGGGGCGAGCAGGACCACATAGGCAAGGGCGAGCACGTACGGAGGCACCGCAAGCGCAAGCGGGGCCACGAACCGGACAACGCGACGCCCGGGGAGGTCGGTGCGGGCAACGAACCACGCCAACGGGACTCCAAGGACCATCGCGCAGATGGTCGCACCGAGCGCGAGAATGGCAGATTGCCCGAAAAGCCCTGGCACGTCTAGGCGAGCAAGCAACCCGAGGAGTTCGGCGGGCGGGACCTCGACGACGGTCATCGCGAGGGTGATCAGCGGAACGCCGACGAGCACGACAGGCACCAACCCGGCGACATGCAGTCCAGTGCCGACGAACGGGAACCCACCGGCCACCGGGACAGGTCGCACCCCGGCCGATGCCGACGTAGCGCTTGCTCGCATCACCGGCTGCACGTTCCCCTCTACCGGCCGGTCATGCGTGTGCAGAGGATACGGGCGCACCCCCGGCGCGGGCCGGGGCGTGAGCAGGTGCGGGGGTACGGTCGCCACCATCGGGCGCACTGGCTGCAGGACCCGGTTGTGACGGATTGACCATGGTGTGAGGGCGGATCACCTCGGCGCGGACTGATCGCCGGAAGGTCACCAGAAGCAAGACCAGGACGGTTACGAACACCCCATTGGCCAGAAGGGCAGTGGGAGCGCCAAAGATCTCGCCGGTATAGCCGACGGCGAGGTTCACGAACGGTTGCGTCCCGAAGGTGATGGTCGTGCCAATGGCAGCGAGACGTGCCCGCATCGTGGGCGGGGCCATCATCTGTTGCAACCCACTCGCCATCGAGAGGACGATGGGGCCGGTCGCGCCCGACAGGAAGGTCGCGACACACGCCGCGAGGACGACCGGGTCTGGCAGGCCGAGCGACGCACCGGAGGCCTCAATGGACGCCATCACGGGAGGCAAGGAGATCGCCCACAGGAGGGCAAGCATCGCGCCGAACCAGATAAGGAGACCGGCACTGAGGAGTCCAGTGCGACGGACGTTCTGCACCAGGGGCAGGACGAGGAACGAGGTTGCAAGATTGCCGGCGCCCCATGCGCCGACGATGGTGCCGAGGGCGCGTGCGTCACGATGAAGGACGTCGCCGACGTAGACCGGATACAGGGTCATCGTGGAAGCGGCCCCGAACATGTAGAGAAGCGGGTAGATGTAGAAGTTGACCAGGTTCGCGTTGCCGAGGATGTGGCGAACCGCGTCCATGGTGGTTCCCCCACCGGCACCGGACCTAGCACCACGTTGCCCGGATGCCCCCTCATTGGTAAAGCGCACCCGCAGGAGGGCCAGGACCACCGCAAGGAAGCTGGCGGCATTGACCCAGAACGCGGTTGCGCTGCCGTAGAAGCCGACGAGCAGTCCGGCGACGGAGGGGCCGACCATTCGCGAGACCTGGAAGCCCATCATGTTGAGCGAGACCGCCTGCCGGATCAGCGTGGGACCAGTGAGGTCGGCGGCGAATGCCTGCAGGGCCGGACCATCGAGGGCCGTGACGATACCCGTCACGACGGCAAGGACATAGAGGTGCCAGAGCTGGATCAGGCCGGTCTGGACAAGGAGTGCCAAGGTGGCAGCCAGGCCTGCAAGGATGAGTTGCGTCCCGTACAGGAGCTTGCGTCGATCGATCCGGTCGGCAAGGGTGCCGGCGTACGGACTGAGGAAGAGCAATGGCAGGGACCCGAGCATCGCCACGGTTCCTAGGGCAGCCGAAGAGTGGGTCAGTTCATAGACGACCCACGACTGGGCGGTCATCTGGATGAGCGACCCCATCGTCGAAACGGTCTGTCCGGCGAGGAACATCCGGTAATTGGGCACACGCAACGGCGCGTACATCTGGCCAAACCGGCCGGGAGAACTCATGCTATCGGGTCACCTTCAGGGGGATTGGATGGCGAACACCCACCACCCGGGAAGTCTACGACGTTGGCATCACCTGCCGGTTGCTGTTTGGTGACGATCAGGTGAACAAGGGGGTATAGAGCTCGATGGCACGGTCGCGCGCGGCCAGCAACTTGTCAATATCGAAGGCCGCTGGCCGACGGATCTTGTCGATGGTGCGGACACCATCGGCGCCATGGTCGCCCAGGGGAACGCCGGGACGCAGCGGGAACTCGCCCTCCTGCGTCATCATCGGCGCGGCCCCCTCGGGCGAGAGGACAAAGTCGATGAACGCCCGCGCAACGTTCGGGTGCGGGGCAGACTTGAGGGCCGCGACCGTGAGGGGGATCACCAAGGTCCCGATGCCCCCCGTGGCCTCGTCCGGGTAGATCAGGTCGACTGGCGCGCCGGCCCGCTTCTTTGGCACATAGTAATAGTGGTTGACGAACCCGGCCGCGAATTCGCCCTGCGCGACGGCATCGGCGACATTCGAGCCACCGTTGAGGACCTTCATGCCGTTGATCTTGAAAAGGGTGGTCAGGAATGCTGTGGTTGCCTCCTCGCCCTTCAGGAGGATCAGGGAGGCTAGCCAGACCGGGGTCCCGTCGGTGAGGCGGGTGATGGCGATGCGTCCCTTCCACTTGGGGTCGGCAAGGTCAAAGACGGACGCCGGATAGTCCGCAGGCTTGACGAGGGTCGTGTTGACCATGATGTTGCGGCTGCGCCCAATGACCCCGGTCCATGCACCGTCGGGGGCCTTGAACTCGGCGGGTACGCCATCGGTCAAGCTCGACTGGAATGGCGCAAGCAGGCCCTTCTGGCGCAGCAGTTCGGCGTCCACGTAGTCGGTGGTGTAATAGATATCGGCCTTGGAGGCGCCCCCCTCCTGCCCGATCAGGAGGCGCAGTTCGGCACTGCCACCGCTCTTGACCGACACCTTCACCCCGGTCTTCTTCTGGAACGCCTCGACGGTGGGCTCCATCAGGGATTCCTTGCGGGAGGAATAGATCACCAGTTCCTTCTCGAGGATTGCAGCGGATGGCACGGGGGTCGCGGCACTGGGGGCTGCCGTCGGTGGCCTGATTGATGGCGCCGGGGTCGATGGCGCTGGTGCCGAAGTGGGCGAAGCGGCCGGAGCCTCCGTTCCGCCACAGGCCGCGATGATGAACGGCAAACCGCCAACCAGGCCGCCAAGGAAGGCTCGCCGGGATGCCGGGGTGGGTCGGCCGGTGGGACGCGACGGCATGAACGCGTTCATCAGATGCAGGGTCTCCTGAAAGAAATCGTAACCGTCAGGGCGCCACCTACCAACGGCACGAAACAGTACCAAACCCTGAGGGTTAGGTACACCTAACCCTCAGGGCCATTGTCAGGGCCGAACCGTTGCGGCATGGAGATGCGCCACCAGCCTGCCATGGCTTGGTGACCGCGCCGGGACGGAAGGATGCACGACATGCCGCCATCAAATGCAGGACGGGTACAGATCGACAGGCACGTCAGGCACGAGGTGTCGCGGGTCTGGCAAGCACTGACCGACCCGACTGTCCACGTGGAGTGGTGGGCGTCTGGGAACATCAGGCCGGTCGTTGGTCACCGCTTCGACCTTGACATGGGGGCATGGGGCACGCAGGCATGCGAGGTGATCGAAGCAAAGCCGGGACACCGGCTTGCGTACCGGTTCGCGGTCGGTGTCCTGGACACCACGGTAGCGTGGGATCTCCGGGCCGATGACACGGGCACCTCGGTGACCCTGACGCATGACGGCTTCGACCTGGATACGGCGCTTGGCCGGCAGGGCTACGAAGGCATGGGTCGAGGCTGGCCGGGCGTCCTGGCCCGGATGGATGCCGTCCTCTCGAAATAGGCCCGGGTGCCTCTTCCGATACATCTGTTTTCCCGGACCGTTCGGAATCTCGAAATAATCGGTCAAGAGGACGATACGGATGGCACGGCGAATTCTTGTGGGCACCGACCGTGGTGCCTTCATTTACGAACGCGATCACACCGGCGAATGGCAACTCGGCAACCAGTTGCTCGCGGGATGGCGCGTCGACAGCATCACCACCCTGCCGGGTGGGCGCATCCTTGCCGGAACCGGGCACTACGTCTACGGCACGACGGTCCGCCGATCTGATGACGGCGGCGAGACGTGGACGCAGGTGGACCACTCGCCATCGTTCGAGTCGGGCCCGTTGCCGGTCCTGCCCGACGGCACGGTCCGCAAACTTGATGCCATCTGGACGATCACGCCCGGCGGACCGGCACAACCAGGGGTGACCTACGCCGGCACCGACCTCGCGGCAATTTTCCGGAGCGACGATGGCGGCGAATCCTGGCATGAACTGGTCGGATTGCAGCACCACCCGTCACGCGAGCATTGGGCGCCGGGCGCCGGTGGCATGTGCCTGCACACCATCCTGCCTCACCCGACCGATCCCGCACGCATGTGGGTGGGGATGTCCGCGGTCGGCGTCTTCGAGACAACCGACGGTGGCGCGACCTGGCAGACACGCCACGACGGGCTCAAGGAAGTGGAGACCGGCCAGCCGGAATCGGAAGTCGCCCGCTGCGTGCACGGTGTCATGGCGCACCCGGACGACCCCGAACGCCTCTTCCTGCAGTTCCATTTCGGCGTGTTCCGCAGTGACAACGGCGGACAGGTCTGGAAGCCAATCGACACCGGCCTGCCTTCGGACTTCGGGTTCCCAATCGTCGTCACGCGGTCTGGTGCGGTCATGGTCGTTCCCTTGGCGGCGGATGTGCAACGGGTCTTCGTGGACGGTCGCCTGCGTATCTTCCGGTCGACGGACGGCGGGACATCGTGGAATGCGATCACGGCCGGACTACCGCAGGAGCACTACTACGGGGGAGTCTTGCGCGGGTCAATGCGAACCGACCTGGAGACAGGCGAGGTGGTGTTCGGGACCAACCATGGCGAGGTGTTCCACTCCGCCGACGAGGGTCTGACGTGGACGCACCTGCCGGGCAAGCTGACCCGGATCATGTACGTGTCGCTGGTGTGACCATGCGACAAGCGAAGCGAATTCTGGTCTGGCTGGGAGGCGGGGAATGGCACGCGTGACGCTGGTGGTCCCGTCGCTGCTGCGCGAACTCCTCGGGATGCCCGACGGGACGGCGGCGTCCTTCGAGGCGGAAAGCCTTTCGGAGGCGATGCCGGCCCTCCGCCGTGCCTTCCCGAAACTGGCACCGCACGTGTGGGACGAGACTGGTGCGTTGCGCAAGCACGTGCAGGTCTATGTTGGCGAATGGAACCTTCGCTGGTCGGACGTACCGGATGACGTCTGGCACGACGGGGCATGCGTGCGCGTGGCAATGGCGGTCTCGGGCGGATAGGTTGACCGGGCCGGTGTCCGATTGATCCCTAGACACGGGACCGTCCGGCGTGCGACGCTGCCACCGCGGGTGCGGTGCGCCACGCCAGAGGTCACAGGGGGACTGCCATGGAACACGTGCGGTTGGGGACATCGGGCCTGAAGGTCTCGCCGATGGCGCTCGGACTGGGTCTGCGGGGACAGGCAGACAGTGCCGAGGCCGAGCGGCTGATCCGCCGGGCGCATGACGGCGGGATCACCTTCTTCGACTGCGCCAACGTCTACGG
>Ga0114973_10003615_pt1 | contig 10865 bp, 6 predicted proteins | sample M_140807_MF_Meta_FD_87025 | JGI IMG/M metagenome (GOLD analysis project Ga0114973, IMG submission 87025) | Freshwater microbial communities from Lake Montjoie, Canada to study carbon cycling - M_140807_MF_MetaG | ecosystem: Environmental > Aquatic > Freshwater > Lake | place: Lake Montjoie... | reverse complement strand
CAGCACTTGATTTTTGTGCATTGCTATTGGATATTTGCAATACTAAAAAAGCAAGCAGTAAAAAAAGCAGCTTTTTGAACGATTGACACATTTATTGTAAATTAATGTTTTAAAAATTAGTTTATTAAACAACCTCCTCCACCCACCAGCAAATCAAATACATTTTATTTATATATTGCTTATACTTATAGCACACCCAGCCCCCCTCATTGCGATGCTACTAAAATACGAGAAGTTTGGCTTTTAATCCCGTTATAAAACAAGTAGTTTTACACAATAAGGACCCCCTCTTTGAAGAACAATTAAATAGTAGTAATTTGTTGCATTAATTATAAGATATGTTAAAGAAAATACCAATGAATCATTTAAAAAGCTTTATTATTTGTACCCTATTTTTTACAAATTTTAATCATTCAAAAGCCCAAATTTTCTTTAAAACGCATCCCGGAATCAACCCATACCAATTTGAAACCATCAAAGAAAAGTTATTCACCCATGCCGCTGTAACATCGGCACACCCATTAGCGAGTATGGTGGGCGCAGCCATCATGCAAGATGGTGGAAATGCATTTGACGCCGCTATTGCAGTACATTTTGCCTTAGCAGTAGTACATCCAGCAGCAGGCAATATTGGCGGAGGGGGTTTTTTATTAGCAAGAACAAATAATGGCAAATTAATTGGACTTGACTTTAGAGAAGCAGCCCCTGCAATAGCAAGTAGAGATATGTATTTGGACGAAAAAGGAAATCCCATAACCACAAAATCATTGGAAGGGCCATTGGCTTCGGGCATACCAGGAAGTATATCTGGAATGTTTAATGCACATGAATATGCAAAACTTCCCATGGCACAATTGATAGAACCCGCAATTGAATTAGCGGAATACGGATTTGTATTAACTGAAAAAGAAGCAGGTAGTTTAAATAGTGTAAGGGGTGCCTTATTAAAATTAAGTAGTGCACCATCTGCCTATACAAAAAAAATAAAATGGATGAAGGGAGATACCATTTTCCAACCAGAATTAGCTGCAACATTAAGACGTATTCAAATAAATGGTTTAGCCGGTTTTTATGAAGGGGTCACCGCTGATTTAATTGTGAAAGAAATGGCCAATGGAGCTGGTATCATTTCAACTACTGATTTAAAAAATTACCAAACAAAAAAAAGAGTACCCATTGAGTTTGATTATAAAAATCATCATGTAATTAGTTTTGCCCCACCTTCGAGTGGTGGTATTTTAATTGCACAAATGATGAAAATGATTGCCCCATTTGATATTGCAGCCATGGGCTATCAATCACACGCTGCTGTTGGATTAATGGTGGAATCACAAAGACGTGCTTACGCTGACCGAGCGGAACATATGGGCGATCCTGATTTTTGGAAAGTACCAACACGCACTTTAATCAGTGACACTTATGCCAAACAAAGAATGCAGGATTATACCCCTGGTGTTGCTGGCAATAGTAAAAATACCAATGCCGGACAAGCTAAAGAAAGCGAACAAACTACCCATTATAGTGTCATCGACAAGGAAGGAAATATGGTAGCCATTACGACCACCTTAAATGATTCTTATGGAAACAAAACAGTCGTTGCAGGCGCAGGATTTTTATTAAATAATGAAATGGATGACTTTAGTGCAAAACCAGGTGTTCCCAACATGTTTGGTGCAATCGGAGGCGAAGCGAATGCCATTGCTCCAGGAAAAAGAATGTTAAGTTCCATGACACCCACCCTAGTTACTGTAAATAACAAAGCTTACTTAACCATTGGCAGTCCAGGAGGCACTACTATCCCGAATCAAATTTATGAAGGCCTTATCAATATGATCGATTTTAAAATGAGTTTAAAACAATCCATCGATGCATCTCGCTTTCATCACCAATGGATACCTGATCAAATACAAGTGGAAGCCGATTTTCCCGATGCTACTATCCAAGCCTTGAAAAAACAAGGGTATAAAGTGAATCAAAGAGGCTATTTTGGTCGCATGGATGGCATCCGAATACTGCCTAATGGTAAAATTGAAGCCGCTGGCGATAAAAGAGGCGATGATAGTGTCGCAGGGTATTAGTGATCAGTACATTATACCCGTTTAATTAGTATTTTTACAAAAATCATTTTTTGCTAAAAAACAAGCTTACCATACTGAGAATTGTGATTGCTACAGTGGTAGGGCTCCTCCTATTTTGCTATTTATTATTATTACTTCCATGGGTACAAAATAAATTAATTACTAGGGTTGCAAGTAGTTTATCCAAATCCATTGGAACGGAAGTAAAGATTGGGCATGTAGGGTTTTCACTATTCAATAGATTGGACCTCGAAGATATTCTGATTAAAGATGAGAAAAACGACACTTTAGTTTATTCTAAAATAGGTAAGCTGCGATTGACCGACTTGTATTTTTCCAAATCAGCACCTGTCATAAGATATATTGGATTAGAAGGTACCCGGATTTATTTAAACAGAACAGCCCCAAAATGGAACTACCAATTTTTATTGGACTACTTGAATAAAGACAGTTCCAATCAAAAAACAACTGACTTAGATATTAAGAAAATTGATTTAAGTGATTTCCGTTTTATTTTAGATGACCAATGGAATGGTGAAAAAACACAATTAGCAGCAAAAAATGTCTTGCTAAATATAAAGTCGATTAATCAAACGAATAAGCGGATTGTCATTGACCAATTGATCGTCAATAAGCCCATCATCAACCTACATTCCTACGAGGGAAAAAACACGACTGTACAAAAGGACACCAATCAACGTAATTTCAAACCCGCAAAATTAAACCCCAGTGATCTAAACATTGTAGCCAACGAAATACAAGTCATCAATGGAAAGTTTTTAATCGAATACGGCTTTGAAAAACCAGTTCCCTATTTTGATGGCGCGCACATTCGCATGCATGAACTAAATGCACAAATATATAATGCAACCTTATCCAAAGATACCATTACTGCAAAAGTAAATTTAAGCGTAAAAGAAAGATCAGGTATTGAAATAAAAAAATTAAATACCCAATTTAAGCTAACGCCTCAAATAATGGAGTTTGCGCAATTGTCATTAAAAACGAACAATAGCGTTATTGGCCCCTATTATGCAATGCAATACAAAAGTTTTAGAAAAGATTTTAATAATTACATGCAAAGTGTGACCATGAAGGCGCACTTTGAAAATTCATTGGTTTCCATTAAAGATATTGCCTACTTCACACCTGCTTTAAATAATATTGATCAAAAAGTTAAAATGAGTTTTGATTTTAATGGCACCGTGGCAAATTTTGAAACCAAAGACTTGCTTGTAAATTATAACAAATCCACCATCAAAGGCAGCTTTAGCATGAAGGGCTTACCTAGCTTGAGAAATACGCAGATTGATTTTAATAATGTAATATCGTCTACCAATTATAAGGATTTATCCAACTGGATTCCTACCTTAAAAAATAATCAAGAAATAAAATTCGAAAAATTAGGCAATATTTTATTTGCTGGAAATTTCAAAGGAACCGTTTACGATTTTATTACAAAGGGTGAATTTAATACCGACTTAGGCTATGCGAATACTGAGATTCGATTACAATTCCCATTAGATAAAGAGCCGAGTTATGAAGGCATGTTAAAAACAAGCCATTTTAATGCTGGCAAATTACTTGAAATATCCTCATTAGGGTTATTAAATTTTAATGGTAAAATTAAAGGCAGCTCCTTTGATCTCAATAAACAAAAAACCAATATACAAGGTAATATTGACTCCATTGCATGGAACAATTATAACTATACCAATATCACCACGAATGGTAATATTCAAAAAGGCGCTTATAATGGAAGCTTGCGGATCAAGGACCCCAACATTAATTTTATCAGCAATATTGAAGTGGACTTTAACCAAGCTAAGCCTAAGATAAACGCCGTAGGTGATTTGCAAAACACCAATTTAAAAGAATTAGGATTCTCTAAAAATAAAATTCAGCTTACTGGTTTATTGGATATCAATTTCGACGGAGACAGTATTGACAACTTCATGGGTTATGCTAAATTTTATAATGGGCAATTAAAAGGGGAACAATCAGTGGTGCGTTTCGATTCCATCACCTTGCAATCTAGTATTGAAAAAGGAATTAAAAATTTACGATTGGCAAGTGATGATATTAATGCTAGTATATCAGGTAAATTCAATATCTACCATTTACCTGCAAGTATTCAATTTTTTATGCAGCGCTATTTGCCCAGCTACATCCCTGCCCCATCCAATACCCCAGACAATCAATTATTTGATATTCAAATAAAAACAAATTACATAGAGCCATTTATTCGCATTTTTAATAGCTCCTTTTCTGGCTTCAACAATCTAAATTTAAAAGGTGCGATCAATACTGATAATAAAACGCTAAAATTTAATGCCACAGTTCCATTTGCACAATGGCAGGATATGGCATTTAAAGGTGGCGAATTTACAGGCAATGGAAATAAGGATTCAATTCGTTTGCTCATAAAAGCAACTAGTTACCAATTAACGGACAGCTTTAACTTTGTTGACCCTATTGTCAATATTCATACCGCGAACGACAAATCCAATATCCAAATAACAGCTACTAGTAATAATGCATTGCAGAATATAAATTTAGCGGGGACTGTAAATACTTATTCGGATGGCTTAGCCATTCAATGGCAACCCTCATATTTTTTATTAAATCAAAAAAGATGGGATATTAATAATGGTGGGGAAATTTCACTTCGAAAAAATAACATCTTTGCAAAAGGCGTAAAATTTTCACAAGGATTACAGGAGCTGTTATTAACTAGTGCAAAGGACAATAACCTACAACTAGCACTCAATGATATTATTTTAGGTGATATTACTAAATTATTTTTCCGATATCCACAACTGGAAGGTATTACCAATGGCACTGTTTATTTAAAAAATATCCTTGATAATTTCGAGTTTAGTTCCGATGTCAATATTGATCAATTTAGCTTCAACAACGAATTGCTTGGATGGACTAATTTAGATGCTGCCTATAATCATAAAACGGGTATTGTCCCTTTTTCGTTTGACATTCCTAATAAAGCCTATAATATATCAGCGGAAGGATCCTACAATACCAAGGACAGCATTAACCCATTAGATGCAACCCTGTATTTAAACCATTCAAAATTTAGTTTGGTGGAACAATTCATCAGCGGTGTTCTCACCAACTTAGATGGAAAAGCCGATGGGAAAATTCATTTTGGCGGTCGCATTGAAAACCCTGTATTGCTGGGGTCTGCTAAAATTGAAGATGCCTCTTTAAAAGTAGATTATACTAAGGTTCGCTATTTTATAAAAGAGGCGACCATTCAATTTACAAATGAAGGATTGGATTTTGGCAATATCCAACTGACTGATCAGTTAAATCGTAAGGCGTTATTTAAGGGTAAAATATTGAATGAAGGATTTAAGCATTTAACCTATGATCTTGAAATGAGTAGCCCTAAAATTGAATTGCTAAATATGGGGTCTGCTGACAATAGCTATTTTTATGGTAACGCAGTTGGAAAAGCTTCCATGACCATCAAAGGACCAGAGGAAAATATTAAAATGACCATTAATGCAGATGTGAATGATAGCTCCCATTTGTACATTCCAAATACAACCAGCAAGGAAGCCAGCAGTAATGATTTTATTTTGTTTAAAAAATATGGAAAAACAGCTGTAAAAAGCGCAGATATACCAACCTACAATTTATTGGTGGATTTAGACCTATCAGCCAATAATAAAACCAAGATAGATGTGATTTTAGACGAATTAACAGGCGATATCATCAAGGCGAAGGGAAACGGTCGACTAAAAATTAGAGCGGGTAATATTGAGCCATTAAGCATCAGAGGGAAATATAATATTGAATCAGGTAATTACGACTTTAACTTTCAATCCTTTATTAAAAAGCCATTTGAATTGATTCCTGAAATAGGCAACTATATAGAATGGACCGGTAATCCATACGATGCCGAAATTCATGTAGATGCACGTTACACCGCTGACCGAATTAGTTTAAATGAGTTAGTGGGGAGCGCTAATTTTAGCAACGCTGTAAAATCGTATCGTGGAAGTGTTTATGTTATTGCTGCATTAAGAAACAAATTATTCCAGCCTAGCATTAAATTCAGTATCGCCTTTCCACAAGGAAATCCAATCAGTTCCGATAATGAATTTTCTCAATTCATTACCCGATTAGAAAGAGACGAAAATGAAATTTTAAAACAGGTGTCCTTCTTAATTGTATTTAACTCATTTGCACCCGTTGGATTTAGTACAGGCAATAGTAATAATGCTTACAGTATGACTTCTATTGGTATCAATACCATTTCACAATTACTCACCAAAGAAGTCAATAAATCAGTTACTCATTTATTGAACAAAGTAACAGGTGATAACAGCTTGCGATTTGATATTGGATCATCGGTATACAATAGTGGAAATTTATTAGACCCTACCGGGTCTGGTATTGCGATCAACGCCAATAAAATTGACCGTCAAAGAGTGAATTTAAAATTGGGTAGAAGCTTTTTAAATGACAAAGTAATTGTTAATGTGGGCGGCGACTTGGATTTTAATGTACGCAGCAGCACCAATATTCAAAATGATAATTTACAATGGTTGCCTGATTTAAATATTGAGTTTATATTAACCAGGGATCGTAAATTAAGAGCAATTGTATTTAATAGAAATAGTTTGGATATTAATGGAAGTAGTTTGGGTCGTCGTAACCGACAAGGGGTTAGCATCTCCTACCGAAAAGATTTTGAAAAATTCTTATTCTAGTTCCGCAACAAAAAGAATTTATTTATTTGCATTCGTTACAAACCACTCCGTAGCCAACGCGTAGCCTTTTAATCCTAGCCCTACAATGGAGCCTACTGACTTTGCAGTTACATGGGAAATTTTTCGAAAGTCCTCCCTGGCATGTACATTACTGATATGTACTTCAATCACAGGCGTTTTAATTGCAGCGACCGCATCCCCAATGGCAATAGAAGTATGGGTGTAAGCAGCAGGATTTAATATAATACCATCTTGGTCAAAGCCGTATTGTTGAATCGCATTCACCAACTCCCCTTCAACATTCGATTGAAAATAAGTGAAATTAACTTGTGGAAAATCTTTTTTCAACTGCACAAAAAAATCATCAAAAGTTTCATTGCCATAAACACCTGGCTCACGCTTACCTAATAAATTTAAATTAGGTCCGTTGATAATCGTAATATTTGGCATAGTTACAAATTGAAAAAGTGGCGTAATGAAAGGTTTTAATTAGACTTCATTAAAGATACAAAATCGTCAAACAAATACCTGCTATCATGTGGACCCGGTGTTGCTTCAGGATGGTACTGCACACTAAATGCAGGACGGTCATTTAACTTGATCCCTTCAATAGAATCATCATTTAAATTTATATGGGATATGGTCACATTCGGATGTTTACGCACTGCTTCAGGATCCACACCGAAACCATGATTTTGCGTAGTGATTTCACATAAGCCTGTGATCACATTTTTCACCGGATGGTTTAAACCGCGGTGACCATGGTGCATTTTGAAAGTAGGTATATCATTCGCAAGCGCCAATAATTGATGCCCTAAGCAAATACCAAAAACTGGTTTTTTCTCATTCAATACTTCCTTAATGGTTTTAATAGCATAATCCATAGGTGCTGGATCACCAGGACCGTTGGATAAAAAATAACCTGTAGGATTAAATGCCTTTAAAGTGGCAAAATCTGTTTTAGCTGGATGCACTCTTACATGCGCTCCTCTTTCCACCAAGCATTGTAAAATATGTTCTTTCACACCAAAGTCTAAAACTGAAACTTTGATCGGTGAATTTTTATCTCCTAATTCATATACTTCTTTGGTACTTACCGTACTCGCTAATTCAAGACCATCCATACTAGGCACTTTAGCTAATTGCGCTTTTAACGCAGCTACATCTAAGTTATCGGATGAAATAATACAATTCATAGCACCTTGTTGACGCACATGCGCCACCAACGCCCTCGTATCTAACCCTTCAATAGAAACAATATTATTATTAATCAAATACTCGTTCAAATTACCATCCGCCATTAAACGACTGTATTTTTCTTCTAAGTTGCGACCAATTAATCCATGAATTTTTACTGTTTTACTTTCAACATCGGTTGACTTCACACCGTAATTACCCACGTGTACATTATTCATGATAATGACTTGACCGGTATAACTAGGATCGGTAAAAACCTCTTGATAGCCTGTCATCCCCGTATTAAAACAAATTTCACCAGTCGTAGTACCAATTTTACCAAAAGCTTGACCGTGAAATACATTACCATCAGCTAAAACTAAAATTGCAGGTTGTGTAGTCATTGTATTGGTGTTTTGTTATGCAAAAAAAGAAACAATTTTTTACTTTTCCATAATAACTTTTGAACATATTGTTTATTCCCACTTTTAAGCCCATTTTAGGCAAAAAAAAGGCAAGACTGAAGTCTTGCCTTATATGTCAAATAATTATGATCATTATTCAGCAGGTGTTGCTTCATCTGTAGCAGCAGGTGCTTCAGTGGTAGGCGCTTCCGCCTCAGCTGCTTCCTTTTTAGGAGCAGCAGGTGCTTTACTACGACGTGTTTTTTTAGCTGGTTCCGCTGCAGTCGCAATTGAATTACCGTAAATTTCATTGAAATCAACTAATTCAATCATTGCTTTTTCAGCGTTATCACCTGGACGTATACCTAATTTGATAATTCTTGTATAGCCACCTGGACGTGTAGCAATTTTAGGCGCAACTACTGTAAATAATTCTTTAACAGCAATTTTGTCGTTTAAATAGCTAAACACCACTCTGTGGTTATGCATGATTTCTTCCTTGTTAGCCGATTTTTTAGTTTTAGTAATCAATGGCTCAACATATTTTCTTAAAGCTATTGCTTTTGCTAATGTTGTTACAATACGCTTGTGCGTAATAATTTGACAAGCAAGGTTCATTAACAAGGCATCTCTGTGTGCCTTTTTACGACCTAAGTTGTTTTGTTTGTCTCCGTGACGCATGACTTTTAAATTTTATCCTCACACCGTGTCAGGAATTGCGAGGTTTGAGCTTTCGCTCGGTTATAAATAGTGACCTACCCTAGCCTTAACGACTATTGTAAATCTAATTTGTCTAATCCTAATTTACCTAAATCCATTCCAAAGCTTAATCCTCTTTCGATTAAAACTTGCTCAATTTCAGATAAAGATTTTTGACCAAAGTTTCTAAACTTCATCAAATCTTCTTGCTCATATTGAACTAGTTCACTTAAGCTATTAATTTTAGCAGCTTTCAAGCAATTGAATGCACGAACAGAAAGATCTAAATCTTCCAATGGTGTTTTCAATACTTTTCTTAATTGTAAAACTTGCTCATCCACCACATCTTCTTTCTTATCTTCTTTGTTATCAAAAGTGATATTCTCATCAGTGATAATCATTAAATGCTGAATCAAAATGCGTGAAGCTTGTTTCACTGCTTCTTCAGGATGAATGGTACCATCTGTAGCAACATCTAAAATTAATTTTTCATAATCCGTTCTTTGTTCAACACGATAGTTTTCAATAGCGTATTTAACATTTTTGATTGGAGTATGAATAGAATCAATAGCGATATAGCCAAATGGCATTTCTTTTAATTTATTTTCTTCAGAAGGAATATAACCACGGCCTTTGCTGATGGTTAATTCGATTTCTAATTTTGCAGTTGCATCCATCGTACAAATAACTAACTCAGGATTCATTACTTGAAATTGTTGAGAAGCATCGCCAATATTTCCTGCATTAAACTCACTGTTTCCTTTGATAGAAATAGTGATTTTTTCTGAAGAAACATCTTGGTCAGCTTTACGCTTGAAACGAACTTGCTTTAAGTTCAAAATCATTTCTGTAACATCTTCCGTAACGCCTTTCAAAGTAGCAAACTCATGGTCTACTCCTTCAATTTTAATACCTACTATTGCAAAGCCTTCTAATGAGCTTAATAAAACTCTTCTTAAAGCATTACCTAAAGTTAAACCAAAGCCAGGCTCTAATGGACGGAATTCGAATTGTCCTTCAAAGTCGTTTGCTTTTTGTAAAACAATTTTATCTGGTTTTTGAAAACTTAATATAGCCATGTCAATTTATTTTTTATTTGATTCTTCCTAGTGGAAGAAATTTTGTTATTGCTTACTACTTAGAATACAATTCGACGATCAATTGCTCCTTGATATTTTCAGGAACAGATTCACGCTCAGGCATAGTGATGAAAGTACCAGTATTGGTAGTTTCATTCCAATCCACCCAACTGAATTTTGTATTTTTCCCGCGTTGCTTGCTAACGATTGAAGTGTTATGTGCACTCTTTGGTCGATAAGCAATAACATCACCTGGGCGACAAGTATAAGAAGGTACGTTTGTCACTTCACCATTAACAGTGATGTGCTTGTGCGATACCAACTGACGTGCCTCAGGACGACTAGCTGTTAATCCCATTCTGTAAATGGTATTGTCCAAACGAGATTCTAATAATTTAATCAAGTTTTCACCTGTAACACCTTTGATACGAGAAGCTTCCTCAAATGTTTTGCGGAATTGACGCTCTAATACACCATAAGTGTATTTTGCTTTTTGCTTTTCTCTTAATTGTAATGCATACTCTCCTAATTGCTTACGCTTGCGTTGTGCGCCGTGTTGGCCTGGAGGGTTGCTGTTTTTGCCTAACCATTTTGCGTTTCCTAAAATAGGTTCGCCGAAAATTCGACTAATTTTGGTTTTGGGTCCTGTGTAGCGTGCCATAATTCTTGTTTGTGATTTTTTAGTGACGGTAT
>Ga0114973_10003612_pt1 | contig 10871 bp, 8 predicted proteins | sample M_140807_MF_Meta_FD_87025 | JGI IMG/M metagenome (GOLD analysis project Ga0114973, IMG submission 87025) | Freshwater microbial communities from Lake Montjoie, Canada to study carbon cycling - M_140807_MF_MetaG | ecosystem: Environmental > Aquatic > Freshwater > Lake | place: Lake Montjoie... | reverse complement strand
GGCGGAGAGCCCGAGCCCGCTTCCCCCCTTGCCGGTCTCGTCGGGCCCGCTCTTCGTGGAGAAATGAGGCTCGAACATCCGCCGCATGACGTCGGGCGTCATGCCACAGCCGGTGTCGCGCACCATGAGATCGACGAATCCGGCCGACGGATCCCGGGAGAGGCGGATGATGAGCCGGCCCCCCTGCGGCATCGCCTGACGAGCATTGACGAGAAGATTCAGCAGCACCTGCTGCACCTGGCCCGGGTTGGCCGACACCTGGGGCACGGGGGAGTATTCCCGCTCCACCTGCACCCGATATTTCGACATTTCCCGCTCGAGGAGCACCAGCGAATCCTCGATGAGCGTCTCGAGTTGCACCGGCTCCAGTCGCGTCGTCCCCCGCCGTGCCATCCCGAGGACGCTCGCGGTGATCTTCGCCGCCCGCGTGCCGGCCGAGAGGATCCGCTCGAGGGCCTTGTCACGCGTCGGGGCATCTCGGTGACGGAGCCCGAGTTTGGCGTAGTTGAGAATCGTCGTCAGGGCGTTGTTGAACTCATGGGTGGTGGTGCCGAGGAGCTCGCCGAGGGTCGCGGTCTTGCGGGCCTCGAGCACCTGGCGCCGCAGGAGCGCGAGCTCCGCCTCATGCCGCCTGGCCTGCGTCTCGAGTTGTCGGCGGAGGTCCCCCTCACCGCCGGCCGGTGTGTCCGGCAGCGGCGCCGGAGCCTCGCTCCCGGTCAGCGTTCCGGGAGGAGGGAGCCTGCGGGGGACGCGGCGCACCGACGGTCGGGGAAATGCCCCGACTGGACGCCCGGCGGCCGACTCCCCCGCTCCGTTTCCGATCACCATGCCAAGCTCCTCCACCCTTCCACCGCGCTGCGACAAAGCCATCCACCCCAAGTCACCTCAGCCCACCCAGATCACCAAAACCGCCTCCATCCCCCGGCAGGACGACTTCCCCCCGCCCCCCGAAAACCCCTCACCGCCCGACGCAAGTCTTTTCAGGGAAAGCAAATGCGACAAATCACGAAGCCTCGTTTTCTATCGTCGCCCGAGTGGTTGGGCCCCGCACCAGATCCACGCCGCACCTTTTGTCCGGTTCGACCGTTTCATCTTCGTCGCATGGCCCTGCTTTCCACGGGTGGGTAAGATGCCGAAAGTCGTCCCGACAAGTATTCACTTGTCGCGGCGGCAGATCGTGAGACAGGGATCCCGGCAGGAAGGCGTGAGAATGGACGGCAATCAGGCCTTCAAGCCAGGTCGTTGAACGACTCAAACCACAGGATTCGACAGATGACTTTCCCGCTATCGAGCCGGGCTACCGGCCACCACCCCACCGGAGCAGGCGCTCGTGCCGCGCGGCGCGGCTTCACGCTCGTGGAGCTTTTGGTGGTGATCGCCATCATCGGCATGCTCGTCGGCCTGCTGCTTCCGGCCGTCCAGTCGGCCCGCGAGGCGGCCAGGCGGACGGAGTGCAAGTCGAATCTGAAGCAGGTCGGGATCGCGATGACGATGTACCTCGACCGCAAGTCACGCGGGAAATTCCCCGACGCGGCGATCCTCCCCAGCGAGGAGTTGATCTTCTTCACGCCGACCAGGCCGATCAAACCGAGCCTGGCGAAGGTCCTCGGCCCCTATTCCGAGGACAACCGCAACATCTTCAAGTGCCCGTCCGACATCTACTACTTCCAGAAGAACACGCAGGCGATGGAGAAGCTCAAGCAGAATCTCTCCGCCATCGGCCGCGCGATCCCCAACGACGCTCCTGACGAATACAAGACGCTCCCCTACGAGGGCTTGAGTTACGAGTTCCCGGCACGGCGTCTGGCCAACAAGACGCGCGAGGAAGCGCTCGTGAGCCGGTCGGGCGCTGCCGGAGCCACGTCGAAGCTGTGGGTGACGTATGAGTTTGAGGCTTTCCACGGCGGCGGTCTCGGTGCGTTGTTTACCGACGAGAACGAATACAACGACCCCGATCCGAATCGGCCGCCTCCCCAGGAAGGGGCCCGTAATTTTCTCTACATGGATGGCCACGTCGAGAACATGTGATCTCCTTCCTTCGCCGATCCCCCACCCCATCACGCCGCTTTTGAGGAGAGTTTTTCATGGCCAGTTCCTACCCCGCCCGCGGTAAGTCGCGTGGTTATGTGCCCCCTGAGGAAACAAAGGCCAAGGGATCGGCCGGTCGATGGATCGGCGTGATCGTGGCCCTGCTCCTCGTCGGCCTCGTGGGGGCCTGGGCGATGGGGCTCTTCGGCCGCCGCACCGACGCCCGGATCGTGGAGATCAGGAATATGTCGGAAGAAATGTCGAAGCAGATGGCGACCGGCGGCCCGCAGAACGAAGACGAAGCCAAGGCATTCGCCCAGTCGATGGGGCAGATCCGCGAGAAGATCCAGGCCCTGCCAGAGGATCTGCGGGGCCAGGCGTTCCGCGGCGGGGGGATGGGACGCGGCTTCCAAGCCGCCATGCAGGCCAACATGAAATCCTTCTTCACGACCCCTCCGGCACAACGGGAAGCAGAGCTCGACCGGCAGATCAAACGTGAACAGATGATGCAGAAGGCCTTTGCCGCAGCCGGTGGGTTCGGCGGTGGCCGTCCCGGCGGTGGTGGGCCCGGCGGGCCGGGTGGCCCAGGCGGTGGCGGACCCGGTGGCGGTGGCGGTGGCCCCGGTGGTGGTGGTGGTGGGCGTGGCCCCGGTGGCGGTGGTGGGCCCGGCGGTGGGCCTGGTGGTGGCGGCAATCCGGAGGCTTGGCGGAAGCAGATGCTCGACAGCTCGAGCCCCTCGCAGCGGGCCCAGATGACCGAGTTCCGCAATGCCATGGATCAGCGCCGTCAGCAACTCGGCATCGGCAATGGTGGCTGGGGCGGTCCCGGTGGTGGCGGCGGACGGGGACGCTGAACTGGTGTCCGACACGCTCGGCCTCCTCGAGGAGGCGATGCAACTGGCCCGCGATCTCGGCTACCGCGTCCGTGAGGAACCGCTCGGCGAATTGCCGGGAGGCGTCTGCGCCGTCGGCGGCCAGCGTCAGATCCTCCTCAATGCGTCGCATCCTTCCAGCCAGCGGCTCGACACCCTCCTTGATGTCCTCGCCACCGACGCCGACGTGGGCGACCAACCGGTCAGCCACCTCCTCGAATCCCGCCTTCGCAAGCACCGATCCGGCGCTGACAGGGGTCATTCCGGCGGCGACCGGTAGAGCCCGTGAGTGGCGATGTAGCGATCGACGGCCGCCGCTGTCCGGTAGCGGATGCTGTGGCCGGCGCGGATCGCGGCGCGGATCTGGCTCGAGCGGATCCCCACCGCCGGGCAGATCACCCGCTCATCGACCAACGCTTTGGCCCTGGCGGGCCCGAGCAGATCGAGCAGCGGCTGAGCCGTGACCAGCGCACGGATGTCGTCGATCCCCTCCCGTTCCACCGCCAAGGGGGTGGCGAGCTCGAGGATCCTGCCGGGATCGCGCCAACCCGGGAACCCGGCCAGGGCATCGGGCCCGAGGATCAGATGGAGGCTGTCGGTGGGACTCTCCGCGGCGAGGGCCTCGAGCGTGTCGACCGTCCAGCTGATACCGCGACGGTCGAGCTCGGCGCCGATGACCTCGAAGCCGGGATGACCGCCGGTGGCGAGGGTCAGCATCGCCAGCCGATCCACCCCCGGGGCGAGTTGCTGCCCTTGCTTGTGCGGCGGCGTGGCGGCGGGGACGAAGAGGACACGGTCGAGCCGGGCCTGTTCCCGACAACTCTCGGCGACGAGGAGATGGCCGATGTGGACCGGATCGAAACTGCCGCCGTAGATCCCCACACGCATCGCTTCGAGTTCCCTCTGAGCCGCCGGCAGGCCCACCGGTTGGCCGCGCCGGCCGCCGGGGGTCTAATCCGTGCATGGGAGAACATCATACGGGCCAGCGCGATCTCTTCGAGCATCGGCCCGAGTGGGAGGAGGACGACGTCCGGCAGGGGATGGTGGCGACCGTCGTCCTTCCCGACGGGATCGACAAGCCGCTCGACTACCTCGTCCCCGAGCACCTCGTCGGCACCGTGGAACCGGGCCGGCGCGTGACGGTGCCCCTCGGGCGGGCCAACCGCGAACGGATCGCCTACTGTGTGGCGATCCGCAGCGGCGAACTACCGTTGGCACCGCTCAAGGAGGTGATCGGCGTCGAAGACCCCGCCCCGCTCCTCTCGCCACGGATGCTCGAGCTGACGAAGTGGATGGCCGAGCGGTGGTTGGCCCGCTGGGGAGAGGTGCTCGAGGCGGTCCTCCCCTCCGGCGTCCGCCTCGCCCGTGGGACGCGGCAGGAAATCCTTCTCGTCGCCTCCGGATCCGCCCCCACCCGCCGCCCCACGGCCCCCCAGGCGCGCGTCCTCGCCGCCGCCGTCACCCCCACGACCGCAGCCGAGCTCGCCCGTCTGGCGGAGTGTGGCCGCGCGGTGATCAGCCGGCTCGTCGAAACCGGACTCCTCGTCGAAGCCGGGACACGGCAGCGCGAGCCGGGGCGGGCCGCGGCGCGTGCGCCCCTCCCGCACCATCGCCCCGGTGAGCTCTCCCCCGCCCAGCAGGGCGCGCTCGACGCGATTCTCGCGCCGCTGCGGGAGCGCCGCCACGAGACCATTCTTCTCTTCGGGGTAACGGGGAGCGGGAAGACGGAGGTCTATCTCCAGGCGGTCGAGGAGACCCTCGCCCAGGGGCGTCAGGCGATCATCCTCGTCCCCGAAATCAGCCTCACCCCCCAGACCTGCGACCGCTTCCGGAGCCGCTTCGGCACTGTGGCGGTCCTCCACAGCCATCTCACCGCCGTCGAGCGGCATGCGGAGTGGCGCGAGATCGCCTCGGGACGGGTCGGGGTCGTCGTCGGCGCCCGCAGTGCCGTTTTCGCCCCCACGCCCCGGCTCGGCCTGATCGTCATCGACGAGGAACACGAGACGTCGTTCAAACAGGCGACCGCCCCCCGTTACCACGCCCGCGACGTCGCCGAATGGATCGCCCGCTCGGCCGGGATCCCGCTCGTCCTCGGCTCCGCGACGCCGTCGCTCGAAACCTTCGCCCGCTGCCTCGATGGCTCGTGGCGGATGTGCCGGCTCCCGGACCGCGTCGGTGGCTCCCAGCTTCCGGCGGTGATCACCGTCGATCTGCGTGACGCGCAGAGCCGGGCGCGCGGGGCCTTGAGCCCCCGGCTCGTCGCGGGGATCAAGTGGGCGCTCGCCTCGGGGGGGCAAGTGATGCTCCTGCTGAACCGGCGCGGCTTCGCCACCCATGTCCAATGCCGGGCCTGCGGCCACAGTGCCCGCTGCAGCCAGTGCGACCTCGCCCTCACGCTCCACCAGCCGGGCAACCGGGGGATCTGCCACGGCTGCGGACTGATCACCCGCCTCCCCGCCGACTGCCCTGAATGCAGGGCGCCGCAGCTCTCCCAGCGCGGCACCGGCACCCAGAAACTCGAGGAGCAGGTGCGGGCACTCTTCCCCGGCGTCCGCGTCGCGCGGATGGACACCGACACGATGCGCACCCGCGGCAGCCACGAGCGGACCCTCGACGCCTTCCGCGCCCGCGAGCTCGACATCCTCGTCGGCACCCAGATGATCGCCAAGGGGCTCGACTTCCCCGATGTCATGCTCGTCGGCGTCGTCAATGCCGACGCGGCCCTCCACCTCGCCGACTTCCGCGCCGCCGAGCGGACCTGCCAGCTTGTCACCCAGGTCGCCGGCCGGTCCGGGCGGGGGGCCCTCGGAGGACGGGTCGTCGTCCAGACATCGACCCCCGAACACCCGGCGATCCGTTCCGCGGGGCGCCACGATTACGAGGCCTTCGTCCGTCACGAACTGCCGATCCGCGAGGCCCTCCTCTATCCCCCCTACGGCAGCGTGGTCCGGTTCGTCGTCCGCAGCCACCGGGAGGAGGCAGCGGCGGCCTGGGCCGGCACGCTCGCCGACCGGCTCCGCGTCGCCGTCGCGGCGGGCGAGGAGGGGATACGCGTCCTCGGGCCGGCGCCGGCCCCGATCGCCCGCCTCCGCGACCGCTTCCGCTGGCACCTCCAGGTCCACGGCCCCGACGGCGAAAGGCTCCGCGCCCTCGTCCTCCAGGCCACCGCCGGGCTCCGCACCCCCGACGACGTCGCCTGGATCATCGACGTCGATCCGGTGGAGATGCTGTGACGGCGGTGAACGTCGCTTCCGCGCTGATAGCCCGTGGAAAAAGTCATCCCTGACCTTTTTCCACTCGAGACATCCGCCGCATCCGGCGGCGGGAGCTTTATCCACGGCCGGCCGGCGGGGTACGATTCAGACGGAGACGTCGCCTGCCATGTCCTACCGTTCCTTCACCGACATCCTGGGGGAGACGAGCCTCGAGCGGAAGTGCCGCTTCCTGTTCGGCTTCTGCCTCCTCGTGCTGATCACGGGCAGCTTCTGGTGGTATGGCAGCCTCACCGAGCAACTCGTCTACGCGACGACCCGCAGCACCGGGCGCCACCTCGTCGACGCGATCATGGTCCAGTCGCACTGGAACACCTGGGAGACCAATCCCCAGTTCTCCGGGATGATCGAATCGGTGGGGCGCGACTTCCAAAGCGAGCCCTACCAGTGGCAGGTGCTCGATCCGCGGGCCGGGCCCGAGGAGCGCCATGCCGAGGGCTATTCGCGGCTCGACGAGGCGGTTCTCGATTACTTCGAGGATCATCCGCCTACCGGGAGCGCCTCCGCTGCTGGGAGCGCCGCCGCCGCAACAGCCGGCGAATACCGGGAGTTCCGCCTGCCTGACCAGGGAAAATATTACTACTACCAGACGGTGCGGGCGAAGGAGTCGTGTCTCCGTTGTCATGACGTGCGCCCCGCTCCCGGCGTGCCGACCGAGGGGGTGCCGCCGGTTGGCGTCGCCGCCGGTGACCTGATGGCGGTCGTCCGCGTCGTCATGCCCGACGGCTTGACGAAGAAGGCGATCAACTGGAACCGGGCGATCCTCCTGGCAACGGCGATCATGACGGTGTTCCTCGCCATGCTCGCCGCCTACCTCATCGTCCGCTACGTGATCGTCAAGCCGCTCGAGCATCTCCGCGATGTCAGCGACGAGGTCCGCCGTGGCAACGTCCAGGCTCGGGTCGAGATCCACACCGCCGACGAGTTCGAGGAGCTCGGCGTCGCCTTCAACCGCATGCTGCGCGGCCTCGTCGACACCCAGGAGGAGCTCCAGAAAGTCAACGAGAGCCTCGACGGCAAGGTCGACGAGCTCGCTCGTGCCAATCTCCACCTCTACGAGATGAACCGGATGAAGAGCGACTTCCTGGCGACGATGAGCCACGAGCTGCGCACGCCGCTCAACAGCATCATCGGCTTCTCGGATGTGCTCGGGTCGATCCAGTCGCTCGACGACAAGCAGCGCCGCTACGTGCAAAACATCCGCACCTCGGGGCGGATGCTCCTCGACATGATCAACGACATCCTCGACCTGGCGAAGATCGAGGCCGGGAAGACGGAGATCCGCCCGGTGATGTTCGATGTCGAGTCGGTCGTCTCGGCGCAGTGCGACATGGCCCGGCCGATGGCCGAGAAGAAGGCCATCGACGTCACCTTCGAGATCGGCCCGGGCCTCGAGGCGGTCGAGCAGGATCAGGCGAAGGTCCAGCAGATCCTCGCCAATCTCCTCTCCAACGCCGTGAAGTTCACCCCCGGCGGGGGCCGGGTCGAGGTCAACGCCCATCTCGACGACACCACCGATCCGGCCCGGTCGGAGATCGTCATGGACGTCATCGACACCGGCGTCGGCATCGCCGCCGAGGAGCAGCAGGCGATCTTCGAAAAGTTCCGCCAAGGGAAGGTGTTCCAGAAGGGTGACGACGCGATGACGCGCGAGATCTCCGGCACCGGTCTGGGCCTGTCGATCGTCCGCGAGCTCTGCCGGCTACTGGGGGGCGACGTCACGCTCGAGAGCCAGCTCGGCCGCGGAAGCCGGTTCACGATCCGTCTCCCGGCGCGTCTCCAGCCGGTCAAGTCCTCCGCGGGGGCGACGCTGGCGCTGGCCGACTGACAGCCCAGAAATCGCCGCTAGACTGACTTTTGTTTCGATGGCGCGCGAGGAGGCGGCGATGGCAGACGATGCGGTCGAGGTGGTGTTGTTCACCGACGGCGCCTGCAGCGGCAATCCTGGCCCGGGGGGATGGGCCTACATTCTCCGTCATCCCGGCAGCGGGAAGGAGTCGCGCGACTCCGGCAATGAAGTCATGTCGACGAACAACCGGATGGAGCTGACCGCCGCCGTCCGTGGCCTTTCCAAGCTCAAGCGGCCGACGCGTGTCGAGCTGGTCACCGACAGCGTCTACGTCGGCACCGGGATTTCTGACTGGCTCCCAAAGTGGAAGCTGCAGGGCTGGAAGCGGAAGGATGGCGGCAAACTCGTGCCGATCAAAAACGAAGACCTGTGGCGTGAGCTCGACCGGCTCGTCACCGAGCATTCCGTCCGCTTCACCCACGTCGCCGGCCATGCCGGCCATGCCGAGAACGAGGCCTGCGACAAGATGGCCGTGGCGGCCTACCAGCCGCTGCTGAAAAAGGGCTGACGCCGGAGGGTGCGGGCAGGCGCCCGCGCGCTCGGCAGAGGAGCCGATAAACTCCCCTCATGCCCACCCCCGACAACTCCGCCCCCGATCCCTCCCCCGCCGCCCCGCCGCCGTCGGCAACCGCTGGCATGGCGCGCCCGTCGCCGGCAGCCGGGCGGCCGCGGAGCCTCGCGACACCGCTCGAGCGGCTGCCCGGCGTCGGCACACTGCGGGCCGAAAAGCTGCGGAAGCTCGGCCTGGTCACGGCCGCCGACGCGCTCATGCATTTCCCCCGCGACTACCGCGACTTCTCCGGGGCCCATGCCGTCAAGGCGCTGGTCGCCGGCGAGCATGCCTCGCTCGTGGGTGAGGTCATCGAGGCGACGTCGCGGACAACCGGCTCCGGCCGGCAGATGCTCGTCATCCGCCTCGCCTGCCCCGACGGCATCATCCGCGCGGTGTGGTTCAACATGCCCTTCATGGCGAAGCGATTTGCCGTCGGCCAGAAGGTCGTGATCGCCGGGGCCCCGAAGCGGGTAACCGGGCCGTGGGAGTTTCCCCATCCGGAAGTCCGCTGGCTCCAGGCGGGGGAGCGGGCCGACGCCTCGGAATGGCTGGCCGTCTATCCGCTCGCCGAAGGGGTGCTCCAGTCGCACGTTCGCGTGGCAGTCCTCGCGGCGCTCGACCATGCCGCTGATCTCCCCCCGGAAGCCCTTCCCGCCGATCTCCTCGCCGCCAAGGGGCTCCTGTCGATCGGCACGGCCCTTCGCGAGATCCATTGCCCGTCGAGCAGGGAGATGATCGACACGGCCCGGCGCCGCTTTGTCTACGAGGAGCTGTTCATGCTCCAGCTGGCGCTGCGAATGCACCGCGGCCGGCAGCAGCAGCGCCGCGCTGCCCCATCGATCCCCCTCGATGCCCGCATCGACGGACGGATCCGGGCCCGCTTCCCCTACGACTTCACCACGGCCCAATCGCGCGTTTGCGCCGAGATTGCTGCCGACATGGCCCGCCCCGAGCCGATGAACCGGCTCCTCCAGGGGGATGTCGGCAGCGGCAAGACAGCCGTCGCCGTCTATTGCATTCTCGCCGCGGTCGCCGCCCGGATCCCCGGCGCCCCGGCAGGCCCCGACGGCCGGGCGACCGGCTATCAGGCGGCGCTGATGGCACCGACGGAGCTTTTGGCCCGCCAGCACCTCGCCACGCTCGAGCGGCTCCTTGGCGATCAGGAGGGACGAGTCCGTGCCAGTGGCGTCCGCGTCGAGCTCCTGCTGGGGGGCCAGACGGCGAAGCGCCGCGCGGCGGCCCTCGAGCGGATCGGTTCGGGGGAAGCGCAGATCGTCGTCGGCACGCAGGCGCTTGTGTGTAGCGAGGCCAGGTTTCGCAATCTGGCGCTTGTGGTCATCGACGAGCAGCACCGCTTCGGCGTCGTCCAGCGCGGCCTCCTCCAGCAGGGGCACACCGATCCTCACACCCTCCTGATGACGGCGACGCCGATCCCGCGGACCGTCGCCCATGCCGTCTACGGCGATCTCGACGTCTCGACGCTCGACGAGCAGCCGCCGGGGCGGCAGCCGGTGGCCACCTACCGGGTCGGCCCGGAGCAGGCCGACTCGTGGTGGGAGTTTTTCCGCCGCAAGCTCCGCGAGGGGCGGCAGGGGTATGTCGTCGTTCCGGCCGTCGAGGAATCAAAGCGCGGCCTGGAGAGCATTTCGAGTGCCCATGAGCATCTCTCCAACGGTCCCCTCGAGGCCTTTCGCCTCGGGCTCGTCCATGGCCGGATGCCGACGAAGAAAAAACACGAAGTGATGGAGAAGTTTCGCGCCGCGGAGATCGATGTCCTCGTGGCGACGAGTGTCATCGAGGTCGGGATCGACGTTCCCAATGCGACCTTGATGACGATCCTCGACGCCGATTCGTTCGGCTTGGCCCAGCTCCATCAGCTCCGCGGCCGCGTCGCCCGCGGAGCCCACCGCGGCCTGTGCGGTGCCGTGACGGCTGAGGCGGAGGGGGCCTGCCCGCGGATCGATGCCTTTGTCGCCACGACCGACGGGTTTGAACTGGCCGAACAGGATTTACTGTTGCGCGGCCCCGGCGATCTCGTCGGCTCTCGGCAGAGCGGCGCCCCACCGATGTATCTGGCCGATCTTCTCCGCGACGCGTCGGTCGTCGCCGAAGCCCGCCGCGACGCGCTTCAACTCTTCGAGCGCGATCCGCTCCTCGCCGACCCGCAGCTGGCCCGCCTCCGCCAGCTGATCCAGAAGCGCTGGGGGGAAACGCTGGGACTGGCGCAGATCGGGTGAGTCGCGTCGGCGACACGCGGAGCCAGCGATCCCTGCTGCGATCGCGTTGCTCTGCCGATT
>Ga0114973_10003600_pt1 | contig 10885 bp, 2 predicted proteins | sample M_140807_MF_Meta_FD_87025 | JGI IMG/M metagenome (GOLD analysis project Ga0114973, IMG submission 87025) | Freshwater microbial communities from Lake Montjoie, Canada to study carbon cycling - M_140807_MF_MetaG | ecosystem: Environmental > Aquatic > Freshwater > Lake | place: Lake Montjoie... | reverse complement strand
CTGTAAGTTCTTCATTTAAAAAGGGTCTTACATTATTAGATGTAGTTTGCCCATTGAAGTAACTATCAAATGCATTTTTAAGTTCTTTCTCATACTCATCTAAAGCATCTTGAGATGTGAGATCATCTAATGTATACTCGGTTTCATTTTCCTCATTTGTTTTAGCAAGATTTTCCAAATAGATTTTTCTTGCTTGCTCAAGTTCTTTTGTTTCTTCTGGACTAAGGTTATTCTTACCAGATAAATTTGAAAGTGTTGTAAATACGGCAGACGCATTAGCAAGATTTTCAAGCTCATTAGCTTGTTTATTTAATCTAGAAGCCAATGCTTTATCACCATTTTCTTCAAATATTTTAGCTCTTGTTCTTAATGAATTTACATCATCTTGCATTTGAGATACTGAGAATATCTTAGATGCATTCATTCCCGGTATTTTAGAAAAACTTGGTATTGCCGCAAACTTTTGCTGCATTGCCTGCATTCTATCTAAAGTCTCTTCAAAAGTTTTTGTAGCGTATACTGAAAAAAATATGCCTTCTTCATGAGCCTGATAATTCATTACCTCAGCACGATACTGATCAGGATTAAGATTCTTATTAATAGAGTTAGGTTTATATTTATTAGGCATTAACTCACGAGCCTTTTTAAATCTTTCTCCTAAGTCGCCAACTTTATTAATAGCTTTTTCTAATCTATCAAAATATTTACCTTGGTCAGCTTCTACGTAATCTTCACTCATTGCATTAGCGAGATCCTCAGCACTAAGTTCACGCATTCCTTTTAGCTCGGTAGCTATTACATCTAGACGACCTGCTTGAGCAAGTGTATGAACATAACTAATAGTAGCATCATTTCTAATATCACGTTCTGATTTTTGATCACCTAATGCTTCAGCTACTTGACCAACTCTTGCAAAGTTTATTTGTTCTCCAGCAGCTTTATCAAACAAAGCGTAAAACTGTTCTGGATCATCAGCTGCTTTTTGTGCAGCAGTTAAAACTTTATTAGCTTCCGCATCTAATTCAGTAGCAAACTTATCATAGTTTTCTTTACCATACCATGTCTTTTTACCAAGTTCTAATAAAGGACTTGCTACAGATTTTGCCATTGTAGTTCCAGACCACATAGCAGCTCCACCTAAAGTACCTTGTAAAAATACTTCAAGACCTTGTTTACTAAATTGACTATTAGCACCAACTAACACAGATTCTCCTAAAACTCCTTTATGAAACTTAAGAGGATCATTAAACTTAGTGGTATAGTAATGATCAACACCTACTAAAGCACCTTCTTGAAATAATTCTTGAACACCCTCGGGTACGTTTTTACCTAAATAATCTAATACACCACTTGGTGCTTGTCCTATAGCGTGTTTCCAATAAGCTTTACTACCCCACTTTTTAATATTATTATTAAGAAGTTGGTAACTTGCTTTACCTGCAGCACCCATTACTGTAGATCTTACAAGATGTTTATTATATCTTCTTACAAACTCTTGTGATAATGTTCTTTTTGCTGCACTATGGCCAATAAGTTTTTCAAATCCAAATGCGTTAGTTGCATATATAATAGGAATATTTATTAGAGTAACTGCTTTACCATTTTGCTCAGCAATGGTTAATATCTTTGCTGATTCTTTTGCATCAGGTCCAGAAGCTAATTTTTGTTTAGCAATGTTTAACTCATTGTATAACTGACTATACTGATTTTGATCTGTAATTTCATTATCTTCAGTTATAAGACCCTGCATTTGTTTAGTGATCCTATTAATTTCTTTTTGTTGATTTGCAGCATACTCTTGCCTACCAGAATCTATTTTCTCAAGTACTGCACCACCACCTTCAACTTGAGATTCACTAAGAGTAAATCTTACACGTTGAAGATCTCTGTGAAAACCACCATATGTTTTGCTAAGAGCTGCAAGACCTTTTAATTGTTCAGCCTCATTAAAACCATTCATTATGTTTTTAACAGGATTAACTTCTTTTAAAAAAGACTTACCTAAACCCTTACTGGTATTCCATATTGCTTTTAACTTAGCAGCTGACTCCATTTTTACAAATGCACTTAAACTGCTTTTAATTGACTTACTTCTTTCAATTAACTGCGGAATACGCATCATATTTTCGACAGATCTTCCCTCACCAAAACGTGCAACTAACTTATCACCACCTACAAATTTAGCTCCGGTTTCAGCTGCAAATAAAGCTGCACGTTCAATAGCAACACCTGCTGCAATACCAATTGTAGGAGCTAAGTTTGCAAAAAAGTTTACAGATGAACCAGCAAAACCTTCTTTGCTTGACATCATAATTCCCATATTGTAATGGTAATTATGTGCTGCATCTAAGTCAGGACTAGCATCAAATAAACTTGATGGATTGGTCCAAGGTTCTAAATAATCTTTAGTAAATCCCCATGCTGTACTAGGAAGATACTTAGCCATCCTAACAAAATCACCACCTACAGATCCCTTCTCATTATAATATTGTTCTGTATTAAAATTTGCAGGATTAATTCCTAAAATATTTGCATCAGGATGTGCATAATATCTATCTAAATGAAATCCTTCTGTACCTGCACCAAATTGTGAAGGTGTAGAAAACCGTAAAGGGTCCATTTTAATATTTGCTATCTCAGAAAATCTAGTATTATAATCATTTATACCAAGAGGCTTTGCTGGTCCCTGCGGACTATCAACAACACTTTTTGTTTTAAATCCGTTTGCATTAGTATTAGTACCTATAATACTAGCCTCACGCAACAAATCATCTGCAGTAGGATTTGGTACACCTTGATTTTCCATATTAATTCTGTTTTACAAATGCACCAGGATTTTTTTCTAAAGGGCTATTTGCTCTTCTATTTAATTGTATCTGCGTTAAGTCTATATGATTACCCATTAGTTGTTGTCTTATTTGATCAGCAAATAACCAACCTGGTACTGTGCCTTTACTTGATACTTGCTGACCAAGTTGTTGTAGAGAAATATTACCTAGTGAATCTGGTAAATACATCTGACCATTCATAACATAGTTATCCATGTTATCTTGTGTGATGGTTATATTACCAGAATTAGGTATGTTAATTGTTGCTTTACCATTAGCCCATAAAGCTAAATCAACCCAACTATTTGTTGTAGCTCTTTTATATAAAGTATTATTAGCTTTGTATGTAGGAATCAAGATTGTAAAAACTTTATCTCTATTGTTTTCTTGAAACCCTTTAGCCTTTGCATACTCACCATTTAATGTAATTTGGTAAGCTGTCATATCTTTTGTACCAACAGCAACAGGGTAAGTTTTAATATCACCTTCAAGCATATCTAATCTACTAAAGTCACCTTCAAAGTATTGATTTTTAAGATCACTAACCATCTGATTCATTAAGTTAGATGTGTTTGTATATGCCTTCTTATGTTTACTTTCAAGGGTACCGCTAAAGATCCTTTCAATTACATTACCTGCACTATTATCCCAGTCCCAATCTTCTATTTTTTCATTTGATATATCTAATTCTTTTACAACATCATTGTATGGCATATCTAGGACATATGCTCTTTGATTAAATGGTTTTGTTCTTTCTGTATCTGAGCCAAGAACATCATTTAAATTACTAACTAAGCCAACCATATCTTGGTTACCTGTAGCTACAGCTAAACTTAAACCTTCATTGAAGTTAATGCCATATGGTAAAGCTACAAGACCGCCTTGACCTGTATAAGCTTCGCCTATTTGATTTTTTGTTGTATAAGTTTGCAAGTTTGCATTAAGATCCGCAGCTGCTACACCGTATTCTCTCATAAACTTATCATAACCAACTGCTGGAATTTCTTGAAAATCTAAACGAGGAACTTGACCATTATTTCTTTTAGCATATTCATCATATATGGTCCACTCACTAGTTCTTCCTTCTGAAACCCAAGTCTCCATTAAAGCATTTTTTAACAACTCCTTACCATTAATCCCATTATTATTTAATTTTTCAACGGTATATTTAACACCATTGTCATCCTCTTGTAATGGTTTTGGTTTATTTGAATAAGCATTTGCAACAAACTGAAAAAAGTTTTCACGTTCACCTTCAATACCAAGTGCTTTATTAGCTGCAATATTAAATCTTTTTAAAACATCAGGATTAAATGCTTTTCGACCTTTTTCCAAATAGGCCATTGTTTGCAAATTTACAGCAAACAATCCTGGATGCATATCATCATCCATTAACAATCCCGGATGTTTCATTACATGTGCACCAAGTTCTTCTGGTCCAACAGTTACAGCCATCATAGCATCAGCCATAACATCGGCAGCTGCCCAAGTCTTTTCATTATTGTAAATATCATTTGTAAAATCTTCTCTAGCTCTAACAGCTTTTAAAGGGCTATTGTTAGAAGAACTATTTGGAGAACTAATAGTTCCAAGATTTTTAAATAAGTACTTATCCATGAAAGATGCTAAGTCATCACCAACTCCCATTAATCCTTTATTAGTCAACATCTTATTAGAAACTTGACCAATGTTGTATTGATCTACTTTAAGCTTTGCATCAGATTCTTGAACAGCCATGTCCACCATACTAGCCGCATCTACAATCTTATTTTTAGTATCAACATCATCTCTAAATAAAGGATCTTTATCAAATTCACCTACTGCATTTGTATAATTTTCTTCGTATGGTAATGAAACTATTGCTGAAGCAGTAGGGTTTTTAATTTCCCCATTGTCACCTATTAAGTTCATTGCAGCAAACCTAGGGAAAATCTTTTTTAAACTAGCTAAAGCACTTTTCTTTTCATTAGTTGTTCCACTTCTTATTTTATCTTGATACTTTCCTATAATTGTTTTTACAGTAAGAGTTTTAAAGTGGGTAACATCATTCCTATCTGGATCAAATCCTGCAGTAATTGCATTTCTTGATTCAATCTTATTTGCCATTCTAGATAAACCTACCTCACGCATAACATCTAAAAGACTATGACCTGTAGAATTAGGTATTTGAATATTTTTAAATTCTTCTGTAGATTTAGGATCAATTTTACCAGCAGTAGTTTCTGCTTTAGTCATATCTGTAATACCAAATGGTATTATAGCACCAATCACCGAATTTTGTTGTTCCTTGTTACCAGCTAACAATGCTCTATTATCATTTCTTATAATATCATAATATTTTTCAAGACCTGTACCGCTAAACATTTTTGCATAATCATCCGCTGCTTTAAGCATTGCTTCAGATTGAAGTGGGTCTGTTAATGCTTTTAACTTTTTGCTAAGACTGGTAAAATTAGGATCAAACATTTGATCCATAAATGGTTTACTTGCAAATTCTTGTACAGCTTGAAATTCTTCAGGACTACCAATACCAGCTTCTCCTAAAGCTGGATTATCACTCATAAATTGTTTTCTATTAGGATCAACTCTAAACATAGAACCATCACCTGTTCCAGCTTTTTGTTCGCTTTTATCTACACTTTGCTCAATATATCTTTCAAGAGCTGTTCTTGTATCAGGTAGTTGATATCCTTTTGCAGTATCTTGTGGAGTGTTATTTGCGCTAGTAGCTGTACTATCTGGAGTACTAACTGGTGGAATATTAGTTGCAGCAGTAGCTGAACTATCTACTGGTTGTGTTGTATTTGGTACAGCAACAGGACCTTGACCGCCACCTTGTGGAATATTAGAAGTACTACTTGAAGTATTACTTGAAGTAGCATTTGGATCAGTATTAGTACTTGTTTGAGCTGCAGCAGCAGCTGGTTTAGCATCTGAATAGGCATTTTTATAAGGCCCTGTTTTTTCATATCCACTTGCAGCATAACCTTCTAGGTCAGTACCCCAACCCATTGAATAAGCACCTGCTATAGCTTTTTGTTTTTCAGTAAGTGTAGCGCCTTGTTGATAAGCTTCAAACATTTGTTTAGCAACAGCTAATTGACGTTCCTCACTATCTAAAAATAAAAGATCAGCTTCTTCACCCATACCAAGAGCCGAGAGTTTATCTGCACCCATCTCTTTCCATATTTGAGCTGAACTATGTCCGCGCAATTGGTGAATTTGAAACTCAAGTTCATTTTCACGTTGATCTTTTTTCTTTAAAGCACTAGCATGTAAATCGGCTTCATACTTTAATTGCTCAGGAGTTTTCTTTTTCTTTTCATCATCACTATCATACGCATCTCCTGTGCTATTACCACTTGCAGTTTTATCATTATTTGTAACTGAAGATATAGCAGATATTCCACTATTAAGAGCTTCATTTAAAAATCCTAATGCTTTTTCTACTTTACCAACTGGAAGATCTGGCTCTAATCTACTCTTCCAAAGCATCTTCTCTAAATCATTTGCATAGTCCCAGTTAGCCTTTTGCATAGCATTTTGGTTCTTATATGATTCAAGAGACATCTGATGTGAGAAATCCAAGTTCTCTAAATATATCGGATCAGCTTTAACATCTTGCTTTTGTGTCATGGTTGCGTATGAATGCGCAGCCGTTGCCATATCTGAATCTAACAAATTACGAGCAAGAATAGCATCTGCTCTTGCAGCTAATGCTGTTTGTGATATTCCTTCTAATGAAGTAGGTGATGATATATCTAGGGATTCCTTGTAATAAGAGTCTGCCGCATCCGCAGCATCTGTATCATCATTTAATCTTTGGTAGTATTCAATAAGATCTTTATCCATTTCAGGATCAACACCTTTGTTTTTAATATAGTCTTCTACTACACCCTTCTTAGCATTAACAGTTTCTTTAGTTTGTTCAGCTTGCTTTTTATACTCACGGTTTGCTTTATCAGCAGCACTAATTACTTGTTGAATGTAATCAGCCTCAGCAGCTTGAGTACTACCAAATTCTGCAGCTTTAGATTGACCATAGTTTTTACGTTGTAAGTAAGCTGATACGTTATACATATCAGCAGCTTTTTGATCATTACCATACTTAGCAATAAAGTAACTATGTAATGGTGTCTCCATTGGAATACCATTAGTTGTAGTGTAAATGTAACGACCATCTGAAGTTACAGTTTGCATCTCTAGTTTACTCTTAATTGCAAAATCAACAGCATCTGAAACAACATTTACAAAAGGAACATATTTAGGAGACTCCATTCCCATTGCTGTTTTTTCATCAGCTTCTGCAAAATCTTTAGCCTTGTATTGCAAGTAATCAACACCACCTTGCCAGTACTTGCCACCACATTCTTTTTCATTTATACAATCTCTAAAAAACTCTGAGCGGTCATACTCAGTATATAAATCTTTAGTAAAGTTAACATCTTTAGCAAATAACTTATTGGTAGTCAATGGTTTAAATACCTGAAAAGCAGCAGTTTGATTGTCCTCTAAAGATAAGTCTACACCCGCTAATCTTTGAATTTCATTGTTAGCCTTTGAGAAAAAATCATTTCTCATACCCGATGTATCTTGACGAGTCAAGGGTGAATTCAAAAGAGTACCATAGATGCTATTAACTCTATCGTATCCTGCTTCATATTGCGCAGTCTTGGTATCAAGCACAGTCTTATAGAAATTAAGATCTGGTTGATACGGTTGTATCTGCGGTATATATTTATTACTACCTTGTAAGTACGTTGCCATAATTATTTATAAATATACAAAAACTTTTAAAAGTTACTAAACTTATAAAGTTTAACTTTTTAAATTAATCCTCCAAATCTATGTTCTTGAACACCTGTTCCAGCAGCTTGAGCATATTGTTGCAGCATTGCAGCAGCCTGTGGATCACCCATATTATAACGCTGTAGCATCTCATTAAACATTGCAGCTTCTTGATCTCCAGGATCTTGCACATCAACACCCTTTCCTCCAAATATAATTTGAGCTGCTTTATCAGCACTAACACCACGCTTCATAAGCTCTTGCATACGAGTAAGTTTTGCGTTATGTTCATCAAATTTTTCTTGACCCGTAAACTTTTTACCTTTATTAAAATATACTAAACCTGATGGCTCATCTATTCTAAATCTATCTCCAGACATACTTTCAAGATTAGCAGATGCAGCAGCATTTACATCCATTGCATTTTTCAGCTGTGCTGTTTGTGCAATGAATTCATTTTGCGTTTGCTTATCATTCTGAATTTTTTGGGTTATCTTATCATAATAATTTGAAGCATTTTCAAGATTATAAGCATTAGTCTTAAATGCTAAATCAGCACGGGCTTTCTCAGAGTTATTATAAATCTCATTGTTAGCATTAAAGTATTTACCTAATGTATTAGCAATTTGATTTGCAGCTTGTCCTTGCGTTGAAGCAGCAGCAGATGCATATCCTTGAGGACTTCCGTAAATACCTGCAGCACGTAAAGCACCTTGTGCTGTACCTTGTGTTTCAGCTACTTCACGACTTGGATCAAGATAAGCTTGATTAAAGTCAACTGGAGCCATTGGGAAAGAAGCTGGCATTACGTTAGGTTGATTAGCACCTATCATAAGATTAGCTCCCATGTTTGTTACATCTGGTCCCCAGTACTGTAACTCAGGTGTTGATCTGGTATAGGTAGGAGAACCGGGAGTTGTTTCAGTTGATGTTTGATCTTCAACATCCTCAAACCCAATACCATCTTCTTTAGGATTTTTTACAAACAAACCTTGCCCTGCAGTAGTGTTACCAAAGATATCATCTACCCAAGATATGTTTCTACCTGCAGAATCTTTTTGATCACCTCTACCTCTTGGTTGTAAAGTAAATCTTTCAAGAGTAGATTTATATGCAGGATCATCGGCCGCAGCTTGAACACCTTTATAGGCAGCTTGGAACATTGCAATTTGATCTTCACTAAAGATTTCATCATCTTTGAAACCAAGTTTCTTTAATGTTTTTTTATAAACTTTATTTTTTGTTCCCTCATCCCAAGTTTTATCTTTGGTAATAGGTGTAATTTTACCTTCTACTTCAGCTTTAGTAATAGCAAATACTTGCTTTTGTGCCTTTAAGAAATTTTCAAGAACTTCTTGTTTACCTTTATTTTTAAGTTCAGTTTTACGAGTAGCACTAAGACTGCTGTTATCGATTTGCTTTTTGTACTCGTCGTACATCCTATCAACAATACCAACATTAGCAGGATCATTAAATATACTTTCTACATCATAGTAGTCATTATTAAAACCACCCAAACGATCATCAGGTACATAAGTGGCTGGTAACTTTTTAGTTACGCTAGTTTTAGTTACTCTTTGGTAACCACCATCTGGTTTAATAGTATAGACTTGTTCTTTGTTTTTTGCTTTACCAAACTCATCCTTTAAACGTTTTTGGAAATCTACATCAGATTCATTTTCATTACGTGTAATAACAACAGCACCCTCTGCAGGTTTAAACTTAGTTACTGTAGTTCTTGATGTAGCTGGTTGTTGTTGTTGTGAGAATGGTGTATTAATTATATTACCATAAGCATCAACAACGTATGTCATACCTGTGTTTCTATCTGTAACAATACGCGGTTGCATTTGAGCTCTACGTAAATCATTTATACGGCGTTGCATTCTACGAGTTTTACCACGTTGTGCTTTAGGTAATGCACCTCCTTGTTGTGTTCTTATTTCTTCATTATTATAATCTCTAGGTTCAGCTGGTTCTAATGTCTTATAATTAATATTAGGAGCACTATTTGGTTCACTAAAATCCATTGTATCTGGAATATCTTCCCAGTTATTAATTCTTCCAAGAACGTTAAAAGGGCCTTCCCAAGGTTTTTGTAATGGTGTTACGACGTCTCTTCCTAATTTATTATTAATCCAATTTGCATAAGATCCTGGATCATATTTTTGAGAACCATAAGACCAATTACGAATGCTAGGATCATCTCCCATTGTGCTTAAATCATTGGCTCTTTGTCTGTTAGAAGAGTTATAAGCGTCATAAAAAAATTCATCAAAACCGTCGGTAGGGTCATTATTTATCATTTGCTCATATACATAATTAGCTGCAGCATCTTCTTTTGCTTTAACATCATCTGAGTAATTTGCAGCTTCACGCATACGAGCAGCTTCCGTAGCTCCTTGTGCAGCACCTGTAATCATACTAGGTATTCCGTCTTGAGCTCTTCTCAATCTTCTTTTAGCACCGCCAAACATAGCCATTGGTGCTTCACCCATTTCATTATCTGGTGCTTGCTCCATTTGCTCATTATCACCTGCTTGTTGATTACTTTTCATAGGTAGCAAGTTATCTGGATCAGCTCCAACACGCATCAAGTATGGCATTGCTAATGCTGGTATACCATCTTCATATCCTTTAGATGCTTCTTGAGCCAATGAGATTTGACCAAGCTTATCAATAGCATTCTTTATATTAAGCTCTGCTGTATCAATATCTTGTTTGGTAGATCTAGGATCCGCCATAACCTCTCTTGCATGATTGATTACACCACCATGTTTTTTAGCAGCATCAGCAAATGAATGCTTAGATGTTTTACTTTTTCCTTTTTTAGGACTTGTAAAACCAAAGTATTCTGATATATCCTTTGGCATCTTTAGGAATTTACTAAAGATGAAAGAATCTTCAGTGGCACGCATAGGTACTCCACCCTCAGCGTGAGAAGGACCATTAATATTAAAGTGTGCTGGTAAACCTCCTACATTAGGATCAAGGATAGTTTCACCACCCTCAGCCTCAATATTAGGATTTTCAGTATCATGTTGCACACTTCCATTAACTTCAGTTGCAGGTTCACCAGCGGTGTTGTGCACTGACCAAGGAGCTGTTTGCATAAAGATATTAGGATAGGTTGACCCACCCCCTCTCATTTGCGGTGCTCTTTTAATTGTAACTTTCCTCATGTCCTATAGATATTATTCTAGTTCGTAACCTGCATCCATTAACGCTTGAATCTCTTCATCACTTAGATAGTAAGTACCACCTTCTTT
>Ga0114973_10003594_pt1 | contig 10894 bp, 7 predicted proteins | sample M_140807_MF_Meta_FD_87025 | JGI IMG/M metagenome (GOLD analysis project Ga0114973, IMG submission 87025) | Freshwater microbial communities from Lake Montjoie, Canada to study carbon cycling - M_140807_MF_MetaG | ecosystem: Environmental > Aquatic > Freshwater > Lake | place: Lake Montjoie... | reverse complement strand
TTCAGGAGACATCCGCGTGCTGGGCCAGAACCCAATCGGCACGGCCCCAGTGGTGACCAATGTATTGTATGTGACCATGGACGGTGATGATACCAACGACGGCAGAGCGCAAGACGCAAGCCGCGCATGTCGTACCATAACCGGCGCCATCAAAAGTCCGTATTATCAGCCGGGCACTCAAATTCAAGTCAGTCCGGGTCGCTATCTAGAAGACAATCCTATACAGTTAAAACCTTACACCAGCGTCATGGGATCTGACATTAGAACCACCAGTATTGAACCCATTAACAAGACACAGGACCTGTTCCATATGAATTCCGGATGTTATTTGGCATTCATGCAGTTCCTAAACGGTCGCAGTGGATTGTTAGAAGGTGTCTATGATCCCAGATTCAACCGCGGAGCATATGCCACAGCCTATCCTCCACTGGAAGGCGATGCTCGTATTGACATATTCCATTCCCCCTACATACAAAACTGTACCAATCTGTCGGGCCCCTGGTTAAAAGATGGCACTTTGTTTGTACCAGATCAGACTGTGCAGGTACCTGCAGCAGTGGGCACTGGCACCTGGGCAGCGAATACTGCATCAATTGTTGTTCAGGTGAGCACTGGCACCATCACACAGGGCATGTACATCAATCCCGGCCAACAAAATCCAGGTTTTTTTAATGCTCGCACCTTGATGTTGGCCAACAAGCCGTTCATGCAAGAGCAAGTGGTCAAGTATCTTAATGATACATTTAACAGTGGAATGTTTGTGTACAATTCTTCTACGTGTGCAAGAGACACTGGGTTGATTGTGGACAGCATTGCCACTGACTTGTTGTTCAACAGTACTAGTGAAAGCGTATTTGCTGGATTGCAATACTGGAACCAAGACGTGGGATATACAGGCCTAATTACTGAAGAAATAACCACAACAACCAACGCCATAACATATTTGCGGGATCGCATGGCCGCCACAGTGGACGCACGCGGCACGCCGGTGATAAACACAGTTCAGCAGTTGTTTACTGCCACCACAGTGGGGTTGATAACCATATTAAAGGCTGGACCTGTGGGCATTACCGACGGCATTGTATCCAACGGATTGCCCAGCCTGGATGCAAATGTTATAGCAGGCTATGCTGATTTGACAGGTGCCAAAGAAACCTTGATTGTTGAAACAATTAACTATATTAACAATACTGCCATTGGATTTGTCTATGATCAAACACGTTGTGAAAAAGATCTCGGTTATATCATCGACAGCGTGGCATTTGACTTGTTACATGGTGGCAACAAACAAAGTGTCAAGTCTGGGGTCTACTATTGGGCATACAATAACGCATCCACAGCCATTCCCAATGAAATTCCGCAAACAAGTGCTGCTTACAATTTTATTAAGACACTCACACGCAGCATTGTTTTAGATCAAACACCAGCAAACTATTATCAAAATACCATACCACAAGTACGAGGTTTAACACCAGGTACTAATTATGAAGTAATAAGTTTGCAAAGTAAACTAGATCTTATTACTGAAATAATTAGATTGGGTCCTGATTTTGCACCAGACAAGGTGCCTATAAACATGACCATGAATGAGTCTGTACAAGTGTTAAACGCATACAATTTGCTAAAGGCAAACAGGGAATTTATTCAAGCAGAGGTCATAGCATACATCGACAGTCAGTTAAACAACTTTGATTTTTCCAGAGAAAAATCATATAGGGATGCAGGTATTTTAGTGGAAAACATTGCATATGATGTAGCGTTTGGTGGAAACCAAAAGGCAGTTGAGAGTGGCCTGGCTTATTACAACGGTGCAGTCAGTTATATTGCTGGACAGGAAAACCAATGTGTTGCAGCAATTGATTATTTGAGTGGTCTGTGTCAGCAGGTGGTGACCAACACTGTGTGTCCTGATCTGTACGTTCCTGTTCTGGGTGGTGCAACAACTGCAACCAACCACCAGGTTATTAATACTGTGTTGACTGGCGGAAGTATTGCCAATCCCAGCATTAGTAAATTATTTGATGTTGTCACAACAGTTATTAACCAGGGAACTGGGGCAGCGCCTGAGGTATATGTGGGACCAGGACCAGATGCTGCATATGTTAGTGCTGAAATTCTCATGCATGCTAACCGTGCCTTCATTCAGGAAGATACCATCAATTATATTAATAGACTAGTGCATCCTAATCTACCGTTTAATGAGATCAAATGCAAACGTGACACTGGCCTGATCATTGACAGTATCGCGCTAGACGCATGGTACCCCACCACAGGATTCAGTCAATCAACATTCGCGGGATTACAATATTGGAATCAGGATGGTTATACAGGAACTGTAGCCAACGAACTTAATCCCACCATTTCTGCAATAACATACTTGAAAGAGTTGAGCGTTAAGATAGTTCAGAATATAACCACTGCAACTGATGCCTTGGTTGGTGTTTATAGATATTCTGATGCTGTGCAGATTTCTAATCTAGAACCGGCCACTGATCGTGAAGTTACCATCATTAATACAAATTTTAATGACATCATAGGCATTGTCAGCGGCAATAATTTGGGTTGGAGTGACAAAATTGTGCCCAACGGTTTGCCTAGCGAGTTGGCCAGCGTGTATAATGCCTACGACTTGTTGCAGGCCAATGTGGGATATTTCCAAGACGAAATCATTGCATTCATCAATGCTACCAATCCTGGATTTGAAGGAAATTATGTGGAAGCCACCTACCGCCAAAATATTAGAAACTTGGTGGACAGCATGTGTTTCGACCTTAAACATGGCGGAAATCGACAGAGTGTTCAATCGGGACTTTCTTATTACCATTTGAGCACTGCTAATTCAGCAATACCGGGTGAACAAACACAAACAGTGGCAGCATTTTTGTACATGTCTACTATGGTGCAGGCTATCGTGCAAAATAATGTAATTGTTCCTCTGCAAACGGAGATACTTCAAGACAGTACTTCGTTCGATCCCAGTGATGCAGGAACGGCTGCACAACTGGCCGCAGCAATCGTTAAAATTAACGAAATCATTACTAGTGGTCCGAGTGTTGCGGAACCTTTGAGTCCCATTTCGTTGATTGATGGTGGTGGCCAACTGGCATTGAACGCCTTTAAAATATTGAATGCCAACAAGGCATTTATTGCAGCAGAGATCATACAGTATATCAATAATACATACAATCCAGGTACTTTTGTTTACAATCAAGAAAAGTGTTATCGAGACACTGGTTTGATTGTTGATGCAGTGAGTCAGGACCTGTTGTTGGGCGGCAATCAAAAGTCAGTGGAAGCAGGTGTGTCCTATTGGAATGCAGGTTATAATTATATCACTGGACAAGAGACTACAACCACCCAGGCACTGAACCATGCCAGGGATATCATACTGCAAATTATTGCCAATCAACCAGTGACACCGCAGACTGGAACCGTGTCCACGCAAATTATCAATCCATTCTTTCAATACGGCGGCGACTACATGCCACAACAGTCGGTAAGACGTAATTTCCACATAATTACCACTATAATAGAGCGTGGGCCGTTGTATGCGCCACCAGTGTATGCAGGCGGTGGATTATTTTCGTTGACAGGAATCAACGGTTTGGATGTCAGGCTTTCCAGCAGGATAACCAGTGTGACCACTGTGACCACAGGCACCTACAGATTGGGTCTAGACCAGCCCACTGTGGGATTTGGTGATAACGCCACACTGTATTTCGGCGATATCTTGGTATTCCCCAAACGAGACTACGAAGTAGAAGAATTGAGTATAAAATATACAGGTACTGCAACCACTTGGAATCAACGTAAAGTGGATACTATTGGCGGCATGGGCGGTAGTTTGGTGGACGGCCGTGTGGTCAGCGACAGGTCGCCCATTCAATCGTTCGTTTACGATGCATACACACAGTTGACACAGGGTGGGCGCGGCGTACATATTACCAACAACGGTTATGCACAGTTGGTTTCGGTGTTCACCATCTTCTCATCCGTGGGTGTACAAACTGACAACGGTGGTATTGCATCCATCGTCAATAGTAACGCTAACTTTGGCGACATTTGCTTGTTGAGCAAGGGATACGGCACACGACGATTCTCTGGAACCATATACAATCCTGCATTCCGTGCATACCCCAGCAGCCCTGGCGTTGACGGATATGATCAATTTTATCCAAATGGGTTCTGGCCCAACAATGCCAGGGTGGAAGTATTTCTACCAGACTTGGCAGATCGCCCACACATTTCTTTGGTCATGGAGGTCGTTCCTCCTGATTTATATGCCAATTTTGACGGCATAATTGGACCATACATTAACGAGCAAGGTTTCCCAGGATTCCTAAATGCCACGCCCAGTATAGCCGTATTAAATACCGGGACAATAACCATCACTGGAATTAATACCGACGGCATTGCTGTGGGTAATCTGGTTTATATTAGGAATCAGGAAGGTTTAGAAAGGGGCCCAGGCGCTGGCGGCCTAGGAACAGGTCCCATGTATGCCATGACTGGTACAATAGTCACAGACGTGGGATATCGGAGTGTGACTTTAAACAATGCGTTAAGCAGTGGCGGCCAGGATCCTACTAATGCTCCTAATTTTATTAATGATAATTATTTTACCTTGTATTTCTGCGGAAATGCATACTACACAGTATTAAGCAGCAATATAGCCGATAATCCCAAACCCAAGGATAAAAACATACTGTCTTCGGAGGGATTGGCCTATATTGACATACAGGGCAATCCCCAAAACCCACCCGACCAGCGCGCTGCCCACCTGGCTGCACTACAATATTTAAATACGCTGACAAATTATGTGGTCAATAATAACACGGATAATGTTAATAGTTATTTTCAGACAACTGTGACACAATACTCGTCGTTGTTGATTGGCGGTGGTGGAGCAGCCATGCCATTTATTGATCTACGATTTGGTATTATAGAAAATATATTTAATGCTGCCACCATTGATGACGCAAAGGCAGTGGTTCCCAGCGGATTGATTGCCAAAACTGGCACCATCCCAGCGGGTGCAGGCAGCGCCATAACACTGATAGAAAAGAACCTGGATTTCCTAGCAGCAGAGGTGAGCGCATATGTTCAGGCACCCGGCGGATTAAATTTCCCTGCCAGTCAATATAATGACAGCAAATGTCGCAGGGACATCAAACTAATACTGCAAAGATTGATCTATGATTTAGCATCTGGCGGGAATTATAATAGTGTGTACACAGGACTGAGTTATTGGTCCAGAAATGGTACTCATCATATAATTGATCTGGGTGAAAACGTCAGACGAACTGATCTATTTCCGGATGGGTGCACAGTGAATTTTTATCAACGATCATACATCAGTGCATCTGGGTATGTATTTGAATACGTGGGGGCAGGCACAGACTATGGCGCACTGCCACAAGTGGGGTTGGCTGACCCAGTTCAAGGAAAAGAAACGGTTCAGTTGGATACTGGTAAAGTATTCTTCACCAGTACTGACCAAAACGGCGACTTCAGAATTGGCCCAGGTCTGGTAATCAGCCAGGCCACTGGTGTACTATCTGGAAGAACATTTACCAAATCGTTATTTGCCAACATGACCCCGTTCATATTGGCCATTGAGACCGTTGTATAACAAGGAAACAACATGGCATTAATACCATTAAACACATTCAAAACAAAAACTGCAAACCTACTTGCTGGACAGGTGATAACAACAGCCACCACGGTGTATACGGCACCAGTGGGAACCACTGCCATTGTACTCATGGCACAGATATCCAATGTCAGCACAGCATCGCAAGTGGTCAGCATGGCACACTGGCGCTACAGGCGAGTGCTTCCAGATGCACAGGGAAATGGCGGACAGCCAGGAACAACTTCCAGTTATTTGGTACAGGAGTTTGAAATACCACCAAATGATGCAGCCAGTGTGCTGGCGGGCAAGTTGATAGTTGAAGAACTTGACAGCATCAGATGCTTTCAGCCGGTGGGTGCAACCACTGGTACTTTGCAGTTGGTGTTGAGTATATTAGAAACTGCTAACCAATAATACATAGAGATGTGACATGGCAAAACTACTAAGCGGAAAAACACTACGATCTGGTGGCAGTGGTCAATATATCACACTGAAAGGTGCGCAGCCTCAGTTGCCGGCCAATGCTGACACCAGCACAGGTTACACAATTGTAACCAACAACAAGTTGGTGACTGAGTATCGTTCCAGCCTGGGTAATTTGGAAATGCATTCGGGCACTGTGTACAATAACATACCAGACACTCCCATTGTATTCATAGGGACTGGCACCAGCAATGTACAAGTGCGTGGAGCCACTGTGTCTTATGGAACAGATTCAGGTGCATTGACTGTGCAAGGTGGCTTGGGCATCGGTGGAAATTTTTGGACTGGTCAAGATATTCATGTCAATGGATTGTTGATTGGGCAAGGGTTATATAATCCCGGCGAAGGTTCAGTTAATAACATCGTAATTCAAGGCGCAGCAACTGAGCCATCCAACCCATTTCCCATAGGTCAAGAAAACATTGCCATTGGATATGACACGCTAATAGGTTTGGATACTGCATATAAAAATATTGCCATTGGACGATATGCCATTAGTTCCGGTACACAAGTGCAAAACACCATAGCCATTGGTGATAGTGCTCTTAAAAATATCGGCACATACCATTATATTTTTGCCGCCAATATTACCAACATCTCAGGTGCCACGCCGGTTGTGGTCACTGCCGCTGGCCATGGTCTTAATACAGGTACAAAAATCGTAATCACAGACGTAGTGGGATCTGATGAACTTATTGACAATTATTACTACATAAAAGTATTAACACCATCAACTTTTGCATTGTATTCAGATATTATTCTTAATCAGCCAGTGAATGGTTCTCTAATAACTGCCTATGGTAGCGGTGGTAAAGTTAACTATAGCATAGTATGGGATGACAATGTGGCCATTGGTACTAATGCAGGATTGAATTTAATCAATGGTCAAGAAAACTTCTTCCTGGGTTATGACATTGCCCGTAATTTGACCACAGGTAGTTATAATTTCTTCATGGGCCACGGCGTGGGCGGCAACATGCGACAGGGTAATGCCAACATCAGCATTGGTGGTGACAACCTGATAGATGGTTTGGATAACCAGATTAATATTGGATCCATGTTGTATTATAACGGGGGCGGTTACACCCAGATGAATACTGACCTGGGTGTGGGTTTTGGCACCACTGCCACTGAGGTTACTTTTAGTTCGTATGTTAATAATATTACCAAGGGTGCAAACACCATTGTTTATACTTCTGGTACGCATGGTCTGGTCAGTGGACAGAGCGTTTCTTTTGCAGGTGTACTGGGCATGCTGCAACTGAATACATCTTCGTATTTTGCCAAGGTATTATACCCTGATAGGATTTCATTATACACTGATCAGTATTTAAACACACCGTTGGATAGCAGCGGATATGCTAGTTATGCTGGCGGTCCGGGCATTGTTTACCTAAACGAATTAATAGCCGCGGTGTCCGTGCTGGGCGGTGTGGCAATTAGTGAAAACCTCATTGTAAAACACGACATAACGGTACATGGTAATATCTACGGGGCATCACTGGCCGTAACCAAGATGGTGATAAATCCAGTGGTCCCACCCACTCAATACTATTTGGGATTGACCACTGCCACAAATTCAGTATCTCCTATATATGCAGACAGTGTGTTGACCTATGATACCACTGACGACCGGCTGACAGTGGGCAAGATCGCAGTTACCAGTACTGCAACGTCCACGTCAACTACTACTGGTGCATTGACTGTGGCTGGCGGAGTTGGCATAGGCGGAGCAGTTTATAGTGCTGACGGTAACCCCTTGGAAAACTACCTGCTGTACACCCCCAAGGTCACCGTCACAGACACAGGCCGTCCACCGGCAGATGCCAGGGTGGGAGATTTTTGGGTTGACTCAGTATTGCTTGTGCAATTTCAGTACATCAAGGACGGTACCAGCACATTCTGGATACAGGTAAATACCTTATAACGAGAGATTAATCGCATGATACTAAATTATCCGGTATACACGCCTGGAACAAATCAGGGAGCAACGTATACCGTCCCGGGCAGTAGCAAAATTTGGACATGGACTGGCTATGCATGGTCAGAAACCAATGCTGGCGGACAGACTGTCACAGTGCTTACAGCCACAACTGATGTCATAGTCAATGGTAATTCTGTAATAACCACAGCAACCACCAGTACCTTGCATTTTTTGAACACCACTAACTCTACATCCACTACAACTGGTGCGGTGGTGATCGACGGTGGCCTGGCCGTGGCCAAGGACCTGTGGTTGGGTGGTACATTCCATACTGACAGTGTCAGACTTACTGATACTATATTTGATTCCACCAACTCGGTGGTGACCACCACCAACTCCACTGTGATAGATCAATATGCAGTGGGCCTTTATAGAACATCCAAATATTTGGTACAGATAGATGATGTGCCAACTAATAGTTTTCAGGCTGTGGAATTACTCATGCTGGTGAGTAACACGGGAACCAGTTACAGCACCCAGGTGACCGAATATGCCATTGTGACCAATAACGGACCGCTGGGAACATTTGAGCACCAGGTGGTGGAAGTGGGTTCAGTCACCACTGCACAGTTGCTGTTTCATGCGACCGCTGCCACCAATAAGACGGTCAAGGTGTTGCGAATTGCCATGACGCAATAATATAACATGGCTATTGCACCAGTTAGTACTGACTTTGTTGTCAAAAAAGGCACAATTATCCTTGGCGATACAGCGGTCACCAGTTCAACTAACCAACAAAACTCACTACAGGTAAATGGTGGTGCTGCTGTGGCCAAGAACCTGATTGTGGGCACAACAGCCACCATGGGCGGTGAACTATATGTGGGCTCCACGCTGGCGGATACAGTTGTGCCAGCCATATACAGTAACAACGTGGTCTTGGCCAGTTATACCAGTCCCGTGATCACCAACACTGGAACTGTCAACCTGGACACATTTAATAGTTCTGTGTACAGAACGGCCCGATATACTGTACAGGTGATGGACGGACCCGACATACATATCACTGAAATCACCCTGTTTCACAACGATGCAGACGTCTATACCAACGAGTATGGCATCAGCACCAATAACGGACAACTGGGCCGGTTTGATGCCAACCTAACTGACACCACGGTTACACTGACATTTTCACCAACCACTGCCACCACCATGACCATCAAGGTGGTCAGGCTGGGAATAACTGCTTGATCAGTTCCGGCAACATAGTAATTGCTTATCCCTAAAAAATCATAAATATACTTTAAGTAACCGGCCGTTACGTGGAAAGGGAAACTAATGGCACAAAGTAATGATTTTATTGTCAGTAATGGGCTGGTGGTTTCTTCTACCGCCACAATCCTCTCTACAGAACAAGCATATTCCACAGCAACTGGCGCGTTAATAGTACATGGCGGTGTGGGTATTGCCAAAGACCTCTGGGTAGGCGGCATCATACACCAGAACGGCCTGCCATTAAACGGGTATACCGGAAGTGCAGGCGATACTGGTTATACTGGCTCACAAGGTGAGACTGGATTTACCGGCAGCCAAGGTGCGATTGGTTATTTTGGCAGCACAGGTTACACTGGCAGTCAAGGGTATACTGGTAGTGAGGGGTACACCGGTAGTGCCGGTTATTTTGGTAGTGTTGGGTATGCTGGCAGTCAAGGGTACACCGGTAGTGCTGGTTATTTTGGTAGCGTTGGATACACTGGCAGTCAAGGTGCTGATGGCTATGCTGGCTCACGTGGAACTGCTGGGTATGACGGATCCAATGGTTCACTAGGATACACTGGATCAAATGGCCATGCGGGTTATGCCGGATCAACTGGTTATACAGGCAGCGCCGGCTATTTTGGCTCAACTGGTTATACAGGCAGCGCCGGCTATTTCGGCTCAAACGGATACGCAGGCAGCGCCGGCTATTTTGGGTCATTTGGCTATTCCGGTAGTACTGGGTATACTGGATCAACAGGATATGCTGGGTCTGATGGATATACTGGCAGCGCAGGATATTTTGGATCCTTTGGGTATACTGGTTCAGCGGGAACTCCTGGTGGCGCGGGATTAAAAGGTTATACCGGCAGTCTGGGATATACCGGCAGTCAGGGAGATATTGGCTATACTGGTTCCAAGGGCGATGGTGGAACCACGGGATATGCTGGTAGCGGGGGATATACTGGTAGTACAGGATATACTGGTAGTGAAGGGTATGCTGGATCATCGGGATACACTGGATCACTTGGTTATACTGGCAGTGCTGGATATACTGGGTCAACTGGTTATTCAGGTTCCTTTGGATATACTGGATCAGGTGGTACAGGATACTTCGGCAGTCAGGGTTATACGGGGTCATCTGGTTATACAGGGTCAACTGGTTATTCTGGCAGCACGGGGTATACTGGCAGCACAGGATATACAGGGTCAATTGGTTATACTGGATCAGGCGGCACTGGATATTTTGGCAGTCAAGGATACACAGGAAGTCAGGGTTATACTGGATCAACGGGTTACACTGGATCAACTGGCTACACTGGTAGTACTGGCTCAATTGGTTACACAGGAAGTCAGGGATATACAGGTAGTACAGGTTATTCGGGCAGTCAGGGTTATACAGGCAGCGCAGGATATACTGGAAGTTCAGGCTATACAGGCAGTTCTGGCTATACAGGTAGTGCAGGGTATACCGGCAGCCAGGGCGCCAATGGTTATACTGGGTCAACTGGTTACACAGGCAGTCAAGGCAGTCAGGGATATGCCGGCAGTCAAGGTGACCGGGGATACGCCGGCAGTTCCGGATACACGGGTAG
>Ga0114973_10003593_pt1 | contig 10895 bp, 8 predicted proteins | sample M_140807_MF_Meta_FD_87025 | JGI IMG/M metagenome (GOLD analysis project Ga0114973, IMG submission 87025) | Freshwater microbial communities from Lake Montjoie, Canada to study carbon cycling - M_140807_MF_MetaG | ecosystem: Environmental > Aquatic > Freshwater > Lake | place: Lake Montjoie... | reverse complement strand
CTGACCAAATTGGCATCAATCTTGTCATTGAACTCGCTCACCCGCCGGTTGCTGGCCTCGTAAGGATCTTTGGGATTGGCTGCAGGATCACTGGCGCAACCTGCCAGTACCGCCAATGCAAGCCAAGTCTGGGCATACAGCCTGAAGCGAACAGGGGTTGTGCGACAGATCATTGCTTACCTGATGTGTCAGGTCCGTCACTTGCTTTGTTGTAAAGAAAACGGCTGATCAGGTTTTCTAGCACCACCGCAGACTGCGTGGATTGCACCTTGTCGCCTTGGACCAAATTGACGCTATCGGAACCTGCCTCTATGCCTATGTATTGTTCGCCCAGCAAACCACTGGTCAGGATTTTCAATGAGCTGTCTTTAGGGAACTGAAACCGTACGTCCAAGGCCAACACCACTTTGGCCTGAAAGTTTTTGTCGTCAAACTGTATGTCACGCACTCGCCCGACCACCACGCCAGCACTTTTCACTGCTGCTTGCTTTTTTAAGCCACCGATATTGTCGAAATAAGCACTGATGTCATACGTTTTTTGCCAACTGACTGACAACAGATTGGCTGACTGCAAAGCCAAAAACAGCAGCGCGACAGCACCCAAGAGAACCAGCATACCCACCCAGACATCGGTTTTTGTACGTTGCATGCTTACATTTCCTTTATCAAAGCGTGAACATTAAGGCAGTCAGCACAAAATCCAGCGCCAATACCGTCAGAGAAGCCATCACCACGGTTCTGGTGGTGGCGCGGGCGACACCCTCGGGTGTGGCCTGGGCCTCAAAACCTTGACGCAATGCCACGAAACTCACGGTCAGACCAAACACCACGGTTTTGATAAAACCATTGCCTACATCTGACCAAACGTCTACTCCATCCTGCATTTGACCCCAAAACGATCCGGCGTCTACGCCAATCATCACCACCCCTACCAACCAGCCGCCCAAAATACCGACGGCGCTGAATATCGCACCCAAAATAGGCATCACCAGCACACCAGCCCAAAATCGCGGTGCAAGTATGCGAGCGACAGGGTCGATGGCCATCATTTCCATGGCACTGAGTTGCTCTCCCGCTTTCATCAAACCGATTTCTGCGGTAAGCGATGTGCCTGCCCTTCCAGTGAAAAGCAAGGCCGACACCACCGGCCCGAGTTCTCGCACTAAGCTTAATGCCACCAACAAACCCAGCGCAGACGCTGATCCAAAGCGTTGCAAGGTGTTATAGCCTTGCAATGCCAACACAAAGCCGACAAACAAGCCCGAAACCGAAATGATGGCCAAAGAATAATTACCCAAAAAATGCATCTGGTCACGCACCAGTCCAAAACGCTTGATGCAAGCAGGCCCTAAAGCCAGCAAACGAATAAATAACTTTGTGGCATGGCCCACATCGGCCAACCACCACCTGACCGAGGCACCAACACCCGCAAGCAAATCCCTCATGGCTTTGCTCCGCGATTGACAGGGATACCAAAGTCGGTGGCCGCATCAGGCGCCGGGTAATGGAAACGTACCGGACCATCGGGCGCGGCGCTGACGAACTGTTGCACCAAGGGATCGGTGCTTTGGCGCACTTCCTGCGGGGTTCCTTGTGCAGCAATGCGGCCATTGGCCAAAATAATGACTTGATCAGCGATGTGGAAAGTCTCTTCCAGATCGTGAGACACCACGATACTGGTCAAACCCAAGGTGTCGTTCAATTGGCGAATCAAGCGGGCTGCCGTACCCAAAGATATCGGGTCTAAACCAGCAAACGGTTCGTCATACATCATCAATTCCGGGTCGAGCACCATGGCACGAGCCAATGCTACCCGCCGAGCCATGCCACCAGAAATTTGGCTGGGAAACAAATCACGCGCACCGCGCAGTCCCACTGCCTGTAGTTTCATCAAAACGATGTCGCGCACCATGACCTCAGGCAAAGTGGTGTGTTCGCGCAAAGGGAAAGCGACATTGTCTGACACCGTCATGTCGGTAAACAAAGCGCCGAACTGGAACAGCATGCCCATGCGACGGCGGGCTTCAAACAAAGCCTCTCTGTGCAAACTGCCTATATCTAAAGAATCAAACAACACCTTGCCGCTGTTGGCGCGGTATTGCCCGCCAATCAAACGCAGTACCGTGGTTTTGCCGCCGCCGGATGCGCCCATCAACGCAGTGACTTTGCCTTGAGGGATTTTCAGGCTCACGCCTTCGAGCACCGGTCGCTCGCCGTATCCGAAGTGCACATCCTCAAGCTGGATCAATGGCGGTTCAACAAGTGACATGTGTGATGCAGATGCAGCAAAAAGGGTTGAGCTGCCATTCTAAGTGGCAGTCACTTATTGAAATTGAATTCAAACAAGCCTGTTATCAACGTGGTAATTCACTCTCGCCCATCAAATACTGGTCGATGGTACGTGCCGCTTGCCTGCCTTCACGGATGGCCCAGACCACGAGTGACTGGCCGCGTCGCATGTCCCCGGCAGCAAACACTTTGGGTACGTTGGTAAGGTAGCCACTGCCCTCTTCGGTGTGGGCCTTGGCGTTACCCCGTGCGTCTTTGTCAACACCAAATGCATCCAGCACGGTCGCGACCGGATTGACAAAGCCCATGGCCAACAGCACCAGATCAGCCTTGTGGGTATGTTCGGTGCCGGGAATTTCGGTCAATTTACCGTCCTTCATTTCGACATGGACGGTTTTTAAACCAGTGAGCTTGCCTTTTTCGCCGATGAATTCCTTGGTGGAAATAGCGAACTCGCGTTCACAGCCCTCTTCATGGCTGGAACTGGTGCGCAACTTCAGCGGCCAATAAGGCCAGACCAGCGGTTTGTCCTCGTGCTCGGGTGGTTGCGGCATGACTTCAAACTGGGTAACGTGGGCAGCGCCATGGCGATTGGAGGTGCCGACGCAGTCAGAACCGGTGTCACCGCCGCCGATCACGATGACGTGTTTACCGTCTGCCCGCAATTGACCTTTGAACGTGTCACCCGCATTCACCTTGTTTTGCTGCGGCAAAAACTCCATGGCGAAATGCACACCGTCGAGGTCTCGGCCGGGAACGGGCAAGTCGCGCGATTGTTCGGAGCCGCCGGTGAGCAACACCGCATCGAATTCTTTTTTCAGTTGTTCGGCGCTGATGGTGTTCTTGGCCCAATTGGTGACCTTGCTGTCTTTGGGCCAGGCACCGACCATCACGCCGGTGTTGAACACCACGCCTTCGGCTTGCATTTGTTCGACACGGCGGTCGATGTGCGACTTTTCCATTTTGAAATCGGGAATGCCGTACCTCAATAAGCCACCGACACGGTCGTTCTTTTCAAACACAGTGACTGCATGACCGACACGCGCGAGTTGTTGGGCAGCGGCCATGCCGGCAGGACCAGAACCTACGACCGCGACTTTCTTGCCTGTTTTTTTCAATGGCGGTAAAGGCTTGACCCAGCCCTCGGCCCAACCGCGATCAATGATGGCGTGTTCAATCGATTTGATACCGACTGCGTCGTCATTGACGTTCAACGTACAAGCCGCTTCGCAAGGCGCAGGGCATATGCGACCGGTGAACTCTGGAAAGTTGTTGGTGCTGTGCAAAACGGTTAAGGCGTTGTGCCAGTCATTGTTGAACACCAAATCATTGAAATCGGGAATGATGTTGTTGACTGGACAACCGCTGTTGCAAAACGGAGTCCCGCAATCCATGCAACGCGCACTTTGCGTTTTTGCTTGCTCGGCACTCAAACCGATGACAAATTCTTTGTAATGTTTGAGCCGTTCAGGGACGGGTTTATAGCCCTCTTCGACGCGCTCAAACTCCATGAAGCCGGTGATTTTTCCCATGATATTTCCTGTGATGACGCGTTAAGACTTGACTGCTGATTTGACAGCTTTGGCTGCGGCGACAGCTTTGACTTCAGTTGCAGCCGCCATGTCGCCCAAGGCGCGCTTGTATTCATTGGGAAACACTTTGACGAACTTGGAACGCGCTTCGTTCCAGTTGTCCAGCAAGGCGCGCGCACGTTTAGAACCTGTCCAACGGTGATGCTCTTCCAGCAGTTTTTTCAATTGGGCTTCGTCCGTTTGACCACGGTGCCACATGGCTGTCGCCATGCTGTCGGTTTGTTCCTTGTCAGTCAAGACTTTGTCCATGCTGACCATGGCCGTGTTGCAGCGCTGTGCGAACTCGCCATCTTCGTCGTACACATAAGCAATACCGCCGCTCATACCTGCTGCGAAATTGCGGCCAGTGCCGCCGAGTACCGCCACGGTTCCGCCAGTCATGTATTCGCAGCCGTGGTCACCAGTGCCTTCGACCACGGCGGTGGCACCTGACAAACGCACCGCGAACCGTTCACCTGCCACGCCGCTGAAAAAAGCTTCACCGCTGGTCGCGCCGTAAAGCACGGTGTTGCCGACAATGATGTTATGCGTGGATTCGCCGCGGAAATCGATGCTGGGTCGCACCACCACTCGTCCGCCGGACAAACCTTTGCCGGTGTAATCGTTGGCGTCACCGATCAAATACAAGGTGATGCCTTTGGCTAAGAAAGCGCCAAACGATTGACCGCCGGTGCCTTCGAGTTGAATGCGCAACGTATCGTCAGGCAGACCTTCGGGGCGTACCTTGGTGAGTGCGCCAGACAGCATGGCGCCGACTGAGCGGTTGACGTTGCGAGCGACTTCCATGAACTGCACTTTTTCGCCTTTGTCGATGGCGGCACGGCTTTTCTCAATCAGCACCTTGTCCAATGCTTTTTCCAGTCCGTGGTCTTGTGTAGCGACATGAAACAGCGGCGTGCCTGGAGTTACTTGCGGCATGGCCAATAACCGACCGAAGTCCAGTCCTTTGGCTTTCCAATGTTCCACGCCTTTTTTCATGTCGAGCAAATCGGCACGGCCAATCATGTCGTCGAACTTGGCTATGCCTAGTTGCGCCATGATGTGGCGTACTTCTTCGGCGATAAAGAAAACGTAATTGACCACGTGTTCGGGCTTGCCAGAGAATTTTTTGCGCAGCACCGGGTCTTGGGTGGCGACACCGACCGGACAAGTATTGAGATGACATTTGCGCATCATGATGCAACCCTCGACCACCAGCGGCGCGGTAGCAAAACCGAATTCATCCGCGCCGAGCAATGCGCCGATGGCGACATCACGGCCTGTCTTCATTTGTCCGTCGGTTTGCACACGTATGCGACCACGCAAACCATTTAAGACCAAGGTTTGCTGGGTTTCGGCCAAGCCGATTTCCCACGGACTGCCCGCATGCTTGATGGACGACCAAGGCGAAGCGCCGGTTCCGCCATCGTGACCAGCGATGACGACGTGGTCGGCTTTGCACTTAGCCACACCTGCGGCAATTGTGCCAACGCCAACTTCTGACACCAATTTGACGCTGACGTCTGCATGCGGTGCCACGTTTTTCAAATCGTGAATGAGTTGCGCCAAGTCTTCGATGGAATAAATGTCATGGTGGGGCGGTGGAGAAATCAAACCCACACCTGGCACGGAATAGCGCAAGAAGCCGATGTACTCTGACACCTTGCCGCCGGGGAGTTGACCACCCTCACCCGGCTTGGCGCCTTGCGCCATTTTGATTTGAATCTGATCAGCGCTACTGAGGTACTCCGCAGTCACACCAAAACGTCCGGATGCCACTTGCTTGATTTTGGAGCGCAGTGAATCGCCAGCCAGCAACGGCAGGTCGACCTCAACTTGTTTGTCGCCGATCACGCTTTTCAAAGTCTCGCCTTTTTGAATCGGTATGCCTTTGAGTTCGTTGCGGTAACGCGCCGGGTCTTCACCGCCTTCGCCAGTATTGCTTTTGCCGCCGATGCGGTTCATGGCGACAGCCAATGTGGCGTGCGCTTCGGTACTGATAGAACCCAAGGACATGGCGCCGGTGGCAAAGCGTTTGACGATCTCGGCGGCAGATTCCACTTGATCCAACGGGATAGCCTTGGCGGGATCAATTTTGAATTCGAACAAACCACGCAATGTCATGTGGCGACGGCTTTGGTCGTTGATGATTTGCGCGTATTCCTTGTACGTGGTCCAGTTGTTGGCACGTGCACTGTGCTGCAATTTGGCGATGGCGTCTGGTGTCCACATATGGTCTTCGCCACGGGTACGCCACGCATATTCACCGCCAGCGTCCAACATCGTGGCCAACACAGGGTCTTGGCTGAACGCACTGGCATGCATGCGGATCGCTTCTTCGGCAATTTCAAAAATACCTATGCCTTGCACACGACTGGGTGTGCCGGTGAAATATTTGTCGATGGTCTCGCTATTGATACCAATCGCTTCGAATAATTGCGCACCGCAATAAGACATGTAAGTGGACACGCCCATTTTGGACATGATTTTGGACAAGCCTTTGCCGATGGCTTTGACATAGTTGTAAATGGCTTTATCGGCTGACAACTCGCCTGGCAACTGATCGTGCATGGCTGCCAGCGATTCCATTGCCAGATAAGGATGAACGGCTTCAGCACCGTAACCAGCCAGCACAGCAAAGTGATGTACCTCTCTTGCGCTTCCGGTTTCAACCACCAAGCCAGCGCTGGTGCGCAATCCTTCTTTCACCAGATGTTGGTGTATGGCAGACAATGCGAGCAAGGCTGGGATGGCCACTTGCGTGGCTGATAACGCACGGTCGCTGATGATGAGAATATTGTGGCCGCTTTTGATCTGATCCACGGCTTGTGCGCACAGTGAAGCCAATTTGGCTTCCACACCTTCATGGCCCCAAGCCAAGGGATACGTGATGTCTAAGGTGGCGCTTTTGAACTTGCCATGGGTCATGCTCTCGATATGGCGCAGTTTGGCCATGTCCTGAAAGTCCAGCACCGGTTGGCTGACCTCCAAGCGCATCGGTGGGTTGACCTGATTGATGTCAAGCAGGTTTGGTTTAGGCCCGACAAACGACACCAGCGACATCACAATGGCTTCCCGAATAGGGTCGATAGGCGGGTTGGTTACTTGCGCGAACAACTGTTTGAAGTAGTTGTACAGCGATTTATTTTTGTTTGATAAAACAGCGAGTGGGCTGTCGTTACCCATAGAACCCAAGGCTTCTTCGCCATTGGCGGCCATGGGAGCCATCAGGAATTTGAAATCCTCTTGGCTAAAGCCAAAGGCTTGCTGGCGGTCCAGCAATGACAAACTGGTCTGCTCGGGCGAGCCCACCGGATGCTCTTGCACATCATCCAAACGGATGCGCAGATTTTCAATCCATTGTTTGTAGGGCTTGCTGTTGGCCAGACCAGACTTCAATTCTTCATCGTTGATCATTCGACCTTGTTCCAAGTCGATCAAGAACATTTTGCCGGGTTGCAAACGCCATTTGCGGATGATTTTGCTCTCTGGCACGGGCAACACACCGGACTCGGAACCCATGATCACCAAGTCGTCATCAGTGATGCAATAACGCGATGGACGCAGGCCATTGCGGTCCAAGGTGGCGCCGATTTGTCTGCCGTCTGTGAATACGATGGAGGCAGGGCCGTCCCAAGGTTCCATCATGGCGGCGTGGTATTCATAGAACGCGCGGCGACGCGAATCCATGGTGCTGTGGTTTTCCCAAGGCTCAGGAATCATCATCATCATGGCCTGGCTGATCGGGTAGCCGGCCATGGTCAGTAACTCGAGGCAATTGTCAAACGTGGCGGTGTCTGATTGATCGGCAAAACTGATGGGATAGAGCTTTTGCAAATCTGCGCCCAACACGGCAGAGGACATGACGCCCTCGCGTGCTTTCATCCAGTTGTAATTGCCTTTGACAGTGTTGATCTCACCGTTATGCGCTACATAGCGGTAAGGGTGGGCCAACGGCCACTCAGGAAATGTGTTGGTGGAGAAACGCTGGTGGACCAGACCCAAAGCAGATACACAGCGCGGGTCTTTCAAATCATTGAAATAAGTACCTACTTGGTCTGCCAGCAACAAGCCTTTGTAAATGACCGTGCGGCTGGACATGCTGGGGACGTAATATTCTTTGCCGTGCTTTAGGTTGAGGTGCGAAATAGCTGCGCTGGCGGTTTTGCGAATCACATACAGCTTGCGCTCGAGCGCGTCTTGCACGATGACATCGTTGCCGCGACCGATGAACACTTGGCGGATCAACGGTTCTTTGGCACGCACGGTGGGTGACATGGGCATGTCTTGGTTGACGGGCACATCGCGCCAGCCAAGCAACACCTGACCTTGGGCACGGATGGCCCGCTCTAATTCTTGCTCACAGGCCAAACGTGAGGCGTTTTCTTTGGGTAAGAACACCATGCCGACACCGTATTCACCGAACATCGGCAAGTTAACGCCTTGTTTGGCCATGTCCTCGCGGTAGAGCGCGTCCGGCAACTGAATCAAAATACCGGCACCGTCGCCCATCAATTTATCGGCACCTACTGCGCCACGGTGGTCTAGGTTTTCCAAAATCTTCAAAGCCTGAGAAACAATCTCATGGCTTTTGTGCCCTTTGATATGAGCGACAAAACCTACACCGCAAGCGTCATGCTCTTGGTTAGACTGGTACAAACCCTCGGTAAACGCGTGCTGCATTTCGCCATCCTCTGTGTATATCTTGGAAGAAGCGTAAGCATAGTCCAGCAAATGCTCGATTCCAAACAATTTAATTGGGGTCAGATACCAATTAATTCTCTAGTTATTTAATCGGGAATTAAATTAGGGACAGATTAAGCACAGCCACTTTCCCCCATGGGTCTACCCGCTTTGGCCTTGTGTATTCGCCGCTTGGTCAAGGGTTGCAGGCTTTGAATGAACACATCTTCGCCCAAAGCCCAGCCGCCCATCACTGAAGATGTGAGTGCTTGCTTATTTTTTTCCTCAATACCGGCCTGAACCATTTCGGCGTACGCTTTTTCTCTGGCAAACGGCGTATTGCCCAGCGCCCAGTACACCTCATGAGCCACCAGCCAACTGTCTTGCCGCGCCCCAACATAATGTGCGTGGCTGGACCAAGGGTGCTCTAAGGCCTGTGCCACCATGCCAGCACGTACCGGGTTGAGGTCCATGTAAACCATACAAGCCAAAAAATAGCGATCGGTTTGTATCAACGCACTTCGAAACCGCCCTTCCCACAATGTACCGGTGCGTGTGTGGCGCTTATTGAAGTAACGAACGTAGTCACGCCCCAAGTTTTGCATCATTTTTGACAAAGCCTGTTCGGCTTGCGGCGTGACCAGCAAATGCACATGGTTGTCCATCAATACAAAAGCGTGCAAATCGACTTGCTGCGTTTGGCAATGCGTGACCAGCAACTCGAGCCATATTTGCCTGTCGCTGTTGTCCTTGAAGATCCATTGACGGTTGTTGCCGCGCAAAATCACATGGTGCGGGTAACCGGGCAATGAGAGACGGGGCAGACGGGCCATGTGTGGATGGTAATGCGAGCCGAGGTCTGCTCTTTGTTAGGGTTGCACCGTTATCATGCGAACCATGAACAAGTCAGAGTTATCCCCGCCTGCACAAGCGAAAGCCATGCATGTGTTTTGCTTGTGCGCGCAATGGTGCGGTACTTGTCGTGAATACCAGCCCATCTTTGATCAATTGGCGTCGCAATCGCCGGAAGTTAAGTTTGTGTGGGTGGATATTGAGAGCCATGATGAACTGCTAGGCGATCTCGATATAGACAATTTTCCAACGCTGTTAATTGCCGATGCCCAAGGCCAGGCCAGGTTTGCGGGCACCGTGTTGCCGCACGCCGAGACTTTGCAGCGCATGTGCCAGGCGGCATTGGCCGGGGATTTTCCGTTGATCAATGATCCTGTTTGGCAAAACGTGATGCCGGAGTTGATGCGGTTGGAGTAGTTGGGAAATTGGTGGAAATTGGTGGAAATTGGGGTCAGGGGAAATTGGGGTCAGGGAAATTGGGGTCAGTGACCAATTAACTCGTTAATTGGTCACTGACCCCAATTTCCACCAATTTCCAACAAACCGAATTCCTGCAACAAGGCCTTCAAGCGATCCGCCGACGCCTGTTTGCGTTGCCCGGTGAATTTAGCCAGTATGAGTTCGTTTTTCATGCTGTGTTCCCAGCCAACCAACTCGGTCACCGTCACATGGTAGCCATGCGCCTCTAAATACAAACAGCGCAACACATTGGTCAGTTGACTGCCCATTTCACGCGTGTGCAGTGGGTGCCGCCATAGCTCGGCCAGCGGCGTGCGCTGCAAATTCAGCGCCTTGTTTTTATTCAATACCCGCGCCAACTCCGCCTGACAACAAGGCACCAAGACCATGTGTTTGGCTTTCTTTTGTAAACCAAAGGCGATGGCGTCATCCGTGGCCGTGTCACAAGCGTGCAGCGCAGTGACCACATCGATCTGCGCGGGCATAGCGTTGCTTTGCACAGAATCGGCCACGCTGGTATTGAGAAACTGCATGCGCTCAAAGCCCAGGCGCTTGGCCAACAAAGAGGACGAGTCCACCAATTCGCCGCGAGCTTCTATGCCGTAAATATGGCCGCTACCCAATGCCTTGAAAAACAAGTCGTAAACGATGAAACCCAAGTAAGACTTGCCCGCGCCGTGGTCGGCCAGCGTAGGGCCTGTATCGCTAGCGGGTAATTCTTGGAGAATTTTTTCGATGAACTGAAACAAGTGGTTGACCTGTTTAAGCTTGCGGCGCGAGTCCTGATTCAGCTTGCCGTCGCGCGTGAGTATGTGCAGTTCTTTCAGCAATTCCAAAGACTGACCAGGGCGCAGGTCGAGCTGTTCGCTAGGAGTTTGGCCCTTGGGGGCGGTGTGTTTGGCTTTGGGCATGGGGAGATTGTGCCCTTGTAGGGTTCAATGGAGCGGGTCGTCTATGCGATGTTTTATCTGGCTTTGGCATTATCAATCGCAACACGCGCGTACTTGAAAAACAGTGACCGACCGAGACCGATGGGACTTG
>Ga0114973_10003590_pt1 | contig 10897 bp, 10 predicted proteins | sample M_140807_MF_Meta_FD_87025 | JGI IMG/M metagenome (GOLD analysis project Ga0114973, IMG submission 87025) | Freshwater microbial communities from Lake Montjoie, Canada to study carbon cycling - M_140807_MF_MetaG | ecosystem: Environmental > Aquatic > Freshwater > Lake | place: Lake Montjoie... | reverse complement strand
GTTTGGCCGCTCGCGAAAAACTCGACAACCTGATTTTTGTCATCAACTGCAATTTACAGCGCTTGGACGGCCCCGTGCGCGGCAACGGCAAGATCATCCAAGAGTTGGAGAGTGAGTTTCGAGGTGCAGGCTGGAATGTGCTCAAGCTGATTTGGGGCAGTAACTGGGACCCCTTGATCGCCCGTGACAAAGACGGCGCACTTCGTCGCATCATGATGGAAACGGTGGACGGTGATTACCAAGCTTTCAAAGCCAACGATGGCGCTTATGTGCGCAAGCATTTCTTTGGCCGCGACCCGCGCACCTTGGAGATGGTGGCCAAGTTAAGCGACGACGATATTTGGAATTTGCGCCGTGGCGGCCACGACCCGCAAAAGGTCTATGCCGCCTATGCCGCTGCAGTCAAGCACAAAGGGCAACCGTCGGTGTTGCTGATCAAAACCGTCAAAGGCTTTGGTATGGGTAGCTCGGGCGAGGGCAAAAACACCGTACACCAAACCAAGAAGCTGACTGACGAAGACATCAAAATCTTCCGTGACCGCTTCAACATCCCCATCCCAGACAGCGAGTTGTCCAAACTACCTTTTTACAAACCCGCTGACGACACGCCAGAGATGCGCTACTTGCACGAGCGCCGCAAAGCCTTGGGTGGCTATTTGCCGCACCGACGCACCAAAGCCGATGAGCGCTTCACCGTGCCATCGATGGAGACATTCAAGGCCATCACCGAGCCTACGGTGGAGGGTAGAGAAATTTCCACCACCCAAGCCTATGTACGTTTTCTCACCCAGTTGTTGCGTGACGAAGCGCTGGGACCACGCGTGGTGCCTATTCTTGTGGACGAAGCCCGCACCTTCGGCATGGAAGGCTTGTTTCGACAAATTGGTATTTATAACCCTGATGGCCAGCTGTACACACCGGTCGACAAAGACCAAGTCATGTACTACAAGGAGGACAAAGCGGGTCAAATTTTGCAAGAGGGCATCAACGAAGCGGGTGGCATGAGCAGTTGGATCGCGGCGGCGACGTCTTACTCGACCAACAACCGCATCATGATCCCGTTCTACGTTTATTACTCGATGTTTGGCTTTCAGCGTGTTGGCGACTTGGCATGGGCTGCGGGCGACATGCAAGCGCGTGGCTTCTTGTTGGGCGGCACTTCTGGTCGCACCACTTTGAATGGCGAGGGTTTGCAGCACGAGGACGGCCACAGCCACATCTTGGCGGGCACCATCCCCAACTGCGTGAGCTACGACCCCACTTTTGCACACGAAGTGGCTGTCATCATGCAACATGGCTTAAAACGCATGGTGGAAAAGCAAGAGAACGTGTTTTACTACCTCACGTTGCTGAATGAAAACTACCCCATGCCAGGCCTGACACCGGGCACCGAAGCGCAGATCATTAAAGGCATGTACTTATTGCAAGCCGCTGAAGGCGCGAAAAAAATGCCTCGGGTGAACCTGCTGGGATCGGGCACTATTCTTCGCGAGTCGATTGCTGCGCGAGATTTATTGGCTGCCGATTGGGGCGTGGCCGCTAATGTCTGGAGTTGCCCCAGCTTCAACGAGTTGGCCCGCGATGGCGCTGAAGCCGAGCGCTGGAACTTGATGCACCCCACTGACAAAGTACGACTGTCTTTTGTAGCCCAACAGCTGGGCACGTGTGAGGGCCCTGTGGTGGCGTCCACCGATTACATGAAGGCCTATGCAGACCAAATCCGCGCCTATATCCCCGCGGGCCGAGCCTACAAGGTGCTGGGCACCGATGGTTTTGGGCGCAGTGACTTCCGCAGCAAATTGCGCGAACACTTCGAGGTGAACCGCCACTACATTGTGGTGGCCGCGCTTAAGGCCTTGAGCGAGGATGGTGCAGTGCCAGCCGAAACCGTGGCCAAAGCCATCAGAAAATACCAGCTGCAGGCGGACAAGACCAATCCGCTGCACGCTTGACCAAGGGAGAAACACATGGCAACAGTAGAAGTGACGATTCCCGATATTGGCGACTTTGATGAAGTGGCTGTGATTGAGTTATTGGTGCAAGTGGGCGACAAAGTTCGCGCAGAACAGTCTTTGATCACGGTTGAGTCTGACAAGGCTTCGATGGAAATACCTTGCTCTCATTCGGGAGTCGTCAAGGAAATACGTGTCAAGCTCGGCGACAAGGTCAAGCAGGGCTCGGTGATCGTGTTGGTGGAGGCTGCTTCGGCCGCAGGCCTCGCAGTGACAACGCCGCCCGTCATTGCAGCACAACCCGTCATTGCGACTGCCGCGCCCTCCGCGCCCTCCGCGCTCGCAGTGACACTAGCGACGCAATCCTCCGGCTTGCCCCATGCCTCACCCTCGGTACGCAAATTCGCTCGCGAGCTGGGTGTGCCTTTGAATGAAGTCAAAGGCAGCGGCCCCAAGGGACGTATTTCGCCAGAAGATGTGCAAGCCTTCAGCCGTGCAGTGATGACGGGCGAGACCCGTACCCAAGCGCAAAGCACCAAAGCACCCACTGGCCAAAGCGGCGCAGGCCTAGGCCTTATTCCTTGGCCCAAAGTGGACTTCGCCAAGTTTGGCCCCATTGAGCGCAAAGAGTTGGGCCGTATTCAAAAAATCAGCGGTGCGAATTTGTTGCGCAATGCCGTGATGATTCCTGCCGTCACCAACCACGACGATGCAGACATCACCGAGCTTGAAGCTTTCCGAGTGTTGACCAATAAAGAGCAAGAAAAAAATGGTATCAAGGTCACCATGCTGGCTTTTCTCATCAAGGCTTGCGTCTCAGCGCTGCAAAAGTTTCCGCAGTTCAATAGCTCGCTTGACGGTGATGAACTGGTTTACAAGCAATACTGGAACATCGGTTTTGCGGCTGACACGCCCAATGGCTTGATGGTGCCAGTGCTCAGGGACGCGGACAAAAAAGGTATTTTGCAAATCAGCGCTGAAATGGGTGAACTCGCCCAAAAAGCCCGCGAAGGCAAGCTCAGTCCTGCGGAAATGTCGGGCGCTACCTTCACTATTTCTAGTTTGGGCGGCATCGGTGGGCGCTATTTCACACCCATCATCAATGCGCCGGAAGTTGCCATTCTGGGAGTGTGTCGCAGCACCATGGAGCCGGCTTGGAATGGCAAAGAGTTTGTTCCGCGTCTGATGCTGCCCTTGTCACTCACTTGGGACCACCGCGTGATTGATGGTGCCGCTGCCGCCCGCTTCAATGCCTATTTGGGTCAGGTTCTGGGCGATTTCCGCCGCGTCTTGCTTTAAGGCCAAGGACAGTCATGGCAAATATTGATATTCAAGTGCCCGACATTGGCGACTTCGATGAAGTGGCCGTTATCGAACTGTTGGTCAAGGTAGGGGATACCGTGGCGGTGGACCAAAGCCTGATCACGGTTGAGAGCGACAAAGCGTCGATGGAAATTCCGTCGTCCCATGCGGGTGTCGTGAGCGCCATTAAAGTGAAGTTGGGTGACAAGGTGAAACAGGGGTCTGTGGTGTTGACCATGGAGGCTGCTTCGGCCTCCGGCCTCGCAGTGACGAATACACCCGTCATTGCGGCACCACCCGTCATTGCGGCACCAACCGTCATTGCGAGCGAAGCGAAGCAATCCCGCGACTTCGACCTTCTGGTCTTAGGCAGCGGGCCTGGCGGCTACAGCGCAGCGTTTCGTGCAGCTGACCTTGGCCTGAAAGTCGCGCTCATCGAGCGATACGCGGAGTTGGGTGGCGTGTGTTTGAACGTGGGTTGTATTCCCTCCAAAGCCTTGCTGCACGTGGCGGCCGTGATGGACGAGGTAAGCCACTTGTCGGCGGTGGGCATAGACTTTGGCAAGCCCAAGGTGAACATCGACAGCTTGCGTGGCCACAAAGAAAAAGTCATCAGCAAGCTGACCGGTGGTTTGGCGGCGATGGCCAAGATGCGCAAAGTGACCGTGCTGCGTGGCTATGGCGTGTTTGTCGACGCAAACCATGTGTCGGTTGAAGAAACCTCGGGTAAAGCGCAAGACAAAACTGGCAAGACTCAGGTGGTGAGCTTCAAAACCTGCATCATCGCAGCCGGCAGCCAAGCCGTGCATTTGCCTTTTATGCCCGACGACCCACGCGTGGTCGACAGCACAGGCGCATTGCAACTGGCCAAAGTGCCCAAGCGTATGTTGATCGTGGGCGGCGGCATCATCGGCCTTGAGTTGGGCACCGTCTACAGCACCTTGGGCGCAAGGTTGGATGTGGTGGAAATGATGGAGAGCTTGATGCAAGGCGCTGACCGCGACTTGGTCAAGGTATGGCAAAAAATGAATGCGCCACGCTTTGACAACATCATGCTGAAAACCAAAACCGTGGCTGCACGCGCCATGGCTAAGGGCATTGAAGTGACATTTGAAGGCGTGGGCGCACCCGCGCCACAGTTGTACGACTTGGTGCTGCAAGCCGTGGGTCGCACACCCAACGGCAAGAAGATTGCCGCCGACAAAGCGGGTGTGGATGTCACCGAACGTGGCTTCATCAACGTGGACAAGCAAATGCGTACCAATGTGCCACACATCTTTGCGATTGGCGATGTGGTGGGGCAACCCATGTTGGCCCACAAAGCGGTGCATGAGGGCCATGTGGCGGCAGAGGTGATTGCCGGTGAGTTGTTGGGCAAGCACGAGCTGGCCACGTCTGCTTTTGATGCGCGGGTGATTCCAAGCGTTGCCTACACCGACCCTGAAGTGGCGTGGGTGGGCCTCACCGAAGACCAAGCTAAATCGCAAGGCATCAAGGTGAAAAAAGGCTTGTTCCCTTGGGCGGCTTCAGGTCGCGCCATCGCCAACGGACGTGACGAAGGCTTTACCAAGCTGTTGTTCGACGACTCCGAAGAAGCGCAAGGCCACGGCAAGATTTTGGGTGGCGGCATTGTGGGCACCCATGCGGGCGACATGATTGGCGAGATCGCACTGGCCATCGAGATGGGCGCAGATGCGGTGGACATCGGCAAAACTATCCACCCACACCCGACGCTTGGCGAAAGCATCGGTATGGCGGCGGAAGTGGCCCATGGCAGCTGTACGGATTTACCGCCGGCGCGCAAGTAAAGCCGTGGAGTTTTCGGGTATGTTGGTGCCATGACCCAGCCTGTTCTCTACACCTACCGCCGCTGTCCCTATGCCATGCGCGCTCGTATGGCTTTGCTGCAATCGGGTGTGGCCTACAAAGCGCAGGAGGTGTCGTTGCGAGACAAGTCTCCCGCCATGCTGGCCTTGTCGCCCAAAGGCACGGTGCCGGTGTTGCTGCTGCCCACAGGTGACGTTCTGGAGCAAAGCATAGACATCATGCGATGGGCTTTCGCACAAACGGGCGACTCAGAGGGCTGGTGGGCGAGGGCGCAAACGCCCGACATCCAACAGCTGTGGACCGTGTGTGACGGTGACTTCAAACACCACTTGGACCGTTACAAATACCCACAGCGTTACAGCGACGCATTGGGTGCCGAGCACCATGCCAGCCAAGCCCTGACTGTCCTGTTAGTGCCCTTGGAAGCGCTATTGAAAGACCAGCCCCAACTGGGCGGCGCCACCCCTTGCGCGGCGGATATTGGCATTTTTCCGTTTGTGCGCCAGTTTGCAGCTGTGCAGCCCGCATGGTTTGAGGACTTGCCTTTGCCAGCTGTCAAGGTTTGGTTGGCGCAGTGGTTGGTCAGTCCACTTTTTGGGGATGCGATGGTCAAAACCGCTTGAAGCCGAATTCTTTCTAGCTATAGGGTTTTGTCTAGTTGTTTATTTAAGCACGCAAGATTATGGTGATTTGGCATGTCGCAAAGCCATTATTGGAAGACCCGCTATGACCATGAAATCTCAAATCGATGCCGTGCTGAGCGCAGGTGTGAAGTCCGGTGCCGTCCCCGGTGTTACCGCTGCCGTTGCTGACCGAGAAGGTGTGTTGTACGAAGGTGCTTTTGGTGAAAGAGCCCTTGCAACGCCATGACCAACGACACCGTGGGTTGGATCGCATCTATGACCAAGGCCATCACCTCTGTGGCTGCGGTGCAGTGTGTCGAGCGGGGCCACCTCAAGCTGGACGAGCCAGCCAAAAACATCTGCCCTGAACTCGGCCATGTGGGCGTGCTGACCGGTTTTGATGCTAACGGCAAACCCCAAACCCGTCCCCCTAAGCGTGACATCACGCTTCGCCAGTTGCTGACCCACTCGGCGGGTTTCAGCTACGAAATTTGGAATACCGATATGCAAAAAGTGCAGGCAGCGCTGGAAATTCCAAGCGTCACCGAATGCAAAAACAAAGCCCTCACCTTGCCTTTGTTGTTCGACCCAGGCGAGGGCTGGGAGTACGGTATCAACATCGATTGGGCTGGCAAGATGATTGAAAAAGTCAGCGGCCAAACCTTGGGCCAATACATGAAGCACAACCTGTTTGACCCCCTGGATATGAGCAGCACCGCTTTTCATATCGACGACGATATGCGTAAACGCTTGGCCACCACACATTTGCGTGGCCCTGATGGCAACTTGGCGGTGTTTCCCTTTGAAATTCCTCAGCAACCCGAGTTTGAAATGGGCGGCGGCGGCCTCTATGGCACGGTCGGCGACTATTTGAAGTTTTTGCGCATGGTGCTCAATTACGGCCAATTGGGCGGCGAACGCGTGTTAACGCCCGAGGGTGTGGTGTCGCTGGGCCTGAACCACATGGGCGACTGCCGTGTCTACAACCTCAAAGCGGCGATTCCTTTGACCAACGATGCCGAATTTTTCCCCGGCATTCCCAAAAGTTGGAGCTTGGCCTTCCAAATTAACCACGATGCCGCGCCCACGGGACGCCCTGCAGGCGGCATGATGTGGGCGGGCTTGGCCAACTCTTACTATTGGGTTGACCAAACCACGGGTCTAGCAGGGGTGTACATGACGCAAATCTTTCCCTTTGCCGACAGCAAGTCACTGCCCTTGTTCTACGACTTTGAAAAAGCGGTTTACCAAAGCCATTGATCAAACCTGCGCAGCATCGCGCAGAACTTTGGCTGCCCATTGGTTGAGGCTGACGCCGTTGGCTTCGGCAGCGATCAGTGCCGCGCTGTGGACCTCTGGGTCCACGCGCAGCATTAATTTGCCGCTGGCAGGTTTCAGGGCCGGTTTTCCGCTTTGGGCGCAGTCTTCGATATAAAAATCAATCGCTTGGTGGAAGTCATTGGTCAACTGATCAACGGTTTGGCCTTCAAAGCTGATGTTGGTGTGACTGGGCAAGCCCAGCACCTTGCCCCAAAAAATACCGTCTGCTTCGTCGAACTCGATGCGAGCGGTGTAACCCTTGTAATGCATGCTGCTCATCCCTTGACTCCTATGGCTGTGAGCCATTCTTTGATTTCTCGAACTTGGTATTGCTTGGCTTCCTTGCCAGGGTGAGGTCGGTGGGCGTGTTTGACCCCACCATTCAGGTGGAACGCCACCCTCGAGCCTTGGCCTTCGTGAATGTCACCCCCCAAAGCCGACACTAGTGCCTCAATGTCTGAAAACTTGATGTTGCTTGCAGCGGGTACTGCAAACAAGGCTTTCAGGGTATTGAGGTTCTTGCTGTTCATGGTCAAACGATAGCTGCAAACCCTTTAAATTGCAATCATTTTATGACTGCAAATTTTAAAAAATTTTAGGCAAAGCCTGCAAAATGTTCCCCACCTCGGCGGCCAAAAAATCGTAAACCGCACGAATGCGTGCGCTGGTTTGCAGCTCGCGGTGTACCGTCAGCCACATAGGGAACTGCGGCAACTGCAAGGTCGGCAGCAGCGCTTGCACCGAGGGTTCGGCGCGCAGCAGATAGTCAGCCATAAAGCCCACACCTAAGCCAGCTTTCACCGCCGCCCAGTGGGCGATCAAATCGTCGCTGCGCAAGGCAAAACGCAGGTCTTTAACGGCGAAGCCTTGCGCCTCAAAACCCATGTCAATATCGCTGTTGTGGTCGCCGCCAATCAACTCGTGGCCCATCAAATCAGCGGCTTGTTGGGGCGTACCTTGGCGTTGCAAGTAGTCGATGTGCGCACAGGCCTGAATCGAGATCTGGCCTATGCGCTTGGCAATCAAACTGCTTTGCTCTGGGCGAACCATGCGCAGCGCGATATCCGCATCGCGGCGCAGCAAATTGCTGACATCGTTGCTCACCACCAGCGCCACCGTGATGTCTGGCAAAGCTTGGCGCATACGCGCCAAGATGGGCGGTAACAAAAAACATGCTACTGGCTGGCTGGCACTGAGGCGAACCAAGCCTTGCAAACCCGCTGCGCTGCCACTGGCCATGCGCGAAAAATGCTCCGCACCCGTTTGCATGGTCTGGGCGGCCTCGGCCAAAGCCAAAGCGTTCGGTGTGGATTGCAGGCCTCTGCCGGTGCGTTCAAACAGCACCACATTCAGCTGCTTCTCCAACTCGGCAATATGCCGTCCCAAGGTAGGTTGGCTCAAGCCCGTGGCCCACGCCGCGCCAAGCAGGCTGCCGTGTTCCAAGGCCGCCAAAAACGAAGGTATCAAAGACCAGTTGAAATTTTTGCTATTCATGTTTGCATATCTGTGGCTTGAATTTATGCAATTGTGCAATGACGTTTGTTTAAACACAATGCACTCATCCGCAACGATTCCACACGAGAAAAGCATGAATAAACGCCAATTTTTACGTATCGCAGGGGGTGGTGTGATTGCCGCCGCCACCCTAAGCAGCCTGCCTGGTTGCAGCTCTGCCATGCCCCCTGAGGCGGTGGCAGCCTGGCAGTTGCCGCCACCAGACATGGACATTCGCCGCTGGGCGCTCTCGCATGCTTTGTTGGCCCCCCATGCCCACAACCTGCAATCGTGGTTGGCAGATTTGGACACACCCGACACCATCCTGCTGCGCATGGACTTGCGTCGCTTGTTACCCGACACCGACCCATGGTCGCGTCAGTTGGTTATCAGCCAAGGTACTTTTTTAGAGCTGTTGGTCATGGCCGCCAAGCAACGGGGCTACAGCGCTGAAGTCAGCATGTTCCCAGAGGGCGAATTCGATGACAAAGCGCCCGACAACCGCCCCACCGCCCGTGTGCGTTTGGCGAAAGACAGCAGCGTGAGCGCTGACCCTTTGTTTGCCCACGTCTTTGACCGTCATACCCACCGTGGCGCTTATGAAAACCGTATCCCCAACGCACAATCCCATCAAGCCTTGGCCGACAGCGTGAAGGACTTTCCGGTGCAGTTGGGGGTGGTGACGAGCGAGGATGCCAGCATCCAACAACACCGCGCCATCGCCATGGACGCTTGGCGCATTTAGATGCAAACCCCGCACACGTTGCTGGAGTCCTACAAAGTGCTGCGTGTGGGTCCGCAAGAAATTGCCCAGCACAGAGATGGGATTTCGCTTAACACCCCCATGGTTCGTGGCTTGGTGGCGCTGAGTTTGTTTGACCGTAGCAAACCCTCAGAGCCTGACAGCTTTGCCATCCAGGGGCAAATCAGCGAGTTCAACGACAAAATGTCAACCACCCCTGCTTGTGTATGGCTCTCCACCTCGGACAACAGCCGCCGCACGCAAATGCTGTGTGGGCGTGCCTTTGTGCGCTTACAACTGGCCGCCACCGCCTTGGGCCTGCGCATGCATCCCTTGTCGCAGGCCTTGCAGGAATACCCCGAGCAGACCAACAACTTCAAAGCCATTCACGAGCTCTTGGTTGGCAAGGACAGCACCGCCACGGTGCAAATGTGGACGCGTTTGGGCTATGCACCCGCTGGCTCGCCTTCACCTCGCCGAGGTCTGCAGGCGCACTTGGAAAAAGCCTGATGTCTTGAGGGTGGTGGTCATTGCGAGGCCGTAGGCCGAAGCAATCTTTGTTCGAGCGCGCCATTGAAGTTATCAGGATCACCAACATCTTTTGCCTCGTAAAGGTGCGGGTCGCAGGTCGGCCGTAGCCGACGTTGTGACAGCATGGAGGCGAGGCCGAGCCTGCGGAACGCACCTACACAAGGATTGCTTCGTCGCGTTGCTCCTCGCAATGACGGCACTTTTAATGACGCAGGGGTTAGCCCGGCAAAAGCTGCAGCAAGGCGGCAATACCCAGCGCGATGACGCAGATGATCAGCAAAGCCCACAAACGCCTGGGCCATGTATCCACAGATGCCACAACATCCACAGGCAACTGCCGCACACCATGCCACATGGTTTGAATCAGGGCTTGGCGTTTCACCAAGGTGTAAAAAAGCACGGCCGCAATGTGAATCAGGATCAACACCATTAATACCGTTTTGCCCACATCGGCGTGGTAAAAAGTGAACCAAGACACCCATTCAGAGGGCAGCAGCGGTGCAAGCGGGCCACTAAAAACCACATCGTCATCGCTGCCCATGCCGCTGCCCACTTGCAATAGCAACAGCAGTAAAAACGCATAGACCGACCACGCACCTAAAGGGTTGTGGCCAGGTTGTGCTTGCATGGGTTGCGAGGACGACAAATAAGCGCGGGTTTGACGCCATGAAGGCACAAAGGAAGCAAAGCGCGACCAATGGCCGCCGACCAAGCCCCACACCAAGCGAAACAGGCACAGCGCCAGCACCGCATAGCCAAAGCGGCTGTGCAAAACCATGTCTTCGGCAATCCACACGGCGTAAAAAGACCCGCAGATAGCCAACAGCAAACTCCAATGGAAAACCCGTGTGGGTAAGTCCCATACCTTCACGCTAAACTTCGTAGACATTTTTAAAGGGGCCTTTCATGAAATTTCTTTCTCTTGCTTCGATCTTACTCATCGGCAGTTTCACCTTCGCGCCCGCACAAGCCCAGTTCGCCAAAGCCGAGGATGCCATCAAATACCGCCAAAGTTCTTTGGCTGTGATGGGTGCGCATTTTGGTCGCTTGGCTGGCATGGCACAGGGCAAAATTCCTTTTGACGCCAAGGCTGCTGCCGACAATGC
>Ga0114973_10003589_pt1 | contig 10899 bp, 10 predicted proteins | sample M_140807_MF_Meta_FD_87025 | JGI IMG/M metagenome (GOLD analysis project Ga0114973, IMG submission 87025) | Freshwater microbial communities from Lake Montjoie, Canada to study carbon cycling - M_140807_MF_MetaG | ecosystem: Environmental > Aquatic > Freshwater > Lake | place: Lake Montjoie... | reverse complement strand
CACCCGCTAGCCTTATAGTACCAGCCTCTGGTGTCAGGAAGCCGGCGATACAACGCAGCAATGTTGTCTTGCCGCAGCCCGACGGCCCCAGCAAGACAATAAACTCACCCTGCTCCACTTTAAGCTCAATTGCCACCAGTGCCGGCTGCCCGTCAAAATTCTTTGACAGACCGTGTATGGCGAGGATGGGTGCACTCATGCTTCGGCTCGCGATGCTCAGGGCAGTTGGTTCACTTGCGAGCTATCTGACGGTTCCAATCATCGACGACGCGGGAGCGCGACGCGTTAATCTCACCCCAGGCAAACAATTGCAGGTTTTTAACAGAGCCTGTCTCACCCCATGGCAACTTACGAGCGGTCTCCGGTTTCACAGTTACGTTCTTCACGGATGGGCCGAGATAGAGCTTCTCTGCGAGGCAGCCGGAGGCTTCCGGCGTCAGAGCCTGGTTGATAAACTTGGCTGCTGCCTCCTTCTTCTGGGTACCCTTGACCAGATGCAATCGGGCATCGGTAGCCCAAGCGCCTTCCTTCGGAACGACGAAGGCGATCGGTAGGCCCTTGTCAGCTAAGTCCCATGCGCCAACATTGAAATGCGCGCCTATGATTGCTTCGCCACTCTGAAATGCGTTGGTAGCTGCCCCGGAGGAATCGAAGAACAATGCAGCTTTCAACTCCTTGATCTTCTTGAAGGTCGGGTCTAGATCGCCTGGCGGATGCCCCCAAATCTTAGACAAGAACATTATAAAAGGGACACCGGCGGAATTCGATGGCGAGGGAATAGTGACTGCATCCTCGAATTCTCGCTTCCATAAGTCGTTCCAAGAAGTCGGGGCGGTCTTAACCTTCTGAGTGTTGTAGGTGAGCCCGAGTGAATAATAGCCTGTTCCGACCGCATAGGTCGTAGCACCGCTCTTATAGATCGCCTCCGGTAATGTGTTCGCGAGATTGGGAATCGCCGCCAAGTCGAGAGTATCGGTCACCTCCGCGGCGTGGGCAAGCTCGCTTATGCCACCGTCCATCCATGCGACGTCAATTGTGGGAGCAGCCTTCTGTTGCTGCAGCTTAGACAGCGTGACGGTCGAAGTCCCTATCTCTGCATTTACCGTAATGCCGGTCGCCTTGGTGAAGGGTTCGGCTACGCAGGCGCGGAAAGCATCGCCCCAGTTACCGCCATACCAAGCGACCGTAATCGACGTTGGCTGTTGAGCTAATGTCGGGGCGGTGAACAAGCTGGTGGCGAGCACAGTCGTGGCCAGCAGGATATTTCGCTTCATCGTCATTCTCCTCTGCCTAAGTGTCTAGATTTACTGTAATGAAATGTTTGCGTGTCAAGGGTGAATAGTAATAGAATGATTCGGCCTGAAATTTGAATAATCACGACATGATTACTATTGAGGTCATCCAAGCGAAGAGCGAAAGCACGAACGCAGTGGTAGCCCCCGGTTCGCGGCTGAGAATTGGTTTTCTCCTGCTCGACCAGTTCACGCTCGCTGCCTTTGCAGGGCTGATTGACGTTTTGCGGCTAGCGTCAGATCATGGCGGGAGGAGCCGCAAACTCCATGCTAGTTGGACGGTGATGAGCCTCGATGGTGAGCCTCGGAATTCAAGCTGCGGTGTCTCCGTCATGCCAAACTCTAGCCTGCTTGATCCGGGCGGTTTCGACTATGTCGCGGTCTGCGGCGGCAATGATTACCTCAATGACGCACTACCCAATAATTTGCTTGGCTATTTGCGCCGAACCGCCGCCTCCGGTGTACGACTACTTGGCATTTGCACCGGAACCTTCGCCATCGCTCATGCGGGCCTTGCGGGACCTCGCAGGGTCTGCGTTCACTGGAACGTGCTTGACGCTTTCAAGGAGCGATTTCCAAAGGTCTCGGTTGGGGTCGAGCGTCTCTTTATAGACGAGGGCGACCTGATCACTTGCGCAGGCTCAACTGCCGCGATCGATCTCGGTCTTTATCTGGTCGCCCGCCATTGCGGTCGGAACAAGGCCCAACAGGCTATGCGGCACATGATGGTACAGGACATGCGGCCAGCCAATATGCCGCAGCCACACTTCTATGCCGAGATCAGCCCCCACCTAGACGTAAGGGTACAGCAGGCCGCGCAATTCATCGAGCAACGACTGGACACACCACCGCCTATCGCTGCTGTAGCACGTTATGTTGGGATCAGCCCACGGCAGCTCCAGCGTCTTTTCGTCGCCTCATTAGGCCAGAGCCCAGCAGCCTTCCAGCGCAAACTCAGGCTCGAATATGCGCGGTGGCAAATTCTAAATAGTAAAAGTTCACTTACCAATATAGCCATTGGCGCTGGCTTCTCCGACAGCGCCCATCTGTCGCGCGATTTCAAGGCTGCATTCGGCGATACGCCACGATCTCTGCGTAAAAGCATATAATCTGTACATGCGTCGAATCCCCTTCCAGGCAACCAAACATATTGCAACATCAGGATAAATACAGATATTATCAATAATATTTCCCAAGCCTATGTTTATCTTAGCCGCGTTGATGTTATTATGGCTTCGTGGGAGAAAAATAAAATTCATGCTAATATAAATCGTCGCTTGCAGTATCAATTAAAAGCAGCTTAAATATTATCTAGATGATGTATATCAGAGATTCTGAAATACATTGCGTGAGAAATGATAAAATTAAAGTGAAATTTAATGTGAGGCTATAATATAGATTAATAGTTAGTAAAAAATCGAAACATAAGTAAAATATTTTGGAGATTTAAATGGAAAATAATTTTTCATTATGGCCTGATGAATTATATAGTTTGCTCAAAGTCCATAATATTAGTCAAGTTTCGGTTGTTCCTGACGCTGGCCTTTCAAGATTAATAACGAGATGTATTGATGATAACGACATTCACGTTATAACACTTACAACTGAGGAAGAAGGTATTGCGCTGATGGCAGGTGCATGGCTTGGCGGTGATAAAAGTGTTTTGCTGATGCAAAGTTCCGGAGTTGGTAATTGCATCAATATGTTGTCGCTTGCGACAAACCATCGCACTCCTATGCCCATGATCGTGACAATGCGCGGCGATTACGGCGAGTTCAATCCCGCACAAATTCCAATGGGGCAGGCAACCCAGACTGTACTCGAGGCCATGGGTACAATTGTAAACCGTGCAGATCGACCTGAAGATATCGTGCCATCAGTAGACTCAACGCTTCGCCTTGCATTTAATACATTTCGTCCTACAGCTACATTAATTGGACAAAGAATTCTTGGTGCTAAAACATTTGGGAGCGATTAATCAAATGACATCTTTTGGACAATCTGTTCGTTTGGACCGCCGAGAATTATGCAGATCTATCCTACAAAATCGCGATGATATGCTCGTAATAGCCGGGCTTGGGGCCTCCGCTTGGGATATAACAGCAGTTGGTGACTGTAGCGAAAATTTTCCACTCTGGGGTGGGATGGGTGGTGCTGCAATGATTGGGCTAGGGCTAGCTATTGCCCAACCACAGCGTAAGATTTTGGTTATCACAGGTGATGGTGAGATGCTAATGGGACTTGGCAGTTTAGCAACAATCGCTACGAAGCACCCACCCAATCTTACAATCATTGTTCTTGATAACGAGCATTACGGTGAGACCGGCATGCAAGAAACCGCAACCAAACATGGTGTCGATTTGGTAGCAATCGCCCGGGGAGCAGGTTTCAAACGTACCCAGTTGGTCCAGCACACAAGTGATGTTGATGCTTTAAATAGAGAAATCAGGTCCGATGGATTATTTTTTGCTGTTGCAAAGATTGAAGCTTCACCTCAAAAATTGGTTTTACCACCTAGAGATGGCGCAATATTGCAGAGTCGAATGCGCGCCTCAATATTAGGTTCGAGCGCTCATAAACAGATATAAAAATTAAATTAGATAAAATTCATGTATTTATATATAGACTGTTATATAATGAAATTAAAGAGGCCGATCAAGGCACTATTAAGACTGGATCACAGTCATATTATTTGAATAAAAGAAAAAAATATCTTCATTTTTTGAATAATTGAAAAACAAATATGTATTATCATTTTTAAAAAATTAGAAATTATTTTGAAGAAATGACACAAAAGCTCTTATTTTTGGTGGCACAAGGCGCGACCCTTTATAGGCCGCAAATATAGGAATTGTTTCTATAATCTGATAATTTGAAAGCAATTGAACTAGCTGTCCAGTTTCTATATCTGATCTAGCACGGAGGTCAGTTACCCTTCCGATTCCCAACCCTGCAAGAACTGCTTGATAATTTCCATGACCCCCAGTTACAACAAAATTGCCATAAACGCGCAGGGATTGGATCTCGCCGTTACTTAACTTAAAATTCCATTCGTTAAATGCAGATCCTAATCTAGTCATTAACAAACAATTATGATGAAGAAGATCTTTAGGTTCTTGGGGTATTTGTTTTCGCTCCAGATACTGAGGTGATGCACATAGAATTTGTCGGGCTCCCCCAATTTTTGTTATAATAATTGTTGAGGGTGTCGGTGAGCCCCAGCGAAGAGCTACGTCGTGATCGGTCAATGAAGGATCAATGGCATCATCAGATAGATTTAGTTGGATTTTGATGTGCGGATGGCTTTCTAAGAAATTGGGAAGCAATGGAATTATCTTATGGAGCCCTATCATAATCGGTGTAGTGACTCTTAATGTACCTTGCGGTTCACCACCATATTGACTGACGGCAATTTCGGCTTCTGCGATTTCGCCGAGGATATGCAGGCTCCGCTCGAAAAGAACTCCACCCGCATCAGTCAATTTGATGCGTCGGGTTGTGCGGTCAAGCAATCTTACGCCCAATCGCTTTTCGAAACGGTCAATGCGCCGACAGATTGCCGAGCGCGTGAGGCCCAAAATCTTGGCCGCACCAGCAAAAGAATTTTGCTCAACCACCGTAGCAAAAACCTTGATATCGTCCTGCATGACTCAATCCATTGTTGATATAATGTAAACAGTATGTATCCTGTCACCTGGATTGTCTATCGTAATGATTTCTGTTTGTAATGTATAAATTGTATTAAGAGTCCAAACCTAAAATAAAAGCTGCCGAGGAAACGACATAGGGATAACTGCAATGCAGTTTTGCGGAACAACGTCATGATTAAACTCGTCACCTTCCAGAAGAGAGCTAATTCTCTGACTCGTTCCGAATTTGAACATCGCTGGCAGACAATTCATGGCCCAATGGCAGCCCAATTTCCCGGACTCAGAGGCTACATGCTTGGGTTTTCGATTGAGCCCGATGAACCGCAGGCAGATGGCATTGCTCAGCTTTGGTTTGATAGCCGTGAATCCTGCCAGGCTTCGTATGCCTCCGAAATAGGCCGCAGCGGTTCTGCAGATGCTATAAAATATCTGGGCAGGCGAGAGCACATGCTCCTCTCAGAAGCTTGGATCCTACGTGGCGGCTCGCTGGCTAAAACGCCATATAAACTAGTCGTTGCAGGTAAACGGATCGAGGGTAGGTCGCGTAACGAGTTCTGCGAATGGTGGCCGCACTTTTTGTCTTCACTACCCGAAGAATCGGGAGCACTGAGTACACGTGTGAGTATTGACGAAAAAGGTCAACTCTTGAACTCTCAAACCGGTGGCGATCTTGGACTTGTTGTAGGTGAAGGGGTTTATGACGGGCTTATAGAAGCTTGGTTTGCCAATATTGAAAGCCTCGATTCAGCCATAAAATTAGTACGTACAAATTACAGTTCTTTGTTGCGGGATCATCTTTCTAAATTTTAAACCGCGGCTTTGCGCGAAGAAATTGTAGTCCGTCCACCCGCTGAAATCTATTGTGAGGTTTAAACAACAAATGTTGGAAATCAAAACAGCCCTTGTTCTTGGTGCAACAGGGGTCTCAGGTAGAGCTTTAGTATCTCATCTCGAGACCTTACCTGATTGGACAACCATCATCGTATCCCGAAATGAGCCTTATTTTCCAACTAAATCTCGTTATGTTTCTGCAGATTTGAGCGACCCAGCGAGCTGTTACAACTCATTATCTGGTTTGTCAGAGGTAACCCATGTTTTCTACATGGCATACAAAGATGATCCTGTCATCGCTAATACACGTGAACCAAACTCCAGCATGTTCGAGAACATGCTGCCGATTGTCGATAAGGCAGCTAAAAACCTGAAACATGTTTGTCTATTGCAGGGCACTAAATACTACGGACAATATCTTGGTCCTTTTAAAACTCCTGCTAAGGAAGGTGATCCGCGTGTCTCGACCCCACATTTTTACTATGACCAGCAGGACTTTCTCGAAAAAACTAGAGAGGGAAAACAATGGACTTGGTCGGCTGCCCGTCCCCATGTGATTTGCGGATTATCGCTGGGTAACCCGCTCAATTTAATTGGTACTATTGGTGCGTATGCGACACTGCGGAGGGAAATGGGTCTGCCGCTGACTTTCCCGGGTAAACAAGGCGCTTTCACTTCTATTTATCAGGCTACAGATGCTGGCCTGCTCGCTCGTGCGATGGTCTGGATGGCTACCAACCCGGGCTGCGCAGACCAAGGGTTTAACATTACAAACGGCGATTTCTTTCGCTACCAAAATCTTTGGCCAAAAATTGCTGCCCATTTTGATATGCCTGTCGGTGGGGTCGAAACCGTTGACTTGCGTGAGACTATGAAGGGTGCCGATAAACTCTGGGATGATATTAATATCAAATACGGGCTCGCGGGTTATCCACTCCAACGTTTAGTAAGCTGGGCTTTCGCCAATTATGCGTTTTCTAATGACTGGGATGTAATGTCCGACACCACAAAATGTCGAAATTTTGGTTTTTTAGAATTCATGGATAGTGAAGAGATGTTCATTGATCTGTTCCGAGATGTGGAACATGAAAGAATTATCCCATGAAAAAAAGTCCAAATTTCGAAAATATATTAATAAAAATAAAGAGCAATTACTTTAATAATCGTATATACAATCAAGTTATATCTGAATATATAAATAAATTAGTTTGCTTATTTGCTATCCTAAACAACATCCCGATTCAATATGGTATAATATCATGCCAATCACATGCGATAGATTGAAATGAAACATCAAATAGTGCCACAATTAACATTTCGTCCTGATATTTTTGCTGGAAAGGTTTTCTTCATTACAGGCGCTGGACGCGGGATGGCGAGAAGCTTGGCTTTGAAAGTTTCATCACTAGGGGCGAGAGTGGCGCTGTGTGATCTTGTCGCCGAGCGCGCTCAAGCAACAGCAAAGGCCATCTCGGCCCAAGGCGGCAATGCACTAGCTTTTGTGGCAGACGTTGGCAATGAAACAGAGACTGCGAGGGCGATAAATGAAACGCTTTCGCAATGGCAAAAAATTGATGTTTTGATGAATGTCGCTGGCAGTTACGGAAAGGCGTTACGAAAGACACATGAGACTCCCGTTGAAGAATGGGACCATGTTTTTTCTTCAAATGTTAAGGGCACTTTTATTACCGCCAAGCACATCATACCGCATATGGCTGCTGCTGGAGGGGGATGTATAGTGAATTTTGCATCTAATGCCGGCCGAACTGTTAGCCCTTTGTTGGGATGTTCTTATACAGCAGCCAAGACAGCCGTGATTGGTATTACGCGTCATCTCTCACGAGAATATGCCGCTTCAGGTATTCGCGTAAATACGATTGCCCCGGGACCTGTAGATGGCGAAAGAGTCAATGAATTACTTTCCCCCAATGCCACGATAGGGGATCTGGAAGCTGCTATCCCCCTCGGTCGACTGGCGAATAATGATGAAATAATTGATGTGGCAATCTTTCTGGCTTCTGATGCCGCACGTTACATGACGGGAGCCATTTTAGACGTGTCCGGTGGGTTGGTTCTAGCCTAGCGTTTTAATCTCACAGATCATCAAGGAGGCTGTAATGAAACTATTGCGTAGGAACTTCACGGCAGGTGGAATAGCACTAATAACTGGATTTTCAATCGGTCGTGCGCAGGCAGCAACAACCTATAAACTTGCATCTAATTTGCCGGCAAGCCATCCTTTGGTTATTCGTATTCAAGCCGCTGCTGACGCATTGAAAAAAGAAACCAACGGTGAGTTTTCTATTCAAATATTTCCATCCAGCCAATTGGGCGGTGATCTTGAAGTATTGACCCAGCTTCGTTCCGGTGCAATTCATTTCTTTCCCTTGGCCGGCGCGCAATTGTCAACCTTTGTTCCTGTTGCTTCATTAAATGGCGTAGGCTTTGCATTCAGCTCAATTTCCGATGTTTGGAAAGCGATGGATGGCGATGTCGGAGCACTCATACGCGGTGCTTTGGGTGACAGTGGATTGATTGCGTTTGATCGCTGTTTTGACAATGGCTTTAGGCAAGTAACCAGTTCCGTCAAACCTATCGAAAAGCCGAGTGATCTAAAAGGTGTAGCAATCAGGGTTCCCCCAAGCCCACTGTCAACTTCCCTTTTCAAAGCTTTTGGTGCTGCCCCGCAATCAATTAGCTTCGGCGAAGTCTATACTGCATTGCAGACAAAATTAGTTGAGGCTCAGGAAAATCCTCTTCCAGTTATTGAGGTGGCGAAGTTTTACGAGGTGCAAAAGTTTCTGAGTATGACAAACCACCAATGGGATGGATTTTGGATGCTTTCTAATAATGCAGCTTGGCAAAAGATACCGAAAAATGTTCAGGGCATCATTACCAAGGAATTTGAACAAGCAGCCCTGGCCGAGCGTGCAGATATAGCCAAACTCAACGATGATCTTGTAGCAAAATTAAAAGCTGCGGGCATGACATTTGTCCAGCCAGACATTGCAGCATTTAGAGCGGCCTTATCAGCGTCCCCTTTTTATGCGGATTGGAAGGAAAAATTTGGCGCTAAGGCTTGGGAAACGCTCGAACGTTATTCCGGCAAATTAGGGAAATAACGATCATGGAAGAAGACAAAACAGCGTTGGCATCGACATCTCTTCAAGGGGTATTTGACCGAATTGAGGCAATCATTGGCCGTGTGATTGATGTTATCGCTGCATCACTTCTTCTGTTCGATATTGTTATTTTGTTGTGGGCGATTGGGGCACGCTATCTGTTGCGTGCCCCTGTAACTTGGGTAGAAGAACTCGCTACGGTTGTGTTCCTTTGGTTTGGCATGCTTGGGGTAGCTAGTGCACTTAGGCTTGGTATACATATGCGTCTGTCGTTCGTAGTAAGCCAGCTATCAGACAATTCACGGCGGAATGTAGAAACGGCCGCACACTGCGTTCTCATTTGCTTCTTGTGGAAATTATTACCACTGGCTTTCTCAATTATTGCGCTTAATCACCCTATGAAGTCACCGGATCTCGGAATTCCGGGATCGGTTGGGGCCTCGGCAACCTTCACTAGTGTTGTTTTGATGCTTTTTTTCCTGACGAACGAGCTCTCACGGCGTTTTAGAATCGGCAAATTTCTAGCAACTCTTCTGGCTATATTAGTTTTTGACTATTTTCTTGATTGGCTTGGGCCAGCACTCATGCCACTCGGGAACATAAATCTAATTTTGTTCTTTGGGTTGGGTATTGCCGTCTTGATTGGAATGGGTATTCCGATCGCATTTGCATTTGGCACAGCAACACTTCTTTATTTTATTTTGACAACTGATTTACCACCAGTAGTCATCGTGGGACGTATAAACGAGGGAATGTCGCATTTTATTTTGCTGACAATACCACTTTTTATATTTCTCGGTGCTCAGATCCAATACACAGGAATGGCACGGCGAATGGTAGATTTTGTCGCCACCATATTTGCCGGTGTGCGTGGTGGCCTCGGATATGTGCTATTGTGTGCGATGTATTTGGTTTCGGGCATTTCAGGTGCAAAAGCGGCCGACATGGCAGCGATCGGACCCATTCTAGCGCCAGCAATGAAAGAACGCGGAACACCCGGTGGTGATGTGGCAGCCCTTTTGGCCACATCGGCGGCTGCGGCGGAAACAATTCCACCAAGCCTTGTTTTGATTATTATTGGTTCCGTATGCGGCATATCCATTGCGGCGCTGTTCACCGGTGGTTTAATACCCGCCGTTGTTAGTATGCTTGCTTTGGCTGTAGTTGTTTATATTCGCTCGCGCCACGAGCAAGTTAAATCTGTGGGCTTAAGCGGGGAACTGATTTTCAAGGCCTTCATAGTCGCCATACCTGGTCTTGCCCTCCCTTTTCTCATACGCGCTGCGGTTCTTGGTGGTGTTGCAACGGCAACAGAAGTAGCAGTTTTAGGCGTTCTGTATGTCTTTATTGTTGGTCTCATTACTATGAGAATGGTGTCATTTGGCGCGCTTGGTAAGTTGCTTATTGATGCCGCAGCTATGTCTGGAGCCGTGACCATTATCATTGCTTTTGCCGGCGCAATGTCATGGGCTCTGACTCAATCAGGTTTTGCACAAGCCTTGGTTGAGTTTATGACGCATCTGCCGGGTGGAAAATTTTCTTTTTTTGCAGTTTCGATTTTGGCGTTTATAATTCTTGGTAGCGTTCTCGAGGGTATCCCAGCTATTGTCCTTTTCGGACCACTTTTATTCCCATCGGCTGCAGCGCTTGGTATTCATCAAGTCCACTATGCAATAGTAGTGCTACTTTCCATGGGTCTTGGCTTATTTGCACCGCCATTCGGATATGGATATTATGCATCATGTGCTATTACGCAGGTCTCGCCTGATCATGCCATGAAAAGTCAAATTCCTTATTTGGTCGCTTTTGGAATTGCGATCGTTATTATTGCAGCTATACCATGGCTTTCCACCGGATTTTTATAGGCTTTTTCTAAAGCTTTTTTAAAAATATTACGCGGGTCATACCCCCTGGCATTAATGGGGTTCAAAAGTAGAATTTTCTCGGCAAGATGAACGAGGAGGTTCACAATGAAGACCAGTCGATTTAGCGAGACGCAAATAT
>Ga0114973_10003587_pt1 | contig 10900 bp, 7 predicted proteins | sample M_140807_MF_Meta_FD_87025 | JGI IMG/M metagenome (GOLD analysis project Ga0114973, IMG submission 87025) | Freshwater microbial communities from Lake Montjoie, Canada to study carbon cycling - M_140807_MF_MetaG | ecosystem: Environmental > Aquatic > Freshwater > Lake | place: Lake Montjoie... | reverse complement strand
TTAGTCAAACTGCTGCGCCGTCTCCCTCATTGATTTCTCAGGTGGGCGGTCTTGGTATCGCGGGCCTTTCTGCGTATAACTTGTTTAACAAGTAAGGTTTAAGCAATGTATGATCCCGTTTTAAATCGTCCCATGTTCCAAGGTCCGTCGTCCACGGCCCAAGGTTCCTCCACGCCCAGTGCCAAGGGAACGGGGATCACATCTATGGTTACGGCCCCGGATCAAGGAGCGCAGCAGCTTAGATCCTTTGCCAACCCTACAATACAACCAACTATTCGCGTATTTGCTGACGGTGGTTTCTTGGGTGGGGGTCAATCTTCTCCATTACCAGAAGGTCCGATGAGTGGTAACCCCATTCAAACTGCGGTGAGTCAGGCTGTAGATCAGGCTATCACTAACCCAGTCTCGAATTTTGCCAACGGCGGTCCTGTGCAGCACTTCCAAGAGGGCGGTCTCTCAAGCCTGTTTAGCCGTTTTGCCGACTCACTGAAACAGGGTGGCGGTGAGCCTATTGATATCGGTGGTCGGGAAGCAGTGATCAGTCCTGAAGTTTATAGCCAAGTTACTAGACCTACCTACGAAGAACGCCGTGCCGAAGCTAAACGTAACATTGACAGCTATGAACCACCCCCTCCCGCCGCTTCTCCTTTTGGACGAGGTGTCCAAAGGTTCTTTGGACAGGATGCGGCTGGGGTAGAGGAGTCTAAGCGGCAAGCTCAAGAGGTTTCAGACGCTGCACTTGCACGTGAAGATGCCTTACGTAAGCGTGAAGCTCTTCGTTCTCAGTATGAAGAGGCTGTTAATAAAAACCCAACAAGCATATTTGATTATTTTGGCCCCATGTCCGATGAAGAGTTGAATAAAAAACAGGAGGCACGTCGTCAGGCGGAGGAAGCCGTTTTAAGGCAAACTCGTCCTTCCGTGTCTAAATTTGAGAATCCTTACGGCGATAACCCCGTTCGGGAAAGTGATGAGCGAGCTCAGATTGAAAAAATGATGCCGCCACCCCCTGCGTCTTTGCCACCTCCTCCTCCGCAACGGGAGGAACGCAGCAGCATCTCGACTGAGCTTAACAAGATCCGGGAAGATCGTAAGGCCCAGTCCGCAGCTGACCGCCGCGAGAATGCATTGATGGCGTTGATGTCCGCTGGCTTCGGTATGGCTGCGGGCAAGAGCCGTCATGCTCTGTCCAACATTGCGGAAGGTGGGCAGCAGGGTATCGCTACCTTTGCCAATCTTGAGAAGAGCCGTCGCGAGGATGATAACCGTCGCTATCTGGCGGATCTGCATGAGCGCGAGCTGCGGATGAACGAGCCTTATAAGCAAGCAATGACCCAACAGGCGCAAGCTCAGGCTGCATACCTCCGTGCCAAACCCGGCATCGATCAAGCACGTCTTGCTCAAGCTGCAAGAATTGCTGACAATAGAGCTCGACTGCAAGCCGAACAAGCCGTCTTTGCCCACATGGATAAAAACCCCGCTGGTTATTTGGGGGCAAACGGTAAGCCCGATCAGATGAAGATCGATGCCGAAATTGCCTTGCGTAAAAAGAACATTGAGCCCGGCATCCTCTATGATATACTCAACAATGGAAGACAGACCGACAACTCTTCCGGGGAGTAAAAATGCCTATCACCCTAGATGAGTATCGCAAAGCATTTCCGGAAACGGCTAATGTTTCTGACGAAGCCTTGGCAAATACGCTGTATCAAAAGTACGGCGAGTCCTCCGGTATGGAAAAGCCGGACTTTCTGCTTGCTTTGCAGGGCAGAGGTTCGAGGATGTCTCCCCTTGAGTCGGGGATTGCCAACCTCAAGTCATCTTTTGGAACAGCTAAGGCCGCAGTGGCTCAGGCCGTTGGTGCGGATGAGGCTGCTGGCCGTTACCTCAAAGAAGCGCAGGACATTGAGTCAGATGTTCGTGCTCGGTATCAGCCCGAGGTTCGCTCCTATGAGGATATCAACAGCCCATATACAGCGGGCCGATACATCTATGAAAAGTTTGGTGAGTCAGCTCCGCAGATGGCCCTGCAACTTGCGGGGGGTGTTGGTGGTCTGGGAGCAAGGGCATTGCTCGGTAAGACTCTTCAGTCAGTAATAAAAACCGGAGCTGGTACTACTGCCATTTCCAGCACATCTTTCCCAGTTTCCGCTGCCACCGCAGCAACAGCTGGTTCTACTGCTGCTGGGTTCCCCGCTTACACGGGCTCCAATCTGCAACGTCAGATGGAAGAGGGCACTGAGTTCAAGGACGTAAGCCTTGCTCGTGCGGGGGGAGCTGCCGCCGCGCAGTCAGCTCTTGATGCATTGTCCCTAGCAACCGTTTTCAAAGGGATTCCCGGAAGCAATCTTGCTGCTAAAACCAATATCTTTACTCAGGCCGTGATCCGTGGCGTTGAGTCCGGTGCTACGGAAGCCCTGACCGAAACCGCCCAGCAAGCATTGGAGATTGCACAGGCCAACCCACAGAAGCTGTTTGACTTCAGCCCCGAGGTTCAGAAGGAACTGAAGGAAGCCGCCGTTGCTGGTGCGCTTCTCGGTGGGGCTATGGGTAGTGCTTCTGGTGCTATTCAAGCGAAGTTTTCTTCGGATCCCGCAGGAGCAACCCCTCCGCCAACTGGGGCAACTCCGGCTCCGGCTCCGGGAACTTTACCACCCCCTCCGCCCGTACCAGTGGTGGAGCTTGCACCTAAAAGCTTTGGGTCAGAGGATCTGACTACTCCTGCCAGACAAGCAACGGACCCTGTTACAGGGCGTCAGGTAGTCAGCGTGTTTTTCCCAACCGAGAACGTGTCGGCAAACATTGAGTTCCAAAACGACTTTGATCGTGCACTACATTTGGCTGGGTCAAGAGACGTAGATCCAACAACTCGTCAAGAGTACCGTGACTTCCTAACCTATCAGGGCTTGACCGACGATCAGGTTGACGACTTGCATGGCAAGTTGGAGCAGCACATCCAAGACAAAGTGTTGAATGCTCCCGAAGGACCCATGTCCTTCGAAGAAAAACCTTTGTCCGTTGACTTTTCTCGCACCGAAGCGTCCGATGTTTATAACAATCTTCCGATGATTGCGAAAACGTGGGGGGACCTAAAGACGCAGGGCTTCACACCGACCCAGATCAACGAAGAGATGTCCGGTGAGGCGGCGCATAAAAACTCTGTTATGGGTCCTGTGCCCTTGGACATTCAAAAGGAAACCAACGTCTATTTCTACGGTAAGGAACTGCGCGGTCAGTGGGAGTCTGCCCCCCCAAACAAGCCGGATAAAAAATTTCAGGCAAAGCTGGAAGCCATGGCTCCCGGAATTACTGGGGTAATATCTGGGATTTTTCAACGGCTGATCCCCGGTCGGGATTTTCATATCTACAACTTTAAAACACCCGTTGGTGAAAATATTATGGGTAGCGCGGGCTCAACCCGTTACTATAAGACAGCCCGATCAGAGGCGGGTCTTCCCACTCGCTCTGGGGATGTTGCAATTGGTTTAAACCTTGAGAAGCTTGCAGGGAAGCTAAAGGACTATTCTACAGCACCTGAATTTCGCAAAATGAAAATGGTGCACACGCTTTTCCACGAGATGAGTCACCCTGTCACCGACCTAATGCTGACCAATTTGACTGACGCTCAGTTTGAAGAAGTCATGCAGCAGTATTATGACACGAGAAACTCGGTAGTAGCCCGTAGATTTGCGATGCAATCAGTCTTTGAAAAAAAACTTCAGGCTATTGGAAAACAGGTTTGGGAACTTGACCCAAGTGATATCCGTGATAAGGCTTTGATGGACGGATTGAAGACTTCAGCTGCCAAAAACTATGGAGCAACTGAAAAAGAATTTTCTGATTTTATTAAAGACTCTACAAAAAACGAGCTGGGTCTTGTCAAAGACCTAACCTATCAACGTGACTTCCAAGAATGGGTTGCGGAAACCGGTGCTCGTTGGATGGCTCAAGAGTTTATGGGCCGCGTCCCTGAGACCTTCATGCAGAAGTTTGCTCGTGACGTATTCAAAAACCTTCAGCGGTTGTACTACGCTATTGAGTCTGCTCTGGGAGTTCCCTATAAGCCGGGTGCTTTTGAGAGGTTTATGAACGACGCGTTTGGTAAAACCAACGACGTTGTGTTTGATAAAAATCTTATCGAATCTCGATTGGCAGACCCTAGAAACACAAAGGAATACCCAAACAGTATTTATTATAACAGGGCAGCTACCCCCGCCTCCGAAGGGTATGTGGGTCTCCCCGAGGTTCAGGTGGTTCGTCGCATAACTTCCGCTGCAAGTCTCAATCAGTTGCCCCCAGCTGGTGGTCTTGACCCAATCCTTGATAAGCTCCGCAAGGAAACCAAGAAGCCGGAAACGGGGATCAAGGCTTTCTTCAGGGGCATCCGTGACCTTTACAAAAGTAATAGCTGGCGGGAACTGGCGGACAATGTTACCGAATTGGTAGCAGACAACATGATCAAGGTGCTGCGCCTTGATGAGCGTTATGCCGAGGAGCTGAAGAAGCAGGGCCGTACCATCGAAGCAGGGTACGATCAACGCTATCCTATGACCGCTCGCCTTTCGGCGTATGCAGCGGCTCTTGCTCGTGACAACTCCCTCGCAATGGTTGAAACAATCCTTCACCATGGCGGTAGCATTGAGTACGTCAAGTCAGGCAATGAGGTTACCGATGGGTACATCCGTGTAAACCGCACCGGTAACAAGGGCCTCACCTTCCTCGGTGACTTGGTTCGTACTGGAAAACTGGAGCGGTGGCGCGACTACGCCATGGCAAAGCGCATCGCGGGTCTGACAGAGCGCGGTCTGAAAACTCCCATCACTGTTGCTGAGGCGAACGTAATCCTCCGTGAGTACGGTCAGGATACCGACATCGTCAACGCTTACAAAAGTTTTCAAGAGCACAACAACGGCATGATTAAGCTGGCAGTGGACACCGGAGTGATCACCAAAGAAGCTGGTGCGATGTTCGTAAAGAACAACGACTACTACCCATTCTACCGTGAGATGGAAGAGGGCAAAGGTTTCTCGGGACCCATTTTCACGGCTGGTATCGTTTCCCCCACCAAGATTGCTCAGGCAATGGGTGGTACAGAGCACCTGAAGAACGATCCTGTGGAAGTGATCCTAAAGAACACGCACTTCTGGGCAAACGCTGCCGCGAAAAACGTTGCCTCCAACAAGATGTACACAATGATGAAGACTTTGAAGGAAGCAACTGATCTTCCTGCAAAGGGCGGAGTGGTTAAGCCCGGTGAGCTGGAGGGTACAACCCGCATTGACGGTAAGGAGCGTCGGTTCATCATCAAAGATCCGGGTCTTGCTACGGCTCTCGAATCAATGGGAGCAAGCCCGATGCCAAACTGGACCAAGGTCCCCGGAGCATTCACGAGTTTATATCGCGAACTCGTGACCCGCGATCCAACCTATATCCTCAAGAACCTTATGCGTGATCCGTTCTCCGCAATGGTTACAAGTGGTGTGAACTTCAACCCGTTCAAAGCTATCGGGAACTTCGTACGGGCTCTGAAAAACCCCGACTCCATGGAGTCTTTGCTTGCCTTGCAGAACTTCGGGATCATGGGTGGCTTTAAATCGCTTCCGGGTATGGAGGACGCAACAAAACTTCTTGGCAAAGGCTTTGATCCCAAGGCTGTTCAGCAGGGCAGCGTCTTCGTTGTGCCCAACGCTAATACCTTAACAGGTATAATCTCCAAATCTTGGAATGCCTTTGGTCGTATGTCAGAGGCTTCTGATGCTGCGACCCGTACGGCTATCTACGAAGAGGTTTTGGCAAAGACAGGCAACGAGGCCGAGGCGGCGTTCCGTGCACAGGAAGTGATGAACTTCCGCAAGCACGGGACAAGCCAAGCCATCCGTATTCTGAGCATGATGGTTCCATTTGTTAACGGTCGCATCCAAGGTATCAGTGTTGCAGCCAACGCCTTCAGGCCTGAGAACATTGGTTACACAATGATTCGTGGTGGGATGTTGTTCGGTGCAGCAATGGCTTTGCAAGCCCTGACCGCAGACGACAAAGACTACCAGCAGCTGCCGGACTATGTTCGTCAGGGGTCCTTGGTCATTCCGTTAAAAGTCTTGGGCCTTGCTGACAAGGGTTTCCTTGCCATGCCCAAACCATTTGAAATGGGCTTTGTTTTCCAAACTGTTCCGGAGATATTGATCCAAGCATATGGGCTGGACACCAAGGAAGACCGAGCCGTTCGCACGGTAATCGGGAACTACTTGGCACAGACCTTTGGCTTTAGTCCTTTCCCCTCTATCGTTGCACCCATCGCCGAGTTGTACTTCAACCGGTCAAGCATGACGGGTCTGCCTATCATTACCCAGTCGATGGAGCATCTTCCTCCGGAGTTGCAGTACACTGCCGCAACCTCGGATACGATCAAGAGCCTAGGTCAGGTGACAGGTATCTCTCCTGCAAAGTTGGAGACCATCGTCAAAGGATATGGCGGTCAGGTCGTCACCACCATGCTGGGTATAGTCGACGGTATGTATCGCACGGCATCCGGCAAGGGGGTGGACAAAGACTTTACTCAGTACCAGCCTATCTCCACGTTCATCAAGACCGAGAAGAATACCAATCCGCAGGGTGTGGCTGATCTTTATCGGCTGTCCGCTGAAATCCAAGGGCTGACCACAGGCTTCCAGAACTACATCAGCTACGGTATGGTGAAGGAAGCGCAGGAGCTGATGGCAGAGAACCAAGGTTTGTTTGCCATAAAGCAAAGCATCAACAGTCTGCGTAACCAGCTAAACAACATCAGCAAACAAGAGCGCATGCTGATGAACAGCGAGGGGATTTCCCAAGAGGCCCGTACGCAGGGGGTTGATAGTCTGCGGGAAGCCCGCCGTCAGATCACTACAATCATGCCTGAACTTATCAAACAAACAGGAAAGTAAGATGAATTTTATTGGATCTGCAACACCATCATCCCTTGCTGATATCGAAGCTATTGCTGCGGAGATTGGCGTTCCCACCGCCGCATTCCGTGCGGTGATTCAGGTGGAAGCAGGAGGCAAGGGGTATGATAAAACGAACCGCCCCAAGGCTTTGTTTGAGCGTCACCACTTCTACAAGCACCTGAAGGACACGCCGGAGAAACTTGAGGTTGCCGTCAGCGAGGGGCTGGCCTATCCAAAGTGGGGTACAACCCCGTATCCAAAAGGCAGCGACGCTGTCTATGAGGAAATCCGTCGGGCCTGTGATATTGAGGAGGAAGCCGCCTTGCTGTCTACGTCGTGGGGCCTTCCGCAAATCATGGGTTCCAACTACAAAATGGCGGGCTGCTCTTCTGTTCGTGAGCTGGTCGAGCAATCAATGGAGTCCGAGGCAAATCAGCTGCGGCAGATGGCGAACTTCCTGAAGTCCGCTGGCCTTGCCGACGATCTGGCAGAATTGAATTGGGCCGCTGTCGCCCGTGGGTACAACGGCCCGCAATATGCAGTGAACAAGTACGACGAAAAGCTGGCAGCAGCTTACGAAACTTTCGCCTAAATCAGCCAGTCCTTGTACCCTTCGTTCAGTACCTCCGTAGCAATGTTGATCTTGTTACGGAGGGCTAGAAGGATCTTCTCGTCGACCGTCCCCTCGGTGACGATGTCAATGTAGGTCACATTGTTCTTTTGACCTATGCGGTGAGCGCGGTCCTCGGACTGGAGCCGTACCTCTAAGTCATAGTTATTTGAGAAGTAGATCACGGTCGAGGCTTCCGTGAGCGTAAGTCCGTAGCCACCTGTCCTTGGTTGACCGATAAAGAACCGCAGGGGGTGATTCGGATCTTGGAAGTCCATCACCATCTGTTGGCGGTCCTCTGTCTTTGTCTCACCAAAGTAGATACCACAGCTATTCGGTCCGTAGATTTCAGATAGCTTCTTCTCGATTAGCTTCAGGTCGTAGACGTAGTTGGCCCAGATGATGACCTTGCCGTCGACCTCCTCCAGTGCAGCTTCCAATTCATCGAACTTGTTGGAGTGCATCTCGGTGACTGTCCCATCGTCTGCCTTGAAGTAGCCGGAACAGATCTGTTGCAAGCGGATGATCTGAGTTAAAACGTTCTGAGCCGTGGCTTGCTTGTCATTTAACTCTGCCACCGCCATCTTCTTCATGCGGTAGTACAGCACGGCCTGTTCGTCAGTCAGCTCTACGTTACGACGTGTGTACACTTTTTCAGGAAGGTCTAGGCATTCAGATTTTAGGATCCTGAAAGAGAAATTGTCTAACTTTTCAGACAATTCGGATAGGTTCTGATAGCCCACCACCTGATTAAAGGAGTGTGATCCGACGTTGCGACGGACCATGCGGGCGTAGCGGGACTGGAATGTGTAGAAGGACGAGTGGCCCAACAGCCAAGGATCGAGGAACTCGCACTGTGTGTACAAGTCCATTGGGCTTTTGGTGATGGGGGACCCCGTCATGATTCTCTTGTAGGCTGCAAACATTCCGGCCCTGATGCAGTTCTTTGTGCGCTTGGCCTTGCCGTTCTTGATCGTCGTGCTTTCGTCCACTGCCATTAGGACTGGACGCTTCTTCAGGAAATCAATCGCAAATTGGGTCCCTCGTGATGAGGAAAACGCTTCGATATTCATCACGACGATTTTAAAGTTGTCATCCTCAACAAGAGCCAGCTTGAGACGCTCCTCTTGTTTCTTGGTTTGAGAGGGTGACCATACGATTATGTCGTGCAAGATATGGTCTGGAAGGTGTTTGGGGATTTCGATCCTCTCCCAGTTCTTGTACACACCCTTGGGTGCGATAATGAGGAGGCCTGTTATGCTGCCTTTGTCATAGAGAATAGCGGCGTTGTCGATCAGGATTTTTGACTTGCCTGTTCCCATCTCGGCGAACAGCGCAAACTCTGGTTGGTTCCACGATTTATTCAAAGCATCCTGTTGATGCTTGTACGGGGGGAGCTTAAACTTGTAACGTTGAATGTCCATGGTATTGCCCTTTCTGGTTGGCACTGCTAGAAATAAACAATGTAAAAAATATTTCAACCCCTCCTTGACAATCTTTTTTCGCTGACCCATTTTAGGAAGGCACAACGGGAGAAAGCCGTGACAGTCTACATAACGCAAGAGATCCGTGGGCGTGACTTATCAGACGCTCTGGAATTTGGTGAGCTTGAGATTCTGGTTCCCGCTAAGGAACAGGTCTCACTCTCGTCAATGCCGACCGTCCGCAGGATGGAACGCAAACTCAGCAAGTTTACCGACGAAGATTATTTGGTGCTGGCGGGTGATCCTGTCTGCATAGGTATTGCTTGCGCTGTCGCAGCCTTGAACAACAACGGACGATACAAGGTCTTGAAGTGGGACAGGCTTGATGAGCGGTACTATCCTTTAGACGTAGACGTTTACCACAACCAGAGGAAAGAAAGATGAACCTCGAAGACATTGCGAATGAGTTCAGCACCGTCAAGGATGATGACCTCAGCAAGGTAGCAAGCCTTGTCCGCCAGCAGCTCCAGCTTGAACTGGCAGTACTTGAAATTGAAGAGATCCTGAAGCGCACAAAGCGCAATCTGGAAGAGATCTCAGGGCAGTTGCTTCCTGCCGCCTTGGGAGAGTATGGCCTGTCAGAGTTGACCATGGCTGATGGTTCCAAGATCTCGGTGCAGACCGTCATCTCGGCATCGATTAGCAAGGAGCGTCAGCCGGATGCCCACGACTGGTTGCGTGACCATGGTCATGGCGACCTGATTAAGAACACCGTGTCCGTTACCTTTGGTCGCGGGCAGGATGATGCTGCTAAGGATGTTGTCCGTGTGCTTCAGTCAAACGGTCTTGATCCTGAGCAGAAAGAAGCTGTCCACCCAAGCACACTCAAGGCTTTCGTGAAGGAGCAAATTGAGAAGGGAAGCGAAATTCCTTCCGAGACGTTTGGAATTTTCATTGGTCAAAAGACCGTCATCAAGAAAGGTAAGTAAGATGAGCAAGTCAACCGCAGTTGCCACTAAGGCCCCCACCTCTGTCGCACTCACACTGGCAGACATGGACCTTGAGTCCTTTGCCAACATGGGCATGGAGGAAATGACAGCGGACGATCTTTCCGTTCCGTACCTCCGCATCCTTGCACAGTTGTCACCACAGGTGAACAAGCGCGATGGTGCATATGTGCAGGGTGCTGAAGCGGGCATGATCTTCAACACTGTGTCCAACGAAGTCTACAACGGTGAGGAGGGCATCCTTGTTGTTCCGTGCTACTACAACCGCCGTTTGGTTGAATGGAAGCCCCGTGCTTCCGGTGGTGGGTTGGTTGCCAGCTATGACGGCAACCACTATATCAAGGACACCACGCAGAAGAACGACCGCTACGAGGACGTGCTTCCGAACGGTAACATCCTGAGCGACACCGCCCAGTTCTTTGTCCTGCTGGTTCATCCGACGCAGGGTCCTCAGCGTTGCCTGATCACCATGACCAGCACACAGCTGAAGAAAGCAAAGACTTGGAACACCACCCTTCAGAACATGAAGGCCATGGGGGAGAAGGGCATGTATACCCTTCCGTCCTTTGCCAACGTCTTCCGTCTTCGCACTGTCGAAGAGCGCAACGATAAGGGCTCGTGGTTCGGTTGGTCCATTTCGCATGAGCGTTTCGTCGACTACAAAGGCCAAGATGCTCACCTGTTTGCAATGGGTCGGGAGTTTGCGATGTCCGTCCGTGCGGGTGACGTGAAGGTTAAGGATGAGCGCGAGGACAACTCTTCTCGTGCTGTCGATGCGTCCGATGACATTATGTAATCGTCCATTGATCTGAACTACGGGGGGCTGAAGTCGCAATTTCAGCTCCCCATTTGTCGGAGTAGAAAGTATGGGCGTTGCAGAAAGATTTTTTGAACTGTTTGCTGGGAACGATAGAGCCCACGGCACGTTCAATG
>Ga0114973_10003584_pt1 | contig 10905 bp, 7 predicted proteins | sample M_140807_MF_Meta_FD_87025 | JGI IMG/M metagenome (GOLD analysis project Ga0114973, IMG submission 87025) | Freshwater microbial communities from Lake Montjoie, Canada to study carbon cycling - M_140807_MF_MetaG | ecosystem: Environmental > Aquatic > Freshwater > Lake | place: Lake Montjoie... | reverse complement strand
AGAATTTCATTTGACACAATTGATATTAAATTAAAAATACAAACATCATTATTTGAATATGTTTGGACTGATACATTAAATAAAATAAATATTATAATATAAAAATTAATAAGTAATGAACCAATAATAATAAAACGAATTGATAATAATGATTATATGGAATCAAATAATATAAAAACATGTCATTACATAGATAAAGATTATAATGAAATAGTTATTAGAAGAAGCAAACGATTTATAGATGATATAATTAATAATAAAGATATATTATTTATAAGAGATGATGTTTTATCAAATATAAAATATGAAGAAATAGAAACGATAGAAGATAATTTACTATTATCAAATTTTTCTATATTTGAATGAATAGTATTTTGTAAATAAGTATTTTTATAATCTTTAATTAAATTATTATTATTTTTATTCATTTTCATAGAAGATATTAAATTCCAATAAATATTATTCTCATCCAATGAGGTAATTCCAATACACTTATCTTTTAATATAGAACAATATTTTAATGCATTATATAAATTTATAAGTGAACTACTATCAACTAATGGTAATATTGTATCATTTAAAATTGAACATGATTTGTAATCTCGACCAATTATACTATTATTTATAAATTTAATACCATTATTTATATCATCGATACTTAAATATATTGCATTTGCTGGTGTTAAATTTTTATATAATTTATAAGTAGAACTTGCATTTAAAACTGAACTATTACGTATACAAAGTGAATTACGATTACTAAAAAACTTTATAGGAATATTTTCATTTTGAATAACTTCAGTTGGTAAAGAGTATTGAGATTCTGACATATTTTAAATAAAGAAAAAATATCCACCTGATTTTTTAATAAACTTACTTGATAATAATCCTCCTTTAACAACTTTTTTAACTATTTTTTTAACTGGAATTATTGGTGCACCAGGACCAAAATTATAATAATAATATACCCCACCACCGATAAATAGTAATAATACTGTAACACCAATTACTATAGCCCATGGAAACTGTGCTTCTTTTGGTTTTACTTTACCCATATTCATGTAAGAATAATCTTTTGGTGGGGTTGGTTTAGTATCTTGAACTTTTTTAGAACTTCCCTCATATGTTACTGGACCTGAACTACTAAAATCACAAGCAATAGAATCTGGCATAATATTGGTAGTACCAGTTGATGTTTTATTTTTAAGATATGTAAAATATAGAGGATTACACAATAAAGATTCACTATCATTTTTATTATTTGCTGGTGGTTTTTGAGCAAGTTGAAATTTATATGCTTTTCCCATAGAACTTGCAGGTACAGTTCGATCAGTTGGATCTTTAATAACAACTGCATAACATACATCACCTAATTTAATACATTCTGCAAGTGCATCATTTAATCCTTTTAAAAATGTATTTTTATTATATGTTCCAGTCTCGTCCATACTACTATTAATAACAGATGGTGTTGTCTTATTTGTACTAGGATCAACCGACATTATTGGAACAATATTACCAAAATTATCTGCAGGTAGTTTAGACATTCTTAAAGTAAAACCTTCATATATATTATGATCAACTTCTGGTTCTGGAGAACTAGTAGTACCATCACTACTTTTTTTAGTAACTTTGGCCTTAGTTGAACTAGACGATGATCCTGATGAAGTAGAACCTTCTTCACCTGATGCAGGACCAGGAGAATTTTCTTTAACTTTTGGATTGTATGATCCAGTAATTGTATTAGGAAAGAATGATAAATCAAAATGTTCTATTTTATTTATATTTTTACTCATAATAATAAAAAATATAAATTATTTTATTTTTATGAATCAAATGATCCAATCATATTAACAAATAAATCACCTTTTTTTATTTTATTTAATAAATTATTAATATCATTTAATGTTGTTTTTTCTAATATTGAAATGATATTTGATAATATAATTTTGTCATTATTTAATACCATATTACCATAAAAATATAAATAATCTTTAGAAGTTTGAAAGGAAAAAGAAACCGTATTATTTAATGATTTTTTAGATGCGTTGAAATTTGATTTTTTTATTTTTTTATTCAATATTATATCTAATATTATATTTAAACATTCTTTAATTTTACTTGGATCCGCATCTATTTTAATAAAAAATAATCCATTATATGAACCATTTGTTTTAATTAAAATATTATCACTATCTACACCGTAACACAAACCTCGTTTTACACGAAGTTCTTCAAATAATAAACTTATAAAATTTCCAGTTAATATATGATGCAGTAAAAATAAATGAATTTTTTCTTTTTCAGTTATATTTTTAATATATAAACTTATCATCATAATCGTCTGAGTTGCATCTTTAATAGGATTTAATATCATTGATGGCGATGACATATAATTTTTAAAAATAAGATCAAAAGTTTTATCTCCGGTTCTAGGATATTTATTTACAAGTGTTGTTATATATTTTTCAATATCAGGATAATTCATATTACCAACAACAACAAATACAGAATTATCGTAATGATAATATGTATCAAAAAATTTTTTTAAAGATTTTGCATTTATAGATTTTAAAGTATCTATATTTCCGATAATAGGTAGTGAATACGCTTCGTGTTTTTTATTATAAATTTTAGAAATAGTTGTTTCAAATAATTTTTTTTTGTATGACATAGAGTCACCTTTCATTTCTTCAAAAATAACTTCTCTTTCTTTATCAACATCTTGTTGTTCAAAAATTGGTTGAGTAAAAATCATAAATAATAATTGAATAATATCTTTAATTTGTTTTGTATTACCATGACATTCATAATAAGTATGTTCACGTGATGTAGCAGCATTATATGATATACCAATTTCATCTAATTTATTTGTCATTTTAGGTGAAAATTTATTTTTTTTAAATAACATATGTTCTAAAAAATGAGAAATACCTCTATTTTCTAATGATTCATATGCACTTCCAATTTTAACAAAAAATCCTGCAGAAACTACATAAGAACAGGGAAAATTTATAAGAACACATTTTAAATTATTAATTTTTGTTATATACGGTTTTGGTAGTTTATCCATATTATATTAAATTAAAAAAATTGAAAAAGCATTATTAATAAGATATTTTATTAATAATTATTCACAAGGTATATAATATGGATAATAGAGACATACAAACATCCTTACTCGCATTAGCGGGAAATGCGAGATTACCACCTAAAATCTTATTTAAAGAAAAGAAAGTTGATGATACCGAATCATTAATATCAATGGAAATTGCGATTCATGAATTTATTAAAAATACGTCAAATTTTAATAAATTATTACATAACAATGAGGAAAAAAAGAAAATATTAAATAAAATTATTGATATAATTAATAATTTTGAATTTGAGATTAAGGAATCGTATATTAAATTATGGGAAGCATTTATTTCAGGAAAATATGATGAAAGAATATTAAAACCAGATTTAGATAAAGTAATTAGTAAAATTAATAATAAGAAAATTAAATCTCAAGTAGAAAGTTCTGTAAGAACTAAATTTGATAAAGTTATTAAAACAATTTTAAATATCACACCACCATTTATAAGTATTTTTCGAAATGAATCATTTGAAAAATTAAGTAAATCTGAACAGTTAATTCAAACAAATATTAATAGATTAAATGAAACACATACTTCTAAATTAGATACATTTTTAGATGTATTTAATCATGTAAATGATGAAGAAATGGCATTAAAACAATATTATAGTGAAATTTCACAAATTACATCATCAGACATTAGAAATGATTATTACAATAAATTATATGTAATTATTTGTAATATTTTAATAACTAAGATTGGAAAAGAACAAAAATTAACTGTTGAATATAATCCTATTGTTGAACGCATTTTTGTACAATTGTATTTATATATGATTACTGTAGAACCAATTAAAAAAATAGAACCAATTGTAGAACAATATCTAAAGTTAAAATCATTTAATTGGTTTTCATATCAAATTAATAATTTTACAAATAAGTTACATCCTAATTGGTCATTTAAACCTAAACGATTTGTTTTTGATCAATGGCAAAAAGACACTATTTCCGCAATTGATAATAAGAAAAATATTTTTCTTTCATTACCTACTTCTGGGGGTAAAACGATTATATCGACATATGCAATTCGAATTAATCAACGTATTTGTTATTTAGTACCATCAGAGGCACTAGCATATCAATTGACGGGAATTATTCTTGCATCATTAAATGATATAGAGAAAACAGGTGAAACATCAAGAAATGTAAGACAGGAGACTGCAAATTTCTCTTTTAAGAAATTTCCAGAACATGCAGACGATATTGTTATTGCAACACCAATTGAATTTTATAATCTTCTAAAAAATAAAAATATTGATCCTAAATTTGATACAATTATTATTGATGAAATGCATAATATTACAGATAGTAAATTAGGTATTTATATTGAGTATATTATAAAATTTGCAACATATTATAAAATTCCAATAATGTGTCTATCTGCAACAATTCCTAATCATTTAGAAGTAAATGCATGGTTAGAAAAATTAATTGGTGATAAAGTTTTTATGGTTAATGAACGAAAACGATTTTTTAATCAAACAAGAATGACAATTAAAAATAATAAACTAGTAACATTAAATCCATTAGAGCATTTAACGAATGAAATTTTAAAAAGAAATGATTTTACTCATATTGGTTTGTATCCCAAAGAAATTGTTTCATTGTATAATGATGTACTTGGATCAGAACAACCCATTAATGAAAAAATTGCAGATTTGGTAACTTTAGATAAATTAGATAAAATGGAACGAGATATTTTTACTTATTTAAAAAATCAAGATGATAGTAATTTAGAAAAAATACTAAAAAATGATTCTAAAATAACAGAAGATATAAATTCATCTGATTCTCTTACAATCTATAAATTATTTAAGATATTAAGAGAATGCAAAGTAACTCGAATTACACCTGCACTAATATTTAAGATGGATTCTCAAAAATGTTTGGATATTTATTATAAAATGTTATCAATGTTACAAAATTATCAGACATTAGTGTATGGTGATTTTGCAGGTGTTAATAAAATTATTCAACTGTTTTTAGATACGGAAAAATCATATTCAGATAATCTAGAAATAGATAAGAAAAAAGATAAGAAAACAGATAAAAAATCAGGTGAAAAATCTGATAAATCAAATGATCCAATCACATTAGAAGATCATAAAGAACAAATTAGAGAAAATCTTTTTAAATCAGTAAGATTACAATTAGAAGAATTTTTTCGTAATTATGTTAATGAAAAAATAGATCCACATGAAATTTCTAGATTTAATACAACATATGGTGCAGATATTACATTAGAATTTATTGTAAATACTCGTAATAAACATGCCACTAAAGAGTTAAAATGCTATAATTCTCCAGATAATCTATTTCTTAAAAATCCTTTTACACCTCATCCTGATTGTAGATTAATAGATACTGGTGCATCTTATGATGATATGAAAAAAATTAGACGTCGTATTAATGCTGAAATTAAACGTGAGAATATCTTAGAACCAAATAAGAGTAATCATAAACCATTAATTACATATTCAGATCCTTTTATGATTGGAATTGAGTATGGTATTATTTGTAATAATAAATTATTGAGTTCTGCATTACAAAGAGCATGTCAACAACTTATTAATGAACATCCATTTATAACATTTACAGATGATTCACTTGCGGTTGGTATTAACTATCCTATCAAAACTGTTATGCTTTTAGGTGGATTAGACGGTGAGCCAATCGAAGATATTGATAATACTTTAGCACATCAAGCATGTGGTCGCGCTGGTCGCAGAGGATTAGATTCAGAAGGATTTATTATTTATGCAGGTGTAAATATTAAAAAAATATTAATTCCATCTTATACTCCAATTGTTCGAAATTCAATTGAAAATTTATCAACATTATTTTGTGATCATGATTCAGAACAATTTAAAAAATATATGACAGATGAAATTAGACCAGATAAAGATGAAGAATTATGGACATCATCATCTATTATTGATATCGATAAACTTGCAAATGAAATGTATTTATTACAAGTAAATTTTGAATATAATGAATCATATATTGATGAAGAAGAAGGCAATGTTAAAAAAATGTCAATATCTAATAAAACAAAATCATTAGAAGAAATTAAAGAAGAATTAATTTCAAGATATACAACAAAAGTAAAAGTTAAAGTTGTTAATGAAAATAATAATCAAGTATATAAATCTTCTGAAGAACATGAATTCACTCCAAAACCAGTTGAAATAGATTGGGGATCATATGATAATTGGGAGGATGCAGCAAACGATGCTGATATAGAAAAATTACAAAATGATAATAAAATAAAAGAATCTATTAAAAATGCAGAATCATCTTTTATGTAAAATTAATTTAATCTTCTAATTTAATTTCACCAGGAATTACAAGTCTATAATCTATATCTTTTCCAGATGTAATACTAGGTCTAATTATTTTAAAAAGATCTCCTACTTTTGCTCCATAAAATCTAGCAATAGGATCATTTACAAGAATTTTTTTCATATCTCGCGGATGATGATTAAAAGTAGAAAAATATAAATCTTTTTCTTCAATTGAAAGTAAATAATGAGGAGGTACTAAATTATGATCTATAATAACTATTAATAATTCATCTATAGTAAATACTTCTGTATTTTGATATTCTAATATTTGTTTAATTGCCCGATCACTTAACTTATTAATAATAATAAACTTATGTGCATCTTGATTTTTATCTAGGAAATTTTCAATAGAAATTTCTTTTTTTATTGTAGTTAAAAATGAAGATATAAATTTAATACCATACTTTTTTTCACCAAGAGTAAATAATATTTCATCATCGTTTATTTTATTTTGTAATCCTGTAAAAATTTCATTTATAGACGATGTTGTATATTTTCTTTCTACTAAAATTCTACAAAGAGTTTTAATTACTATTTCTATTTTAGTTTTTCTATTAATTACTATATCATTTGTATTTAAGACTGGTTTTTTATGTTTAGCGTTTTCCATTTTTAAGATTTATATATTATTATTAATATATATTTATATGAAATTAGATTTTCAATAATTTAGTAAAATTAAAAAAATATATATATATTATGGATATACAAAAAGTTATTATATTATTATCTTTAGTTACTGTATTATTAATTATATATAAAATGATATTAACTAGTGAAACATTTGATCAAATTGATATATGCGATTATGATTCACCTGATCCTTCTGCTTTTTGTAAAAGCATTAAAAAAGGGTGTACTAATTTAATGCATGAACATAAAAAATTAGATACTCAAATAAATAATAATTGTACTAAATTACCAACAAATACAAGAGATTTAATAAATACTGCAATTAATTGTGATGATAATGTAAATAAATTAGTAATGAATAAATATGTACAAAAAGAAGTATGCTCTCAAATTAAAAATTTTCCAGATAATTTACCACCTGAAGAAGAATTAACACCATCTTCTATTACACCATATCCTAGTATAATGGAAGACACTACATATTATATTAATGGTAATAATGGATTTGCAGAATTTTAATAAGGATAAATATTTATTTTTTTATCTTTATTAATAACATGAAATTAATATTTATAATATTAATAATATCTATAATATTATTTATAATTTACAACTTAATAAAAAAAAAATATAATAATTCTATAATTGAAAAATTGGAACAAGATGGCGTTACCATGAGTGATGTCTCTCAAACATTAGGATATGGACTTTCACCAGAAGATTCTCAACCTGCGGTTGAAGCATCCGCACCACCAACGTCAGATGAAGCACCAGGACCAGAAGTACCAATACCAGTAGATGGATCATCAGACGTAGATGCACAAGCAGCAGCACAAGCAGCAGCACAAGCACAATTAGCAGCGGAGTGGAAAGCACAAGCAGATAAAGCAGCGGAAGAAGCATTATTAGATGCAAATGCAAAAGCAGACGCATATGCAAAAATGCAAGCAGAAGCGGAAGCAGCAACACAAGCATTATTAAAGGCAGAAGCAGAAGAAGCATTAAAGTTAGCAGCAGAAGCAGAAGCATTACGAAAAGCAGCAGAAGCAGAAAGCGCAGCTATTTTTAGTGCAATGATGGCAAAAGCAGCAGCGCAAGCAGAAGAAGACGCAAAAATAGAAGAAGCAAATAAAATAGCAGCAGCCCAAGCTGCTAAACAAGCTGCAGACGACTTAGCACAACAAGCAGCAGCAGACCCAACTAACACACAAGCACAAGCAGCAGCGGAAGCAGCAGCACAAGCAGCAGCACAATCAAAAGCAGAAGCAGATAAAGCAGCAGCAGATGCAGCAGCGGCGAAAGCAGAAGCAGATGCAGCAGCGGCGAAAGAAAAAGCAGACGCAGATGCAAAAGCAAAAGCAGACGCAAATGCAAAAGCAGCAGCAGATGCAGCAACAAAATCAAAAGCAGACGCAAATGCAAAAGCAGCAGCAGATGCACAAAAACAAGCACAAGCGCGAGCAGCAGCAGACGCAGCAGCAAAAGCAAAAGCAAATAAAGAAAAACAAGCTGCAGCAGCGCAAGCAGCAGCGCAAGCAGCAGCACAAGCAGCAGCGCAAGCAGACAAAAAAAAACAAGCAGCAGCAAAAGTAAATAATATACAACCAGATATACGATTTCCATATACACCTACCTTTTCATTCTCACCATCATTATCACCCTCGCAATCGCAATCAATTACAAAAGATATTGATCTTAATGTAAAATTTAATTTAAAATTAAATTATCATGATATTATAACTGATGAAGAATCATTGCAGTTATTTAAAAGAAAAATACAAAAAGAAATCTGTACATTATTATCAGTATCTCCATATAGAATTATTATAAATGATTTCTCAATTAGATCAATTATTATTTATTTTACAATAAAGAGAACTAAATATGATAAATATATACCAATATTACCTAATGATTCAATATTCGCATATGAATTATATAAATTACTTAGAACATATCTTGATTCTCTGGATAAAATTAAACAATTAGATGTAACATCACCATTGTTATATGTTGATATATACACACTTACTATAGATCATGCTGCTGACAATATAATAGATATAAGTAATATCATACCTAAAAACACAAATTTTATTGATCAATTAATTGCAAAAAAAACACCATTTAAAATGTATACTTTATTACCAAAAGAAGGTATATATCCAGAAGGATACATAGTAAATCCATTAGATAATAATTTAATAAAATTATATTTAACAGTTAATAATAAAAATAACAATATACATCAATGTACATTTGATAATGGATTATTAGAATTAAGAGAAGAAAAAGATATAACAATTAATTCAGTATTTAAACTATCGTCACCAGAATCGAGAAGGATATTAAAAGAATATAGACCATTTAAATATATTGATTTTTATAATACATATGTAGATCCTAAAACAAAAGAAACAATTGTACAATCACAGTTTTATAATTTACAATTATATAATTCTCATACTAGTATAACATATTGTGCAGAAGATTGTGAAGAAGTAAATTCATTTTGTGCACAAGAAGAAACATTAAAACATTTTCCATCAAAAAAAAATGGATTTACATATGAGAAAGTAGTTGAACCTCAAAAATATGATACTGCTATTGATATAAAAGAATTAAAATTAACAAAATTAGGTTTAGAAAAAAAATATAATAATCCAATTTCAAATGTAGTAAAACATAAATTATATGATAAACAAAATTTAAAAAATTATATGAAATTAAAAATAGAAAATGATGAAAATATGATTGTTACACCATATTTTATATCTAAAAATCCAATAGAACGAATTTATTTTATTACAAATAAATATAATATAAAAGGTGAACCATCTAATTATAAAAAATTAATTCAAGTACCTAAATATATAGATGAATCAAATCTTGGTAATACTGAAAAACCATATTATGAAACACCTGTATATAGAAATAATGCACTAACTTATGAAAAAACTTTAATTACTGGATTATTTGATTCATATACTGAAGATGAAATAAAAGAATTTAAAAATAAAAAATCAATGTTAAATACTGAAACTCATGCATTTACAAATAGTGCATATCAATTATATTCATTACAATTTTATATTGAACCAATTTCAAATATAAATATAAAATCATTAAATAAAAATGATTAATTATTAATTATTAATTATTGAATAATTATTAATTATTGAATAATAATTAATAATATATTTCTCCTGACACTAATTTTACGTTTTACCATATAAATTTATCATAATCAATTTCAAATGCCCATTTAAATTTATCTCTTAATGTTTCTGAAAATATTTTTTCTATAGGAAAATCATGTTTTTTAATCCATCCAATAGTAATTCTTGGATCAATATAATTTATTTTAGAAGTGCCTAATGAAATATTTTTTAATTCTAATTTAAGATCTTTCTTTGCTTTTAATTTTTTTAATTTTATATTTAATTTATTAATTTTTTTCTTACTTGTTTCTTTATTTTTTTCTTCTTTTATTTTATTAATTTCTTGATCTATTTTATCTATTTGTTCTTTAAAATTTTTTTGTACATTTTTTTGATGATTACATAACATAGCAACTTTAATATTTGCTTGATTAAATACATTTAATAAATAATTAAATTTTTCATCTTCATTCATTTTTTCTTTAATATGAACATTATTAAGTTCATTATTAAATAAATTACTTGCATTATATGTTCTAAAAACTTTAGCAGTTAATCCATCCATCACAGTTTGTAAATATTTATTTAAATCAGATGTTGATATTTCATTAAAGATATTATCATATTT
>Ga0114973_10003583_pt1 | contig 10908 bp, 9 predicted proteins | sample M_140807_MF_Meta_FD_87025 | JGI IMG/M metagenome (GOLD analysis project Ga0114973, IMG submission 87025) | Freshwater microbial communities from Lake Montjoie, Canada to study carbon cycling - M_140807_MF_MetaG | ecosystem: Environmental > Aquatic > Freshwater > Lake | place: Lake Montjoie... | reverse complement strand
TACATGTCGCACCTGGCAACCCAGGCATCGCACAATTTGCAACTTGTCACGAATTAGATATCAAGGACAATCAAGCGATTACTGAATTAGCTAAATCACTCGAAATCGAATTTGTAGTAATTGGCCCTGAAGTGCCGCTAGTAAATGGGGCAGCAGATCGTTTGCGCGCAGCCGGCATAAAAGTATTTGGGCCCTCAAAAGCGGCGGCACAACTTGAAGGCAGTAAAAATTTCGCCAAAGAAGTTATGCATGATGCTGGCGTGCCGACTGCTAAAAGTTTTACGGTTGGCCCAGTGCAACTTGAGATCGAACGCGCGCTAGATACTTTTGGCGCACCGTACGTGGTTAAAGATGATGGGCTAGCTGCTGGCAAAGGTGTAGTTGTCACAAGTGATCGCCAAGTGGCAATCGCCCACGCGATGCAGTGTCAGCGAGTTGTAATTGAAGAATATTTAGCTGGCCCCGAAATTTCTTTATTCGGCATCAGCGATGGTCGCAACATAATTCCGATGCAGCCAGCGCAAGATTTCAAACGCGCGCAAGATGGTGACGAAGGTCCGAACACTGGTGGCATGGGCGCTTATTCACCGCTGCCATGGGCACCTACTGATCTCGAAGATGATGCTTACACTCAAGTTTTAGCGCCCATGATTGCCGAGATGGCAGCACGCGGAACCCCTTTCATAGGCTTGTTATATGCAGGTCTTGCACTAACTAATCAAGGTTTGCGAGTTATTGAATTTAATGCCCGTTTTGGCGACCCCGAGACGCAAGTTTTAATTCCGCGACTAAAAACTCCACTAGCTTCGCTGCTTTATAAAGCCGCCACCAATGATCTCGATGATGTTGCGCTGCAGTGGCGCGATGAGTCAGCAGTCACTGTTGTCTTGGCCGCACCCGGATATCCGGCTGAGCCAATTGCTGGTGGCGAAATAACCAACTTGCCAGAAGTGACCGATACTCAAATTTTTCACGCTGGCACAAAGAGCCAAGGTGCAAAGTTGCTAGCCAATGGTGGGCGAGTGTTGACCATCACCGGCATCGGTAGCGATCTAACTGAAGCGCGCAACCAGGCATATCGAGCCATCTCACAAATAAAATTAATCAACTCTTTTTATCGTTCCGACATCGCGCTAAATGCGTCGGTGGCAGAGAAGGGCAATTAAATGCGCGAGAATGAGCCAATGAATGAGTCAGCTAGCTTGTTAGGTAGCCGTTATGCATCGACTGAGATGCGCGCAATTTTTGCGCCTTCGGCCAAAATCATTCAAGAACGCAAACTCTGGATCGCTGTTATGCGCGCACAATCAACTCTGGGTCATGCCATTGATGCCCAAGTAATCGCTGACTACGAAAAAGTAATTACTAAAGTTGATTTAGCTTCAATTGATGCTCGCGAGAAAGCTACGCGTCACGATGTCAAAGCTCGTATCGAAGAATTCAATGCACTCGCTGGCCACGAAGCAATCCACGCTGGTATGACCAGCCGCGACTTAACCGAAAACATTGAAGCGCTACAAGTGCGCGATGGTTTAAATATTGTTCACGACAAAGTTGTCGCAGTGTTGGCAGCCCTCGGTGATCGCGCAGCGCAATATGCGGCGCAACCAATTGCTGGTCGTTCACATAATGTGCCAGCGCAAATTACAACGCTCGGCAAGCGCTTTGCTTCGGCTGCCGAAGAGTTGCTCTTCGCATATGCCCGTTTAACAGCGCTACAAGAGCGTTATCCGATGCGTGGCATCAAGGGCCCAGTAGGCACCGCGCAAGATTCCATTGATTTACTGGGCAGCAGCGATGCCCACTTTAAGTTAGAAGGCGCAATAGCCACCGAACTTGGTTTTGAGAACGTGCTGGATTCAACTGGTCAGGTTTATCCACGTTCACTCGATTACGACGTAGTCACAACACTTGTGCAGTTAGCTGCCGGTCCTTCATCTCTTGCTACTTCAATTCGCTTAATGGCTGGTGCTGAATTAGTCAGCGAAGGTTTTAAAGCTGGCCAAGTTGGCAGCAGTGCAATGCCACACAAGATGAATACTCGTTCGTGCGAACGCGTTAATGGTTTATCGGTGGTTCTGCGTGGTTATGCCTCAATGGTTAGCGAACTTGCTGGCGATCAATGGAACGAAGGAGATGTTAGCTGCAGCGTTGTTCGTCGCGTTGCGTTGCCTGATTCTTTCTACGCAATCGATGGCTTACTTGAAACTTTCTTAACTGTAATCGCCGAGTTCGGTGCTTTCCCTGCCGTCATCGCTGCCGAACTAGAACGTTACCTACCGTTCTTAGCAACTACTAAAATTTTGATGGCTGCTGTTAAAGCTGGCGTGGGTCGCGAAGTTGCGCACGAAGTAATTAAAGAACATGCAGTTGCTGCAGCTTTAGCAATGCGCGAAGGAAAACCAAACACTATGTTTGCTGCCATCGCCGCCGATGCGCGTATGCCTCTTGATCAAGCCGCGTTAACTGCGTTGATTAGCGACCCAATTGAATTTACTGGCGATGCTCGCCAACAAGTTGCTCGAGTAGTAAGTCGCATCGAAGCGATTACTTCCGCGCACCCTGCCGCTGCGCAGTACAAGCCCGGCGCTATTCGGTGAGTGGATTCGGCCTAGCTGGCCCACCGCCAGCGCCTGCGATAACTGGGTGGAAACACTTGCGCACCGGAAAAGTACGCGATCTTTATACCAATGAAAGTGGCGAACTTTTAATCGTTGCCAGTGATCGGGTCTCAGCCTTTGATTGGGTGCTACCGACGCTAATCCCCAATAAAGGCGCCGTTTTAACGCAGATTTCGCTCTGGTGGTTTGAGCAACTAAAACACCTAGTACCAAACCATATTGTTTCAACTGATGTTCCAACCGAAGTAGCTGGGCGAGCAGTAATTGCGAAACCGCTAACTATGTACCCAATTGAATGTGTTGCTCGTGGCTATTTAACTGGCAGTGGTTGGGCTGAATATAAAAACGATCAGAAAGTTTGTGGCAATGAATTACCGGCCGGCCTACTCGATGGCTCTAAATTGCCTAAGAGTATTTTCACGCCAGCTACTAAAGCCGAAATTGGCGATCATGATATAAATATTGATTTCTTGGCTGCTGCCAAGATAGTTGGAAGTGAAACTGCCACTGAACTGCGCGACTTAACTCTTGCAATCTATGACTTCGCAAGCGGCATCGCACAAGAGCGCGGCATCATTCTGGCCGATACTAAATTCGAATTTGGAACAGACGTTCATGGCGTAATTACATTAGGGGATGAAGTGTTAACTCCTGATTCATCGCGCTTCTGGGATGCCGCAGTTTGGCAACCAGGTGCGACACAACCTTCTTTTGATAAACAATATTTGCGCGACTATTTAGTTGAAAGCGGCTGGGATCGTGAGAGCAATCCACCAGCGTTACCAACTGAAGTAGTTGAAATGACAACGCAACGTTACGAAGCAGCTTTCCAAAAAATCACTGGCACTAGTTTTACGAACTAACAAGGGAGAAAAACAAATGGGAAAAATCGTGGTCGATGTAATGCTAAAGCCTGAGATTCTTGACCCACAAGGCAAAGCTGTTGCTGCTGCGCTGCCCCGTCTAGGTTTCTCTTTTGCTACCGATGTGCGACAAGGTAAGCGCTTTGAGATCACGGTAGATGGTGATGTCACGGCTGCTCAGATTGCTGAAGTAGAAAAAGCTGCCGAAGTATTACTGGCTAACCCAGTTATTGAAACCTTCACCGTTAGGGCCGAATAAGTATGCGAATTGGAGTCGTAACTTTCCCCGGCACTCTCGATGATCGAGATGCCGCGCGAGCAGTTAAATACGCGGGCGCCGAGGCAGTTTCGCTCTGGCACGGAGATGCCGATCTAAAGGGTGTCGATGCGGTAATTCTGCCTGGTGGGTTTTCTTACGGTGATTATTTGCGTTGCGGTGCTATCTCGCGCTTTGCCCCAGTGATGACTGAAATTATTGCCCAAGCTAATAAAGGTATGCCAGTGCTTGGCATCTGTAACGGTTTCCAAGTTCTCTGCGAGGCTCATCTGTTGCCAGGCGCGCTAACTCGCAACCACGAATTACATTTCTTGTGTCGTGATCAAACTTTAAAGATCGAAAACACAACGAGTGCTTGGACTAGTAATTTTACTCAGGGCCAAGAAATTGTGATTCCGCTTAAAAATGGCGAAGGCTCTTTCCAGTGTGATGATGAAACTCTAAAGTCGCTAGAAGAAAATAATCGGATTATTGCTCGCTATGTGGGCGAGAACCCAAATGGTTCACGTAACTTAATTGCTGGCATTACCAACGAGCATGGCAATGTAGTTGGCTTAATGCCACACCCTGAACATGCCATTGATTCATTAACTGGCCCAAGTACCGATGGCTTGCCCTTTTTTACTTCAGTTCTAACTGCAATGGTTGGTAAGTAATGAGCCTCGATACCGTCGTAATTGCGCAAACTTCGCCAGATACCAAACAACCTTTTGCCGAACTTGGTCTAAAACCAGATGAATATGCGCGCATTAAAGAAATTCTTGGTCGTCGCCCAACTTCTTCAGAGCTGGCCATGTATTCAGTTATGTGGTCTGAGCACTGCTCTTATAAATCTTCCAAGGTCCACCTAAAGCAATTTGGCGAGAAAGCTCCACATAGCGACGCACTTCTTGTTGGTATTGGCGAAAATGCTGGCGTGGTTGATGTTGGTCAGGGCTATGCAGTTACTTTTAAAATTGAATCGCATAACCACCCATCATTTATCGAGCCCTACCAAGGCGCCGCAACTGGCGTCGGCGGAATCGTGCGCGATATTTTGACGATGGGCGCACGCCCAATTGCGGTTATGGATCCACTTCGCTTTGGCCCAGCTGATGCCCCTGATACCAAGCGGGTTTTACCTGGCATCGTCGCTGGCATTGGTGGCTATGGCAACTGCCTAGGCCTACCAAATATCGGTGGCGAAATTACTTTTGATCAAACTTATTTAGGTAATCCACTAGTTAACGCACTATGTGTTGGCGTAATGAAACATGATCAAATCAAATTAGCTAAAGCATCAGGTGCGGGCAACTTAGTTGTGCTCTTTGGCGCCAAAACTGGTGGCGACGGTATCGGCGGCGTATCAGTTCTTGCTTCTGAAACTTTTGGTGCAAGTGGCCCAGCCAAGCGACCAAGTGTGCAGGTTGGTGACCCATTTGTTGAAAAAGTTTTAATTGAATGTAGTTTAGAAATTTTCGCCGAAGATTTAGTTGTCGGTATTCAAGATCTTGGCGGCGCTGGGCTTTCTTGTGCTACTAGCGAACTAGCTTCCGGCGGTAGCGGTGGCATGGCCGTACAACTAGACAAAGTGCCACTACGCGACCCATCACTTTCACCTGAAGAAATTCTGATGTCCGAATCACAAGAGCGCATGTGCGCAATTGTCGAGCCAAAACATATTGCGCGTTTCCTGGAGATCTGCGCCAAGTGGGATGTCACCGTTGATGTGATTGGCGAAGTTACTGACGGTGATCGCTTAATCATTACTTGGCACGGCGAAGTAATTGTCGATGTGCCACCACGCACTGTGGCCCACGAAGGCCCGGTTTACAACCGCCCACTAGCGCAACCTGCTTACATCGATATTGTTAACGCACAGGTAATTGAAGTACCGCTCCCAAAAACAGATGAAGAAATTAAAGCTGCGCTGCTAACTATCGCCAGCACCCCAAACCTGGCCGATAAATCTTGGGTTACTTCGCAATATGACAAGTACGTACAAGGCAACACAATTCTGGCGCAACCCGAAGATGCCGGCATGGTTCGTGTTGATGAATCAACGCAGTTAGGTGTGGCAATTAGTACCGACGCCAATGCCAACTGGTCATATTTAAATCCTTACGAAGGTGCCAAGTTGGCGCTGGCAGAAGCTGCTCGCAACATCGCAGTCGCTGGTGCCAAGCCGCTAGCAGTGACAAATTGCCTTAATTTTGGCTCTCCTGAGGACCCAGGCGTGATGTGGCAATTCGCAGAGTCTGTGCGAGGTCTGGCTGACGGTTGTTTAGAGATGGGACTACCTGTTACAGGTGGAAACGTTTCGTTCTACAACCAAACTGGCGACGTTGCGATTTTGCCGACTCCAGTAATTGGTGTGCTTGGTGTTATTCAAGATGTGCGCACTCGTACGCCAATGGGAATTCCAGCTGCAGGGCTTGACCTCTATCTCTTAGGTGAAACTAAGAACGATCTAGCTGGTAGCGAATGGGCGTTCCTGCATAATCAACGCGGTGGTAATTCTCCAATTGCCGATCTGCAACGCGAAATGAAATTGATTGATTTCTTGCTTGCCAATAACTCAATCTTTAAATGTGCTCACGATCTTTCGCAAGGTGGCCTTGCTGCCACTTTGATCGAGACCACGCTTAAGAACAATATTGGCGCAACTATCACACTTAACGATGTCGGCATTGAACTACTTTCTGAAACTCCATCACGAGTGCTAATTGCGATCGACCCAATTGACGCCGCAAAGATTATTTATCCAGCTACCAAAATCGGCACCACTGGTGGTTCATCACTAACCATTAACGGTACTGAAATTTCATTAGCTGAACTACGCACTGCCCACACTGAAACTTTCCCGAAGTTATTTGGTTAACCAATGCGCGACCCCCAGATTCTCGAATCAGTTAAAGCAACCCTTGCCTTATTAGTTGCCGCAAACCCGGGTCGAGCTATTGAAGTTCGCATTCCGCCTTATGCCGCAGTTCAATGCGGTGATGGCCCAACGCATACCCGTGGCACACCACCAAATGTCATCGAGATGGATGCCGACACTTGGTTAGCCCTGGCAAACGGTGAAACCAATTGGGCAGCTGCCATGCAGACTGGCAAAATCAACGCATCAGGTGCTCGCGCGGACCTGTCGGAGTATCTGCCGCTAGCGTCAAATAGGATCACGCCATGAAGTCGCTAACCGTTCTGGTGCCGATCTATAACGAATCACGCACGCTTACCGAGCTCGTTAGCCAAATAGATTCGATGCTTAGCGGCGTTATCGCCGAATGCATCTTCATAAACGATGGCAGCACCGATAACAGTGGCGAAGTTTTAGCCGCAGCTCTTGCTCAAGTTTCCTTTAAGCACCAAACGCTGACTCAGCCAAATGGTGGTAAGTCGAGTGCGATTAAAGCAGGTGCCAAGTTAGTTCAATCTTCACATGTGATTATTCTCGATGCCGATCTAGAGCTAGATACCCACGATGTGATTGAGCTTTGGAAAATCGTGCAGGATGGCAAATCCGAAGTTGTCTTTGGCTATCGTCACTTTTTGGCGCAGTCGGCATTTACTTATCGTTACGCCAAAGGCAATCTTGTAATCTCAAACCTCTACGGACTGCTTTTCAATGAAGTGGTAACCGACATTATGTGTGGCTATAAATTAGTGCCGACTAAAGTTTTACAGGATCTTCCTTATAAGTTCAAAAAGTTTGCAATTGAAATCGAGATTCCAATCTACCTTTGGAAACAGCGCATCAGACCGCATGAAGTCAAAGTTGGATATTCACCTCGTTCACGCCTAGATGGCAAGATGATTTCAGCAAAAGACGCAGTCTCAATCATTTTCACGCTAATTACTCACCGAGCTTTGAAAGCGAGACGATAATGCGCAACGCTCTAATTCGTAACTCCGTAGTCGCAGTTATTTGGTGGATTATTTTCTTCCCGGGCTTTTTTTCATCTGACTCTTTCGCAGCTGTGAATATGGCTAAATCTGGTGATTTAGTAAATTCATACACAGCGTCATGGGCGATCTATGTGCGGGTATTTTCACTCTTCGGTAATTTCATCGGTTTACTCACTCTGATTAATGCCTTGATCTTGGTTTATTCAGTCACTAGATTCTCCTACGCGCTACTTTCCAAGAGAACGGCTGCGATTTCTTCCTTCGTCTTAACTATGACGCCGCTAGTTGCAGGCATGGGAATTACCCTATGGCACGACATCTTGATGACCGCGGGACTATTGCTTTTGGCTGCTTTTTTCACCATTTATCGCCAAGGCGATAGTTACTCAAAGAATGATTTCTATTCACTTTTAGTGCCAAGCGCAGTTTTGCTTTCATTTAGACCAAACGGCCTACCAACATTCTTGGTATTTGCAGTTCTCTTGCTGGTTTTCTCATATCGCAAATCATTTATTCGCCCGCTGGCTTTGGTGTTAGCAATAACAGCGAGTACCACGATCTTTAATTCCCTGGTTGTTGTTGGCGAAGATCCAATCAACACCCACTACGCGCAAGAGTGGATGCGAAATGACATTTCTTGCTATGCCGCAAGCCCAGCAGGTGCTGGCTGGGTTGAGAAGAATATGCCTGGTGTTGGCAATACCCAGAGCTGGGCTTCACCTGATGCATGCACTTTCTTGAACCGTTATGCGTTAGCCCCAGCGGATCGCGAAAAGTCATACGCAGTTGTACCTGCGGCGTGGCGCAAGTTAGCTCTCTCTGAACCAGCATTTATTCTTAAAACACACTTTGATCGTAACTCTTATGTTGTGCCACTACCTATTAATGGATTACCAAATATTCCATTCCTTCACAGCACAATTGAAACTGCAGACGCTGGTGTTGCATGGGCCATGCCTAGTGTTGCTGAGAAAGCACGCGTTGTAATGCGAGTTGGTAACGCACTTCGCCCAATCTTGGCTTATGCCGGCATGTGGCTATTGCTAGTTCTTGGTGCCTTAGTTTTCTTAAAGCGCAAAGAGTGGTTACCAACTTTCCTGCTTGGGTTCTCACTTCTAGGTATTCTCTTTGTTTTTGCGCCGATTCCAGATGGTCGGTACGCACTTTTTGTAATGCTGGCTGGACAACTTCTATTGGTTGGAGCGCTAGTCGATGGTTTCGATCGCCTGCGTAATCGAAATAGGATCACCTCATGAGCCGCCGCCCTGATGGATTGCTTAATCACAACGTTCTAGAAGATGACAAAGGCCCGCAAGATGCCTGCGGAGTTTTCGGGGTCTGGGCACCAGGCGAAGAGGTCGCAAAACTAGCGTTTTATGGGCTCTACGCGCTTCAGCACCGTGGCCAAGAATCAGCTGGCATCGCGACCTCTGATGGCGAGCGAATTCTGATTTATAAAGATATGGGTTTAGTTTCACAAGTTTTCACTGAATCTGATTTAGCAGTCCTTAAAGGCAGTCTGGCAATTGGTCACTGCCGATACAGCACAACTGGTTCGAGCACTTGGGTTAATGCTCAACCAACTTTGCGCCCAACTAAATACGGCACCATCGCGTTAGCTCATAACGGCAACTTAACTAACACCGGTGACCTAGCTGAATTAGTTTCAAAGTTAGATCCAACGCCTGCGCGCAATGGTCGCGGCGCAACGACGGATACCGAAATCATGACTGCGCTAATTGCGCTACAAAATGAAAAAAATGTTGAAGCAAGTGCGCTAGCTGTTCTGCCGCTTCTCGAAGGTGCCTTCTCGTTGATCTTTATGGATGAACACACTTTATATGCAGCCCGCGATCGTCATGGTGTGCGCCCACTGGTTATCGGTAAATTAGAAACTGGTTGGGTAGTTGCCTCAGAGACTGCAGCGCTAGACATAGTTGGCGCCGCCTTTGTGCGCGAAGTTGAACCCGGCGAATTTATTGCCATCGATCAAGATGGTTTGCGCGCCCACCCTTGGGCACCGGCTGAACCAAAGGGTTGCCTCTTTGAATATGTTTACCTCGCCAGACCTGACACCACAATTGCTGGTCAAGGTATTCACGCAACTCGCGTAAAGATCGGTCAGCAGCTAGCCAAAGAATTTCCAGTTGAAGCAGATTTAGTAATTCCAGTACCAGAATCTGGCACCCCAGCTGCCATTGGTTATGCCAAAGAATCAGGAATTCCTTATGGTCTTGGTTTAGTTAAGAACTCATACGTTGGTCGCACTTTTATTCAACCATCGCAGACAATTCGCCAATTAGGTATTCGCTTAAAGTTAAACCCACTGCGCGAGATCATCGAAGGCAAACGCATTGTGGTTGTCGATGATTCAATCGTTCGCGGCAATACCCAACGAGCCATCGTTCGCATGTTGCGTGAGGCCGGAGCTGCTGAAATTCACGTTCGAATTAGCTCTCCCCCCGTTAAATGGCCTTGTTTCTATGGCATCGACTTCGCAACGCGCGCCGAGCTAATCGCAAGTGGTTTAGGCGTTGAAGAGATCCGCCGTTCAATCGGGGCTGATTCACTTGGTTATGTTTCAATCGAAGGCTTAGTACAAGCAACTTCAGTGCCTGATTCAAAACTCTGTACAGCTTGCTTCACCGGCGTATACCCAATTGCGATTCCGACTGACATGTCTGAGGGCAAGATGCGACTTGAACTAACTGAAGTAACCAAAACGGCAGGACAGATAAGTGGCTGATTACAAAGATTCCGGCGTTGATATTGATGCTGGCGAGCGCGCTGTTGAATTAATGAAGGCAAGTATTGCCAAAGCTTCACGCAAAGAAGTTATGGGCGGCATTGGTGGCTTTGCTGGTTTATTTGACGCGACAGCACTTACAAGATTTAAACAACCACTACTTGCGACATCAACCGATGGAGTTGGTACTAAAACCGAAATTGCTCGCAGGTTGGGTAAGTACGACACTATTGGCGAAGATTTAGTTGCCATGGTTGTTGATGATCTTGTTGTCTGTGGCGCTGAACCGCTTTTCATGACTGACTACATTGCAGTTGGCAAAGTTGTTCCAGAACGAATCGCCGAAATTGTTTCTGGCATCGCTCGCGGTTGCGAAAAAGCTAACACCGCTCTCATTGGTGGGGAAACTGCCGAACACCCCGGGTTAATGGCTGATGATGAATTCGATATTGCAGGGGCCGCAACTGGCGCAGTCGATGCTGACAAATTACTTTCAGCCGACTTAGTAAAAGC
>Ga0114973_10003581_pt1 | contig 10916 bp, 10 predicted proteins | sample M_140807_MF_Meta_FD_87025 | JGI IMG/M metagenome (GOLD analysis project Ga0114973, IMG submission 87025) | Freshwater microbial communities from Lake Montjoie, Canada to study carbon cycling - M_140807_MF_MetaG | ecosystem: Environmental > Aquatic > Freshwater > Lake | place: Lake Montjoie... | reverse complement strand
GTGGCCCAGATCGCCGCCGGGGTGGGCTACAGCTTCTCCGGTGATGAGCTGCTGCGCTTCTCCGGCCAGAAGGTGGGCCGCGTCACCGTGAGCAAGCAGGATCTGCCGGGGGAATACAACTGAACGGGGTCACTGATCACCGCACCGGATCCTGCGACCGCCTCCAGGAACCATTCACCCCCCGCGCCACGGGGCGGTTTTCAGGGGGGTGAGAGACAACGCCGGGTCTGCCCTGGCATTGGGGCTCGGCGCTCCGGCGCTGCGCCTCGTGCTATTTGGAGAAGGCAAGGAAACGCTGGCCCCGTTGCTGGCGCTGCCAGCCGGATCGAGAATGGCTGCACCCAGACTTTGCACCCAAATTGCAGGGCACAACTCAGTGGGAAACTTGAGATCCCAGTGGTCTAAGGGTCTTTGGGGGTCCAGGATGGAGAATAGGGGACTCGAACCCCTGACCTCTGCGGTGCGATCGCAGCGCTCTACCAGCTGAGCTAATTCCCCGTCGCCCGCCATTATCACCAGCGAACCCCCGTGCGCGGATCCCACCGTGAGCGATTCCATGGCTGATGCCGGCACCCCTCCCCTTGATGGCGGCGGCGAGCCGATCACGGCCGAACGGCTGGAGGCCTTCGATGAAGCCGCCATCGCCGAGCTGGCCCGCCGTCTCGAGGAGGACGACTACCCCTCGCCCTTTGCGGGCCTTGGGGACTGGCACCTGTTGCGGGCCCTGGCAATCCACCGCCCCGAGCTGGCCCACCCCTATGTGCACCTGGTGGATCAGGAACCCTTCGACGAGGACTGATCCCCTTGCAGTCCCCGGCTGATCACCCCGGCTCCGCTCACCAGGAAGGCTCCGGGCCCGGCGCTGCCCCGCTTGCCGATCCACTGGCGGGCCGCCGGGTGCTGGTGCTGATCAGCGGCAGCATCGCCGCGGTGAAGCTTCCCCAGCTGGTGAGCGCCCTGGTCAAGCGGGGCGCCCTGGTGCGCTGCGCGGTCACACCCTCGGCGGCACGGCTGGTGAGCCCCGTGGCCCTGGCCAGCCTCAGCCGCCACCCCTGCCATGGCGATGACGACCCCTGGAGCCCCGCCGCCCCTCGGCCCCTGCATGTGGAGCTGGCCGAATGGGCCGAGCTGGTGCTGCTGGCGCCATTGAGCGCCACCACCCTCGGGCGCTGGGTGCACGGGCTGGGGGACACCTTGGTGGCCGCGGTGCTCCTGGCCTGCGAGGCGCCGGTGCTGGTGGCGCCGGCCATGAACACCGCCATGTGGGCCTCCCCCGGCGTGGCAGCCAACTGGCAGACCCTGCAGGGCTGGGATCGGGTGGTGCCCCTGCCCCCCGCCAGCGGCCTGCTGGCCTGCGACCGGATCGGCGATGGCCGCATGGCCGAACCCGAGCGGCTGCTGCTGGGTCTTGAATCCCTTGCCGTCTGGGGCTGGCGGCGCGACTGGCTGGGCCAGCGTCTGCTGGTGAGCGCCGGGCCCACCCGCGAACCGCTCGATCCGGCCCGCTGCATCACCAACCCCAGCACCGGCCTGATGGGGTTGTGCCTCGCCCAGGCTGCCCTGCTGCGGGGGGCCGAGGTGGATCTGGTGCATGGCCCGCTCACGGCGCCGGATGCCCTGCGAGAGGGCCTGCGCTGCCATCCGATCAGCACCGCCGCCGAACTGGAGGCGGCCCTGGCGCGACTGCAGAGCGAGGCCTCCGCCATCGCCATGGCCGCGGCGGTGGCCGATCACCGCCGCGCCGCCCTCAACGCCGAAAAGCTGCCCAAGCAGGCTCTCGAGGCGGCACTCCGCGGCGGCTGGGAAGCGGTGCCCGATCTGCTGGCCGGCCTCGTGGCCCGCCGGCCCGCCGGGCAATCCATCCTCGGCTTTGCCGCCTACAGCGGCGCGGATCTGCAGCCGGTTCGCGCCAAATTCGGCCGCAAGGGCTGCGATCTGCTCTTCGCCAACCGCATCGATCAACCCGGAGCCGGCTTCGCCGGCCCCACCAACGCCGGTTGGTTGCTGGGGCCGGGCCCGCGCGAAACCCGCCTGGAGTGCGCCTCCAAGCTCGCGATCGCCCACCGGCTGCTCACGGCCTTGGCGGCCTGCGCCGATACACCGGTGGCCCGGGAAGCCTGAGGGCTGCCTTGTGGATCAGGCCGCCAGCGGCTGATCGCCATCCGGTTCGCCGTTCCGGGAACCCTCGCGCTGCAGCAGATCCATGAAGGTGCGCAGCTGCAGGCGGGGGATGTACGGCCAGCCGCCGCTGTCCTCCATCGCCTCCAGCAGCTGGTAGAGGCGGTTGCGATCCTCCGGCAGGCTGTTGCGGAAGGCGCCGTCCTGGATGGTGCGGTGCAGCTTCTCCAGACGGCGAAGCAGATCAAGAAGGGCGACGGGATCGCCCTCTAGCCCCTCAGCCAGGTCCTGCAGAAGCCGCAGTTGCTCCTCACCGGCCGCCCGATCCGGAGCAGGCCCGCCATCAGCCGCAGGAAGCGCCGCGGCGGTCGGGTCGGGGAGCGAAGGGAATGGATCGGAGGTCATGGGCCTCTCATACAGGTTGTTGAGAGCCGCAGCAAGCTATCAGGAGCGGGCGTTTTGCACCGGTAGGATCCCGGCCAGCCCAGTCCTTGCCCCTCTCTGCGGCATCTCCCCATGCGTTTTCGTCCCCTGCTGGCCCTCGTGCTGGCGTTGTGCCTGACCCTGGTCACCGCATGCAGCGGCGGGGCCAAGGCTGTCGATCGGGCCAACCTCACCTACGACGACATCCACAACACCGGTCTGGCCAACAGTTGCCCCAGCCTTCCCGATTCGGCCCGGGGCACCATCAACCTTGATCCCTCGGCCCGCTACCAGCTTCGGGAGATCTGCCTGCATCCCTCCGAGGTGTTCGTGAAGGGCGAGCCGGCGAACAAGCGTCAGGAGGCCCAGTTCGTGCCCGGCAAGATCCTCACCCGCTACACCTCCAGCCTTGATCAGGTGTACGGCGAGCTCAAGCTGAATGGCGACCAGCTCACCTTCACCGAGCTGGGGGGCATCGACTTCCAGCCGGTGACCGTTCTGCTCCCCGGAGGTGAGGAGGTTCCCTTCACCTTCTCCAGCAAGGAGCTGGTGGCCACCGCCAACGGCAACACCTTCACCACCAGCACCGACTTCAGCGGCCCCTACCGCGCCCCCAGCTACCGCACCAGCAACTTCCTCGATCCCAAGGGTCGCGGCCTCACCACCGGCTACAGCAGCGCGGTGGGTCTGGTGCCCGCCGGCGACGACGAGAAGCTGCAAAAGGAAACGATCAAGCAGTATGTGGACGGCACCGGCACCATGGATTTCTCGATCACCAAGATCGATGCGGAAACCGGTGAGTTTGCCGGCGTGTTCAGCGCCATCCAGCCCTCCGACACCGACATGGGCACCAAGGCCGCCGTTGACGTGAAGATCACCGGTGAGATCTACGGCCGGCTTGAGAAGGCCTGATCGATCATCCCGTCGTTGGCGTCCAATCAGCCGAGCAGGCGCAGCGTCAGCGATCATTCCTCCCATCGCCGATCGGTTGGCCATCCCGCCACCAGGCTCCCTTCGGGGGGCCTTTTTCATGGCCTTTCCGGATCCGGGGAAGGCACCGCCCGCTGCCTCTGGAGCGAACCCCTGCCGTGTGGCCCCTGGGCTGGCAAGGCCCACGGCCGAGGCGAGCTGCCGATGCCCCGTCTGGGAGAATCACCCCTCGCTGTCTGCCATCCCTGGCCATGTCCATCGCCGCGCCCGGCCTGATTCAGCCCCACGGAGGCTCCCTGGTGGATCTGATGGTGCCCGCCGACCAGCGGGAAGCGGTGCGCACCGGAGTGGATCGGGTGGTGGCCTGCAGCGACCGCAACGCCTGCGACGTGGAACTGCTGGTGGTGGGAGGCTTCTCACCCCTGCGCGGCTTCATGCACCAGGAGGACTACGCGGCCGTGGTGGCCCACCACCGCACCAGCAGCGGCCTGCTGTTCGGCCTGCCGATCGTGTTCGACACCGATGACGCCAGCATTGCGGTGGGCGACCGGTTGCTGCTCACCTACCAGGGCCAGGACCTGGCGGTGCTCACCGTGGAGAGTCGCTGGGAGCCCGACAAGGTGAAGGAGGCCAAGGGCTGCTACGGCACCACCTCGCTTGAGCATCCGGCCGTGCGCATGATCGCCACCGAGCGGGGCCGCTTCTATCTGGGCGGCCGCCTTCAGGGTCTGGAGCTGCCGCGGCGCGTCTTCCCCTGCCGCACGCCGGCCGAGGTGCGCGCCACCCTGCCCACCGGCGAAGACGTGGTGGCCTTCCAGTGCCGCAACCCGATCCACCGTGCCCACTACGAACTGTTCACCCGCGCCCTTGAGGCCACCAATGTGAGCAAGGGCGGCGTGGTGCTGGTGCACCCCACCTGCGGCCCCACCCAGGACGACGACATTGCCGGAGAGGTGCGCTTCCAGACCTACGAGCGGCTGGCCTCGGAGGTGAACAATCCCCGCATCCGCTGGGCCTACCTGCCCTACTCGATGCACATGGCCGGCCCGCGCGAGGCGCTGCAGCACATGATCATCCGCAAGAACTACGGCTGCACCCACTTCATCATTGGCCGCGACATGGCCGGCTGCAAATCAAGCCTCAGCGGCGACGACTTCTACGGCCCTTACGAGGCCCAGGATTTCGCCCGCGACAACGCCAGCGAACTGGGCATGGAAACGGTGCCCTCGCTCAACCTCGTGTACACCGAGGAGGAGGGCTACGTCACGGCTGAACATGCCGAAGCCCGTGGCCTGCATGTTCGCAAGCTCAGCGGCACCCAGTTCCGGGCCATGCTGCGGGGCGGCGAGGAGATTCCCGAGTGGTTCGCCTTCCGCAGCGTGGTGGAGGTGCTGCGGGCCGCGGCCTGAGGGGCCCCGCCGGGCCATTCGTGGGCCAGACTGGCCAGGACCGCTCGGCCGGCGGTTAACATTCCTTAACTACTGTCTCACCAGGAGGCCTGGCCTTGAAGAAACGCTGGCGCAATGCGGGGCTCTACGCCCTGCTGGTGATCGTCTTCATCGCCCTGGGAACCGCTTTCCTGGAACGCCCCGATCCGGCGAGTGCTCCCCGCACGCTTCGCTACAGCGACTTCGTGGAGGCCGTGCAGTCGAACGAGATTTCCCGCGTGCTGATCTCCCCCGACCGCGGCACCGCCCAGGTTGTCCAGAACGATGGCCAGAGGGCCGTGGTGAACCTCGCCCCCGACAAGGACCTGCTCAAGATCCTTACGGATCACAACGTGGATATCGCCGTGCAGCCGAACCGAGAGCCGGCGGCCTGGCAGCAGGCTGTGGGCAGCCTTCTCTTCCCCCTGATCCTGCTCGGCGGCCTGTTTTTCCTGCTGCGCCGCGCCCAGGGCGGCGGCGGCAACCCTGCGATGAACTTCGGCAAGAGCAAGGCCCGGGTTCAGATGGAACCCCAGACCCAGGTGACCTTCGGGGATGTGGCCGGCATCGAGGGGGCCAAGTTGGAGCTCACCGAGGTGGTGGACTTCCTCAAGAATCCCGATCGCTTCACCGCCGTCGGCGCCAAGATCCCCAAAGGTGTGCTGCTCGTGGGCCCTCCCGGCACCGGCAAGACCCTGCTGGCCAAGGCCGTGGCCGGTGAGGCCGGCGTTCCCTTCTTCTCGATCTCCGGCTCGGAGTTCGTCGAGATGTTTGTGGGTGTGGGAGCCAGCCGCGTCCGCGACCTGTTCGAGCAAGCCAAGAAGAACGCTCCCTGCATTGTGTTCATCGACGAGATCGATGCCGTGGGACGCCAGCGGGGCGCCGGCCTTGGCGGTGGCAACGACGAGCGGGAGCAGACCCTCAACCAGCTCCTCACCGAGATGGATGGCTTTGAGGGCAACACCGGCATCATCATCGTGGCCGCCACCAACCGCCCCGACGTGCTCGATTCAGCCCTGATGCGGCCGGGTCGCTTCGACCGCCAAGTGGTGGTGGACCGCCCGGATTACCAGGGAAGACTGCAGATTCTCAAGGTCCATGCCCGCGGCAAGACCCTCTCCGCCGATGTGGACCTCGACAAGGTGGCGCGCCGCACCCCGGGATTCACAGGTGCCGACCTGGCCAACCTGCTCAACGAAGCGGCAATCCTCGCCGCTCGCCGCCAGCTCACCGAGATCGCCATGGATGAGGTGAACGACGCGATTGAGCGGGTGATGGCTGGTCCCGAGAAGAAGGACCGGGTGATGAGTGAGAAGCGCAAACGCTTGGTGGCTTATCACGAGGCCGGCCATGCCCTTGTCGGTGCCCTCATGCCCGATTACGACCCCGTTCAGAAGATCAGCATCATTCCCCGGGGCCAGGCCGGTGGCCTCACGTTCTTCACGCCCAGCGAGGAGCGCATGGAATCGGGTCTCTACTCCCGCTCCTACCTCCAGAACCAGATGGCCGTTGCGCTCGGCGGCCGCGTTGCCGAGGAGATTGTCTACGGCGAAGACGAGGTCACCACCGGCGCCTCCAATGACCTCCAGCAGGTGGCTCGTGTGGCCCGCCAGATGGTGACCCGCTTCGGCATGAGCGATCGGCTCGGTCCGGTGGCGCTGGGCCGCAGCCAAGGCGGCATGTTCCTCGGCCGCGATATCGCCGCCGAGCGCGACTTTTCGGAAGACACTGCCGCCGCCATCGACGAAGAGGTCTCCCTGCTGGTGGATGAGGCCTACCGCCGCGCCACCGGGGTGCTGGCGGCCAACCGTCCGGTCCTCGATGAACTTGCCGAACTTTTGGTGGAGAAGGAGACCGTGGATGCCGAAGAACTCCAGGAGCTGCTGATCTCCCGCGATGTGAAGGTGGCCGCCTACGTCTGATCCCGCCACCGCCCTGATGGACTCGCTGCGCCGCCAGCCCTTGCTGGTAGTGCTGCGGTCTTCCAGCCCCCAGCAGGCTTTCCGTGCCATTAGCGCACTGGAGGCCCTGGGGGTTCGGCATGTGGAACTGGCCTGGCGCGCCGATCCGGCCTGGGTTGGCGAATGCAGGGAGCTGATCCGATCCTTCCCCGGTGTGCTGCTCGGAGCGGCCTCCCTTTGCAGCACTGGCGCCCTGAACGATGCCCGTCAGGCAGGGTTTTCCTATGGGGTTTCCCCTGTGCTCGAGCGCGATCTGGTGGAGCAGGCCGCCCCGGATCTGGTGCTGGTGCCCGGGGTGATGAGCCCAACGGAGGTGCATCGGGCCCGCTCCTGGGGCTGCCGATTGGTGAAACTCTTCCCCGCCGCTCCCCTCGGCCCGGATTACTGGCGGCGGCTGGTGGCTCCCCTGGGTGATGCCCTTCCCTTCTGCATCGCCGCTGGAGGACTGTCCGTCGCTGATGTGCCCGAATGGCTCGGCGCCGGTGTGGATGCGGTGGCGCTGGGGTCCAGCCTCATGGTCAGCGAAGCGGGTGCGGTGGAGGGAGATCACCCCCTGCGCGCTCTGGTGGAGAGCCTGACGGCACGGTGTTTCTGAGAGCTTCTCACCAGCCCTGCTCAGCCAGGCCTGCTTGATCCGAGCCGTTCCCCTCGCCAAGCGCGCTCTGCCGTTGCCGTTGCGAGTCCGCAGTGCTACTGATGAGATAACTGATTCTCAAGCATGTCTCAACTCACGATCCATCTCAGCGACAAGGCTGACGCCTTGATCGCCCAGTTGCAGAAGGAGATCTTCAATCGGCGGCGCAAGAAGGTGAGCGCGGCCGGCGTGATTGAGACGCTGGTGGAAAGTGGCGCCAAGTCCCAGTCCGACAAGCGCTTCGCCACCTCCTGGACCAACCTGGTGGCCGACATCGAGAAAGCGGCGCGGGTGGCCCACGCCAATGGCGCCAAACCCGCCAACCTCAGCGATGAGGAGTGGGCCCTGGTGCTCTCCCACCGCACCCGGTCGGTCGCGTCCGCTCCAGCGCGCAAGGCCGCCGCCAGAGCTCGCGGCACCACCGCCCAACGCGTTGCCCAAACGGCCGTCATCGCCGCCAAGGTCTCTGGACGACGCACCAGCAAGGTCAGCAAGGCCTCCAGAGCGGCTGCTCCGGAGTCTTCTGCGGCGCCAGCTGCAGCCCCCGCTCCACGGAAACGCACCACCCCAGCGAGGTCCACGGCAAAACCAGCCAAGACCGTGACGGCGCCATCCTCGGCGAAGGCCTCAGCGAAGGCGCCGGCCAAGACAGCAGCCAAGCCAGCGGCGAAAACAGCAGCCAAAACAAAAACCACCAAGCCCAGCGTCGCCAAGCCGAAGGTCGCCCAGTCCAGGACCAACGCCTCGCAGCCCCGCTCCACTGTTGCCAAGGCCGCTCCGAAGTCCACCGCCATCGCTCCATCCCCCACGACCTCCCGTCGCGCCTCGCATCGCACCCGCCCCAACGCGGAGGTCCTCCCGGTCGCGGAAGGGGCCGCGATCACCTCCCCAGCCGCGGCAACCACGGCAGAAACCCCCACCAGAAACCGCCGCAAGGCCGGTTCCACCACCACCCCGGGGGCCCGAAGCCGCTCCCCCCGTGTTTCGGCGGCTACCCGCATGGCAAAGGCCGTGAGTCGCCTGGGGGCCACTGCGAACCCGACGCCGGTGGCGGAGCCCGCTCCGGTGGCTCTGGCCTTCAGCGCCAATGGCAGCAGCCCCACACCGGCGGAACTGGCCTGAATCCGAGGAGCTGAGCCAAGGGTGGGCGGCTTCAGGTTGCCGTCTTCAGAACAGGCTGCACTGGCCCTGCTGGCGGAGCAGATGGTCGGCCAGCACCAGGGCCACCATCGCCTCCACCATCGGCACGGCCCGCGGCAGCACGCAGGGATCGTGACGGCCTTTGGCCGCCAGGGTGGTGGCCTCGCCGGCGGCGTTGATCGTGCGCTGCTCCTTGCGGATCGTGGCGGTGGGCTTGAACGCCACCCTCAGGCAGATCGGCTCACCATTGCTGATGCCGCCCTGGATGCCGCCGGAATTGTTGGTGGCGGTGTGCAGGCGGCCATCGTCGCTGGGCAGGAAGGCGTCGTTGTGCTCGCTGCCCAGCAGCAGGGTGCCGCCGAATCCCGAGCCAATCTCGAAGCCCTTGGTGGCCGGCAACGACATCACCGCCTTGGCCAGGTCGGCCTCCAGCTTGTCGAACACGGGCATGCCGAGGCCCACCGGCGGGTTGCGCACCACGCACTCGATCACGCCTCCGCAGGAATCGCCATCGCGGCCGATCGCCTCGATCCGCTCGATCATCCGCTCAGCGGTGGCGCCATCGGGGCAACGCACGATGTTGGCTTCCACCGCCTCCAGGCTCACCGCGGCCGGATCGATGCTGGCCTCGATCGTGTGAATACGCCGAACCCAGGCGATCACCTCCGTGCCAGCCACATGGGCGAGCAGCTGTTTGGCGATGGCGCCGGCGGCAACGCGGCCGATCGTTTCACGGGCTGAGGCGCGGCCGCCGCCGCTGCAGGCCTGGATGCCGTACTTGGCCTGGTAAGTGGCATCGGCATGGGAGGGGCGGAAGGCCACCTCCATCTCCTTGTAGTCCTGCGGGCGCTGATCCTTGTTGCGCACCACCATGGCGATCGGCGTGCCCAGGGTGAGCCCATCCAGCAGACCGCTGAGGATCTCCACCTGATCGTCCTCCTTGCGGGGGGTGGTGATGCGGCTCTGGCCGGGTTTGCGGCGGTCGAGATCAGCCTGAATGGCCTCGGAGTCCAGGGGGAGTCGCGGCGGACAACCATCCACGATCACCCCCACCCCGCCGCCGTGAGATTCGCCGAATGTGCTGATGCGAAAGAGCTGGCCGAAGCTGCTGCCCATGGGAAAAGCCTTCGTGGCTGGAGCCTACAGGCGAGCTCCGGTCGGATCAGGGGGCCTGCCGCGAGACGGGCCAGGGCAGGCTCCACCTCCTGGGGCTGGGCCGCCAGCTTCTGGAAAGCAGTTCCAGGCCACCGGAGCCATCAGGAGGAGAAGCTCTCTGTCTAGGTTCGGCACCTGTGCACTCGGCAACCGGCTTTGCGAAAACAGGAGCGGGCCGCCCTGATCCTGCGGCGACTCGAGGAGCACTATCCCGAAACGCCGGTCCCCCTGGACCACAGCGATGCCTTCACCCTGCTGGTGGCCGTGCTGCTCAGCGCCCAGTGCACCGACAAGAAGGTGAATGAGGTGACACCGGCTCTGTTCGCGGCCGGGCCCGATCCGGCGGCCATGGCCGCCCTGCAGGAGCCCGAGATTCTTGCCCACATCCGCCAGCTGGGACTGGCCCGCACCAAGGCGAAGAATGTAAAACGGCTCTCCGAGCTGCTGCTGGAGCGCCATGGCGGTGCGGTGCCGGCGAGTTTTGAGGCGCTCGAGGCCCTGCCCGGCGTGGGCCATAAGACGGCAAGTGTGGTGATGGCCCAGGCCTTCGGGGTGCCAGCCTTTCCGGTGGACACCCACATCCACCGTCTTGCCCAGCGCTGGGGACTGAGTAGCGGTGAGAACGTGGCGCGCACCGAAACCGATCTCAAGCGCCTCTTCCCGCGCGAAAGCTGGAACAAGCTGCACCTGCAGATCATTTTCTACGGCCGCGAGTTCTGCACCGCCCGGGGCTGCGACGGCACCGTCTGCCCGCTTTGCCGTGAGCTGTTCCCGAATCGGCGGCGGCCGATCGTCACCAGCAAGGCCTGAGTCGCGTCCCTGGCTTGAAAGCCGACAGGCCGAGCGCGACTTTGGCAACGCTGCCGCCATCCGGCGTCACACCCCATGGCTCATGCCATCAGGCAGCCGGCGGGCCCAAAACAAAAAGCCCCTGCCGAAGCAGGGGCTTGCACAAGATCAGAAGATCGATTGGAGAGATCGGAAAGACCCGATCAACCGATCGCCGGAGCGGTCAGCGCCACGGGGGTGGCGGTGGCAGCAGCCAGGTCGAGGGGGAAGTTGTGAGCATTGCGCTCGTGCATCACTTCCATGCCCAGACCAGCGCGGTTCAGCACATCAGCCCAGGTG